>ERZ777305.2047-NODE-2047-length-19176-cov-14.953507_pt1 | contig 19176 bp, 16 predicted proteins | sample MGYA00374965_ERZ777305 | MGnify/ENA primary metagenome ERZ777305 (study PRJEB29328, sample SAMD00013331) | mouse gut metagenome | study: EMG produced TPA metagenomics assembly of the Metagenome analysis of fecal microbiota from mouse which was promoted... | reverse complement strand
GGTATCCCTGCTTTTTAAATATTCAGTTGTAACACATGTATTGTAATCCTACATAAAATAATACATCACCTCTATTTTATTATTTAAAAATAAAAAAAGGTATGGTATAATGTCCACGTAAGCAATGAGCAGTGCCAAAATGGAAGGGGCAAAAACGGCAGCTAGCTGACGATTTTTGCTACTTGTATTTTGATAGGGCGAATGCCCGTGAACCGGAAAACCACCGGTTTTTCCGGTTTGTACTGCGGCGATAGTTTTACACTGCGGATGTAGAACCGCGAACATAATTCCGAGTTAAAAAACGACTGACGGGGGTGAGGATTTTATGCAGCCGGAATACACAAAGTTGAAGGTAAACAACGAAATTGAACTTTGTGAAACCATGGACATGGAAATCAAGCAAAAGATAGAACGTATTTTGTTACGAAACCGTATTTCTTATTGCATCAAATGGTATAAACAGGGTCTTTTCAAGCGCAATAGAAATGTCTGCATCTTTTGTGTGAATGACAGCGTCAAGGATGATGCGGAGCAGTTTATCCGCGCCATTGAAAAGAACGTGGATGACAAAGTAAAGTTCCTGATGCGAAGGTCAGAAGAAAGCTTTTTTTAACCGGCCGGAAAGTAAAAAGTACAGCCTATTTCTCATTTATGACGGAGTAGGCTTTTGCTTTGGAATTTAACAGATAAAAATGCGGGAGAGGAATATAATGGAAGCATACAGTGTATTTAAAGATTTGGCAATTATTATTGTATTTGCAAAATTTTTTGGGATTTTAGCAAGGAAATGTAAAGCGCCGCAGGTGGTAGGAGAGATTGTGGCCGGTCTTTTGATTGGTCCCAGCATTTTGGGACTTGTGGAGCAGACCGAGTTTTTGGCTGAGATGGCGGAGATTGGTGTTATCCTGCTGATGTTTTCAGCCGGACTGGAAACAAATTTAAAGGATTTGCTGAAAACCGGACCGAAGGCTTTTTTGATTGCCTGTGCCGGTGTATTTATTCCTTTGGTTGGTGGGGCATTGCTTTACATGGGATTTTACGGTGTGGCGCCATGGGGTTCCGAAGCGTTTTATAAGGCAGTGTTTGTAGGTACTATCCTCACGGCAACTTCTGTCAGCATCACCGTGGAAGCACTGAAGGAGATGGGAAAACTGAAGGGGAAAGTAGGAACAACCATTCTAAGCGCCGCCATTATTGATGATGTCATCGGAATCGTTGTACTTACTTTTGTTATTGGGTTTAAAAAGCCGGAGCAGAGTCCCCTTAGAGTGATGGGAAGTACTGTGTTGTTTTTTGTGTTTGCATTTGTGGTAGGTATTATTATTTATAAATTATTTAAGAAAGTTGACAGCAGGTATCCCCACACCAGAAGGATTCCGATTATCGGTTTTGCCCTGTGTCTTGCATTTGCATATATAGCAGAAAAATATTTTGGAATAGCGGATATTACAGGTGCGTATGTGGCCGGTATTATCCTTTGTTCTATTCAGGACTCCAATTATATAGCGGAGAAGATGGACACCAATTCCTATATGTTGTTTGGTCCGGTGTTTTTTGCGAGTATCGGACTGAAGACCAATATAGAAAGTACCACGGGAGCTATTCTCCTATTTTCGGCATGCTTTGTGCTGGTGGGACTGGTTACCAAGATTGTCGGATGCAGTCTGATGTCAAGGCTCTGCGGTTTTAAGGGTGTGGACAGCTTAAAGATTGGCGTGGGTATGATGACAAGAGGTGAAGTAGCGTTGATTGTTGCCCAGAAGGGATTGTCTGCCGGACTTCTCACACCGGTATATTTTACTTCCGTTATTTTGCTGATAATCGTTTCCAGCATAGCAACGCCCATAGTATTGAAGATTTTATATGCCAAAGAATCCGGGCAGGAAGAGTTATGGGCATAGGGAAATGTTTTAACGTACATAAACTGTGATACACAAGAAGGTGTACCACAGTTTATTTTTTTTTAAGAAAAAAACAGATATGCTTTATTGACTTTATAAAAACAGGTGTTTATAATCGACAACGTAAGACTGACCAGTCGGTCGGAAATCGGACAAAATGAATAAGGATTTGACGGAAAATCAGGTTGAGAAAGGCTTGGGCAAAATATGTTATCTAAATTCAGTGTAAAAAAACCGTATACAGTGTTGGTGGGAGTTGTGCTTGCAGTGGTACTGGGCATTGTTTCTTTTACAAAAATGACTGCGGATTTGCTGCCGGATATCAGTCTTCCTTATGTGATTGTGATGACGACTTATGTGGGGGCCAGTCCTGAAACGGTGGAGATGGCGGTAACCAAGCCGATTGAGTCATCCATGGCAACTGTCAGCAATATTGAAAGTATCAGTTCCGTTTCCAGTGAAAACTATTCGATGGTGATTCTGGAGTTTTCGCAGACTGCCAATATGGATTCTGTTTCACTGGAAATCAGGGAAAATCTGGACCAGCTGACCAGCTACTGGACGGATGATTTGATAGGCAATCCTATTATTATGAAACTGAACCCTGACATGATGCCCGTTATGATTGCGGCAGCCGGCGTGGAGGGCATGAGCGTGGCAGAGGTCAGCGCTTATGTGGAGGAAGCCATTGTGCCGGAGCTGGAGAGCATCGAAGGTGTGGCTTCCGTAAATGCCACCGGACTGATAGAAGAAAGTGTAAACGTTATTATCAGGCAGGATAAGATAGAGGCTGTCAACGCGCAGATTCAGGCTGCCATTGACGAGCAGATGGCAGATGCCGAGAAGGAACTGGCTGACGGCAAAGCGGATATTTATGACGGACTTGATAAAATTCGGGACGGGAAAAATGAACTGGCAAACGGTCAATCCGAGCTTGACAGCGGCAAGTCTGATTTGGCAAACGGAAAGACGGAACTGGAAAATAAGCAGAATGATACAATCAACCAGCTTGCGGATGCAAAGACCAAGCTGCTTACAGCCAAAGCGGATTTGGAAACCCTAAAGACCACCGCCATGGCAGATATCACCATGCTGGAGCAGATGACGGCAGGGCTGGCGCAGTTGGATGCCGGACTGGTACAGATGGAGCAGGCGAGCGCGGCATTGGATGGAATGGACAGTCAGATTCTTCAGTTGGAAGGCGCATATGGCATGATTTCAGGAATGGGAAGCGATGCGATTGTGCAGTTTAAAGAGCAAACGCTTTCATCAGGGATGCTGCCGCAGGATTTGTCAGAGAGCCTTGCGGCGCTTGACTGGGAAACCCAGTTTGGCGTGGGTGCCGTTGCGGGGGATACTTCAACGGTCTGCGGTAGTCTGCGCACATATGTGGAAACACAGAAAACGGCTCTGGAAAACCAGAGGATTACTTTGGAACAGCAGCAGGAGTCTATAAAAGAGAGCATAGCGGTCAAGTCCCTCTGCACTACTTATGACGCGGAAGCAACTGCCAAATACATAAGCACTTTGAAAGCACAATTGGAAACGTACAATAAGAACCTGGCGGAAATAGACAAACAGCTTACTGCCCTCTCAAAAGGGGAAACGACTGCCGCCATTGAATTTGCCAACGGCATGACGCAGATTACCATGGGGGAATCCCAGCTGAATTCGGCACAGGAAAGCCTTGATTCCGCAAGGGCGGATTTGGAAAATACAGAGGAGCAGCTTCAGGATGCATTGGAGCAGATTGCGGACGGGGAAGAGCAGCTCGAGGAAGCCAGACAGGATGCCTACGACAAAGCTGACATGGAAAAGGTGTTGACGGTGGATACGGTTTCCCAGCTTCTTGCGGCACAGAATTTTTCCATGCCGGCAGGATATGTGGCGGAGGACGGCGTTTCCTACATGGTAAGGGTGGGCGATAAGCCTAAGACAGCGGAGGAGATGGAAAACCTTCCTCTCTTAAACCTGCATATGGAGGGCGTGGATGTCATAACGCTGGCTGATGTGGCAGATGTGTTTTATGTGGACAATTCCGATGAAGTGTACGCCAACGTAAACGGTACGTCAGGTGTTATGCTTTCCATACAGAAACAAACCGGTTACTCTACCGGTGAAGTATCCGACAGGCTTGCGGCGCGTTTCGGGGAACTGATGGAAGAAAACGCGAGTTTAAGCATGATTACCCTGATGGACCAGGGTATCTATATAGACTTGGTTATGGATTCCATTACCGGCAATGTGGTATCGGGGGCTTTGCTTGCTATTTTAATACTGCTGCTTTTCCTAAAGGATTTGCGTCCGACGCTGGTGGTGGCGTTTTCCATCCCCATCAGTCTGGTGACGGCTGTTGTATGCATGTATTTCAGCGGTGTGACATTGAATGTCATTTCTCTTTCGGGACTGGCGCTTGGCGTCGGAATGCTGGTGGATAATTCTATTGTTGTCATTGAAAATATCTACAGGATGCGGAGTGAAGGACGCGCGACAAGGGAAGCGGCTATTGACGGGGCAAAAGAGGTGGCAGGCGCGATTCTGGCTTCCACCCTGACGACGGTCTGTGTGTTTTTACCCATTGTGTTTACCGAGGGAATTACCCGTCAGTTGTTTGTGGATATGGGACTGACAATTGCTTATTCTTTGCTTGCCAGTCTGGTGGTGGCATTGACGGTGGTTCCGGCAATGTCCTCCAAGATGCTGACAAGGACGAAAGAAAAGAAAGAAGGGAAGCTTTTTGCAGGCTTTGTAAAAGGATATGAAAAGCTGCTGAAGGTATCCTTGAAAGGAAAACCTTTGGTTTTGGTTCTGGCCGTTGTAATGCTTTTTGTCAGTGCAGGGGCGGCTATATCCAACGGTACGGCTTTTATGTCGGATATGGACAGTACCCAGTTGACTGTCAGTGTGAAGCTTTCGGAGGATGCGGTTCTGGCGGATACAAAGGAAGTCACCGATGAGGTGGTACGCCGGATTCGGGAAATAGAGGATATTCAGGATGTGGGCGCCATGCAGGGAGGTTCTTCCATGTCCATGCTTATGGGTGCTTCCGGCAGCAGCAATGCAGCGGATATTTATGTGACTACAAAGGAAGATAAGACAATGTCCAATGAAGAGATAGCGGACATTATCCTGGAAAAAACGGCGGATTTGGAAGCGGAAATCAGTGTGGATACTTCCAGCATGGATATGTCCGCCATGGGTGGCAGCGGTATTACGATACAGGTGGAAGGCAGGGACTTGGATACCTTGCAGGAAGCAGCAGCCAAAGTAGCTGAAATAGTGGAGGGAGTGGAAGGAACAGCAGAGGTTTCAAACGGCATGGAGGATGCCAAGGAGGAACTTCGTATTCTGGTGAACCGGGACACGGCTATGGAATACGGATTGACGGTGGCGCAGGTATATGCAACAACTGCAGAAAAGCTGGCGGAAAACAGTGCGGCCACAACACTGGTGGCACAGGACAAGGATTACAGCGTTTATGTCCTCAATGCGGCGGATGAGGCGTTGACAAGGGAGTTGTTAAAAACGCTTACGATAGAAGGAACAGGGAAAGATGGGGAAACCGTGGAGGTGCCTTTTGGGGAAATTGCGGATTTCAGAAAGGCACAGAGCTTAAATGCCATCAAACGTGCGGACCAGACCCGGTATCTGGCTGTATCTGCTACGATAGCGGACGGCTATAATGTGGGCAAGGTGTCCGGGGAAGTGGAAAAGGCGCTGGCAGGTTATCAACTGCCGGAGGGCTGCAAACTGGTATTTGCAGGAGAAAACGAGATGATTAACGATGCCATGGAGCAGGTAGGACTGATGCTTCTTCTGGCTTTGGTTTTCATGTATCTGATTATGGTAGCACAGTTCCAGTCGCTGCTGTCACCGTTTATCATTATGTTTACCATTCCGCTTGCCTTTACGGGAGGTCTGTTCGGTCTGTTCTTTACGGGCAGCGAGGTCAGTGTCATTGCCCTGATAGGCTTTGTCATGTTGTCCGGTATCATTGTAAACAACGGCATTGTGCTGATTGATTACATGAACCAGCTTCGGGCTTCGGGTATGGAAAAGAGAGAGGCTATTCTGGTGGCAGGATGCACAAGGCTGCGTCCCGTGCTGATGACGGCGCTGACCACGATTCTGGCATTATCCGCCATGGTTTTCAGCAAGGATATGGGAGCGGAAATGATGAAGCCCATGGCTATCGTCACAATTGGCGGACTGGTATACGGTACCCTGCTGACCCTGGTTGTTATTCCATGTATCTATGATTTGTTTATGCGGGAAAAGAATGGTAAAAAGGAAACCGGCAAAAAGAAAACCGGGTGGGGAAAGAAACGTCCGGTAAGCCAGGAGGAATAAAAAATGGGAAAGATAACAGGAAATGAACAGGGAAAAGAATTGCCGGAAAAGGTTTTAGCGATGTATGGGGCGGTAATGCAGCTCATCGAGGAGGGAGCCGACATTGCCAATCTGAAGGTTTCGGATATAACGGAAAAAGCCGGAATCGGAAAAGGTACGGCATACGATTATTTTGATACAAAGGAAGATATTATCGTTTTTGCCATTCTGTATTATATGGAAGAGTCTTTTGAAAATCTGGAAAAAAATATATGGAAAAAAGAAAACTTTGCAGCGCGTATCAATTACGGACTGGCATCGGTGGATACTAAAATGGCTCAAGGCATCTGTGTGCTTCGGTTCATAAATCTCTTATTTGAATCATCCAGGATAGGGCAGCGCCTTGGAGAGGTACTCAGGGAACGCAGTAAGACAGGCAACTGCCAGCCCCTTCTCCTTGGCAGACGTTTGATTGAAAGAGGGATTCAGGACGGCGAAATCCGGTCGGATTTGCCTATCAGCTATATGACATATATGTTGGTTGTAAAATTTTTTGCCTATCTCGCCTTTATAGTGAGCGGACGGGAGAACAAAGAGGGCATGGAGGCTATATTTGGCGGAGAAAGCAGTATTTCCTATGAAGAATTTGGGAAGCTGGTAGTAAAGGGAATTATGGAGGAGCTTGGGGCAGAAGCGGCAAAAATTTAATATCATATTGGTCGTGATACAAACAGTATGACAAATTAAGATTTATGGAGGAACAATATGACAACTAAGGAAGCAATCAAAGAAAGACACATGGTAAGACAATACATAGACAAGGCAATTCCCGCGGATATTATTGAATTGCTCAATACACGGATTGCTGAGAACAATACAAAATATAATCTTCACCTTACCTTGGCAGTCGGTAATTCTGACGGCATTGGCGGTATGGCAAAACTGCTGTTTTCCAAAACGGTAAACAATTATATTATTCTTGCGGGCATGGATACTCCCGAACTCGATGAGAAATTAGGCTATTGTGGTGCGGATTTAATCCTCTATGCCCAAACACTGGGACTTAATACATGGTGGGTTGGCGGTATGTTTAATGGCAAGGGTGCATTAAAAAATCTCAGCAATAAGGATGTGCGTGTAAACGGTGTGATTGCGATTGGTTACGGGAAGACGCAAGGTGTTCCCCATAAATCCAAAACAGCAGCAGAAATCAGCAAATATAACGGCGATGCACCGCAATGGTTTGTTGATGGCGTAAATGCGTTGCTTTATGCGCCCACAGCGTTGAATAAGCAGCCCTATATAGTAAAAGGCGATGGGAATAAAGTATCTATTTTTGCAGGTGACGGACATTTTTCGGGTATCGACCTTGGTATCGGAAAATACCATTTTGAAGTTGGCGCAGGAAAAGAAAACTTTGAGTGGAAGTAGTTATCCATTCAATCGTTTTGACGGAAAAAAGATTGGCATTTGTCAACTTGAAAGGTAAAAGGGCATATCTTTCAGAAAAAAGCATTGACAAGACATTTTTCTCCGTGTTACAATAGCATACGGTGATTGCAGGAGAGTTGTCCTGTAAAGCTGTGCTGCTGTGGCTCAGTCGGTAGAGCGTCGCATTGGTAGTGCGGAGGTCACGGGTCCGATTCCCGTCAGCAGCTGTCAAATATTGATTTTAAAGGCTTTTCAAGGTTTTAAGGTCAATATTTTTTTATCCAAAAATGAACCCTTGAACGCAACATAATGATTCTCTTGGTTACCGAAAATAGATACCACTTCTATTGCTCTTTTCTAAAAAAAGTTACTGTTTAGTTACTATTGGTTACCGACACTTCTAAGCAACCTACATAACACTACTTCAAAGGCTACTATTCCAACACATGAAATATGTAAAACATATACATTCCACACGACCTATTAGAACAATAGCGGTTATTATAGATAAATTATATCGGAGATGTTGTCGCTTGACAATGGCGACCTTGAAATGGTTTTTGAATAGAAATATATATGTGTTAATAAAAGTTTCACAGAATTAAAATCTGAATGTTACAGACCTATTCAATATCTTCTAATAATTGGTGAATAGAAATCTCTAATACTTCTGCAATATCCAATAACACTTCTAAAGAAAAAGGCTGGTCACAATTGACCGCTTCTATTTTGGTTAAATAACTAATACTAATTCCCATTTTATCTGCTAATTGCTCTTGAGTAAGCCCTCTTTGCTTACGGTATTTTTTGATTGCCTGACCTATAATTTTATACTGTTCCGTATGTTTTTGGTTCATTTTCGTATCACCTCTTCTTATAATTCTAAGTGATAAAGTGAAAATAAAAGTTTCAGTTATACTGAAAGCATGATACAATCGAACGGAAAAGGAGTGCATGAAAATGGAATGTAATAAATGCAAAAAGGCTATGAAAGAGGCGGTAACACTTTTGGAATTTTCTTAAATAGTAAATTAGACTGTAAAAATTGCATATTTGTATATAGTCTGGATGATAATACCGGTGCATGTGCAGTGTTTGCACTAAAAACAAACAAAGTTTTGGATGGTGGAAAATGAGATAAAAAACTTACAGAAGATGACCTCTAAAAAGCAAGTAGAATTTTTACAAAAGTATATTTATTGAGTGGGAATAAGTAAAAAGTGGATATGAGGGCCCGCAAACCCGCATAAACACTGGGGTTTTGATTTTCAAATTCCCCATTTGATAGCAGATTGATAGCACTCGTCAAATCCCGATTTATTGAGTTTGAAAAGAAAAATCGGGTGGCTTGCGAGTAGCCTAAAAATCCTCATCTTTTTATTCATAAGTAAAAGGTCTAACTGATTTTTGTTGATCAGTTAGACCTTTTTTATTTTGCTCTCATTTATCTGAATTATCTGATTTTGTGCAACAAATGACCTTTCCCGTGGCCACAAGTGAGAGAGTTAGATCAGATCCTCCGGCGGCATCTTGGCGCGGACCTGGCTGTCGTCGTACTCCGGGTAGTGGTAACGCCAGCGGTCATAGTCCTCCTGGGAGATCTCTCCGGCCTCCAACTTGGCGGCCTGTTCCCGCCAGGTCCAGAGCATGTCGTGTAGTCGGGCGGCATCTTTGTTTTTGCGAAAATCTACCTGCAAGGAAAGCTCGCCATCCTGCTCTGTGACTTTCAGCCCGTAGTTGTCCTCCAGGGTAAACAGGGTGTGCATCAGCCCTACATAGGAGTCTATGTCCGGGACAGAAAGTGCATGAGGCGAGACATCCAGCACCTCAGCCAGGGCAGCGGTCAGATCTGCCTTTGGGGTTCTTGATCCTGTTTCGTACTGTGCAAGGCGCACATCAGCAGACTTCTCCGGGAAGCCCAGTGCCATGCCGAGATATTTCTGTGTCATCCCCCGCAGGAGACGGAAAAAGTGGATTCGTTCACCAATCGCCATATCATCAACTCCAATCTATGATTGTTCTTATTCGAAACATAGCATATTTGTTTAGCTTTGTCAAGATGATCTAAGCAAATTTATTTAATAATATTTCTTTTAAAACACTTGAACTAAGCTTATATGTATAGTATCATAAGAACACTAAGCAAACAAGCTTAGATAAGGAAGCACAAAAAATATTACGCCAGCTTTTTAGTTATACAACTGAGAAAAAAGTGGTAGTAGCAAGTGAGGAGGTCTTTATGAAAAGCAAAATCAGTAGGCAGAAACAATCAACGAAGAAAGGAAGGTATTTACGATGGCTAATCAGATTTTTATGCGTGTCAACGAAGTGGCGGAAGAGTTGGGGGTATCCGTGCCCTATGCTTACAAGCTCATCCGGCAGATGAATGAGGAACTGGCGAAAACCGGCTGCATCACCATTGCCGGGCGAATTGACCGAAAGTTTTTCCACGAGAAATTCTATGGTACAAGATCTGAGACAGAAAGGAAGGAGAAATAATTATGGCAGCGTTCAAAAATAAGGACAATGGCACCTGGTATGTTCAATTCCGCTACACTGATTGGAAAGGAGAACGACAGCAGAAGCTCAAGCGCGGCTTTGCCACCAAGCGAGAAGCGCTGGAATGGGAACGGGAGTTCCTGATGGAAAAACAGGCTGATGTGAACATGACCTTTGAGAGCTTCGTTGCTCTCTATGAGAAGGACATTAAACCCAAGCTGAAACTCAATACCTGGCTCACCAAGGAGAGCATCATCAAAAAGAAGATTCTTCCCTATTTTGCTAAGCGGAAGCTGTCGGAGATTACGGCCAAGGACATTATGCGTTGGCAGAACGAGGTTCGGGAGATGACGGACTGTCACGGCAAACCTCTGTCCAAAACCTACCTTAAAACCGTTCACAATCAACTTAGCGCCATTTTCAACCATGCTGCCCGTTTTTACGGTCTGAATATCAACCCGGCCCGACAGGCTGGCAACATGGGGGCGGAGGAACGAAAGGAGATGCTGTTCTGGACCCGAGAGGAGTACACCAGATTTTCCGAAGCCATGATGGACAAACCGTTGTCCTTCTACGCCTTTGAGGTACTGTACTGGTGCGGTGTCCGTGAGGGAGAACTGCTAGCCCTGACCCCAGCAGATTTTGACTTTGAAAAGCGCACCGTCACCATCAATAAGTCTTACCAGCGGCTGAATAAGCAGGATGTCATTACTACCCCTAAAACACCCAAGAGTAACCGCGTGATCCAGATGCCGCAGTTCCTCTGTGATGAGTTGCTGGACTACCTCAAGCAGCTCTATGGAGTGGATCCGGACAGCCGGATGTTCCCCATCAGCAAAAGCTATCTCCACCGAGAAATGGACCGTGGCTGTAAGCAAACTGGGGTAAAACGCATTCGCATACACGATTTGAGACATAGCCACATCAGTTTGTTGATCGACATGGGCTTTACTGCCTTGGCTATTGCAGAGCGTGTGGGGCATGAGAGTATCGACATCACCTACCGCTATGCCCATCTGTTCCCCACCCGCCAGGTGGAAATGGCCGACAAGCTGGATTCACTGAAAAATGAGAAGGGAGTGTAAGAAGATGTCTAAGAAGAACTATGATAACCACAACCGCTGGCGAAATAAGACGGTGGCTTTCCGAGTGTCGGCGGAAGAAGATCTCCAACTGGAAACCTTGGTGAAGCTCACCGGCCTGACCAAGCAGGATTACATCATCCGGCGGCTGCTGGAACGGGATGTGGTGGTCCAGGGCAACCCCAGGGTCTACAAGGCCCTGCGGGACCAGCTGGCCGCCGTGCTGGACGAGCTGCACCGGATCGAAGCCGGGCAAGGCGTGAACGACGAGCTGCTGGATACTATCCAAATGATTACAACCATCATGAACGGGATGCAGGAGGAATTCGCCTATGACCGATGAGAAAAAGAAAATGACCGCCCAGGGTTCATCTGTTGGCGCAGATGATGGGCAGTCAATCTCTCAAATCACTGAAAATAGTATACCCACTTCCGGGCAAAAAAGCAACGATGAAATTGTAAACTCCCAGGACAGTCTGGAAGAAATGTACCGCAAGATGCAGCGCATGGCAGACCCCCGATACCTGCATACACTCACGATGACAGAGCTGTTCCAAACCACCTATAAGAGCAGGCCTCCGGTGGTGGAAGGCCTGCTTTGCGCAGGGGCATATATCCTTGCCGGAGCGCCCAAAATCGGCAAGTCCTTCCTGGTGGCTCAGATTGCCTACCATGTCAGTACCGGGCAGGATTTGTGGGGATATAAGGTCCATCAGGGGACGGTGCTTTACCTTGCGCTGGAAGATGATTTTCAGCGTATTCAAAGCCGGATGTTTATGATGTACGGCGTGAACGATACCCCCAACCTCCACTTCGCCACCGCCGCCGGAAAGATTGGGAATGGGTTGGATGAACAGCTGAAGAATTTCGTGCAGGAGCACCCGGACACCAATTTCATCATCATTGACACTATGCAGAAGATCCGTGAGGTAGGCGGCGAAGCGTACAGCTATGCCAGCGACTATGAGATTATCGGCAGAATCAAGCAGTTTGCTGATCAGCACGGTATCTGTGTTCTGACCGTCCATCACACCCGAAAGCAGCAGGCAGACGATTCCTTTGAGACAATTTCCGGAACCACTGGGCTGCTGGGCTGTGCGGATGGTTCTCTGCTGATGCAGAAGAAAAAACGCACGGAGTTGGACGCCACCATCAAGGTGGTGGGGCGGGATCAGCCGGATCAGATCCTCTACTTGAAGAAGGACCCGCAGACCCAGATCTGGAATCTGGAACGCATGGAAAACGAGCTGTATAAAGAGTCGCCGGACCCGGTGCTGGAAGCGGTTGCAAAGTTGGTTTCCATTGAGTGCCAGGAGTGGATCGGCTCTCCATCCGAACTGGCTGAAGCCATCCAAACGGGAATGGCTTCCAATGCCCTTACCAAGTACCTGAATGTCAAGGCAGGCAGGCTGCTGGAGGAATATCATGTTGGCTATGAAAATAAGGCCAAACATTCCGGTCGTCAAGTGAAATTGACCTATATGCTGGTAGAGCCAACCGCCTGTGAAGTAACCGAAGAATAAGGGGCGCGACGATAGCGACGGTCGCGACGGTGAAAATGATACCGTCAAAAACACCGTCGCTATCGTCGCAACCGTCGCGGAAAGGAAATGAATATGAAAAGTGTACAAATTTCCTATGACCTTTTTGTAGCTTTGGTGGAGTATCATCTGGCCTATGACGATGATTATGCGGAGGAAATTCATCAGGGGTTAGAGCAAAAGTTGGATGCGATGGTGCGGCATGAACTATATGCAAAATATAAGACTGCGCCCACCGCAGAAGAACGGGAGCAGGCTCGGCAGGAGTATCTGGACAAGCGTGGAGTGTTCCCGGATTTTCGGTGGTAAGATAAGTTTTCGTTTAGACTAATTTCACCGATGAGATTAGCATAAAAGTTTTCTCTATGTTTGTAAGGACAGGAGCGTGGCACGCTCCTGTTTTTTTCTGGCAAAAGGAATGGCTGACGGCAGTTTGGGCAAAGAAATTCAGCTAAAAAGTATCTCGGATGAGGTGGTGTTTTGCCACCCCATTATCCCAAAGGGTACCCCATTTTAGGGTACCCCAAAATCACCATAGGATGTCGCGTTTCACGACACCCCATGCCAAAAAAACAGAACACAGGATGCGGAGTAAAAGAGAACGATAGGTAGGCATTTTGCCCACACATCAAGCGAGGGCTACTGTGTTTTACGGCAGCCATCAGGCAATAAGGGGGGAACGATTTGTTCCAGGGCATCTTAAAGGGAACGGCGCTTTGGCGTACCCTTTGAAAGCGTTCGCAGAACGCGCAGCCACAGAATGAAATTCTGTATTCAAAAGGGGCTTGGGGGCGCTGCCCTCAACAAGCAGACGGCAGGAAATGTGAGTGTGTATTAACACTCGCATAGCTTGCCGGATTTGTGTGTGGATAGCCACACGCATTGCTTGCCACGTTTATAGGAACATTCCTATAATAGCGGTTATAGGAACAAAATTCTTATAGGAACATTTCTTAAAAAACGTTGAAAATACTAACATATACCTACAAAATATTCCTATAAAAATTTGATTGAATAAGGAGCTTGTTTGTGAGTAGCAATTTCAAATTCAGAAAAAGTTCCTATAAAAATGGATCTGTTTCATAAGCTGTGGAGTTGTATTTAACCTACTTTGTAGTGAGATAAAGCAATTATAGATTCTTTTATCTATTGACACTCAAATATTGCTGATATTTTTATAGGAACTTTTCCTATGTTTCTGCGGATACAACTTTGCTGATTACGTTTCCAGGACGGATTTTTATAGGAACCTTTTTACTCCTTTGCCTTGTAATTTCAATGGTTCTAGGCGCTAGTTCCTATAAAACAGAAATTCCTATAACCAGATTCTAAAATTAACGAAACAGTCCTTGTGCCGCTGCGGAAAATCAATCAAAAATTAAGGATTAGGAGGTAACGAGTATAAGAAAGATTTTGTCCTATGAGTTTAACCTGGACACAGCCTGTGTGGAGCTGCGCCTGGATGATGGGACACTGATCTCCATTGACTGCACTGCAGGGAAATCAACACTGTGAGCTATATAGATTTTCATGTGTATCGGAGCAATAAGCAAACTTATCATTAGATGAGCCGAGTTTGGTCAGGGGAAATTTATTTTTGAATACGCAGTCACTTTTTCGAATTATATTACAGCGATAACAAACACAATGTTTGAGTTTTTGACAAAACAATGCTATACTGTGAGTAGTTGTGATTTTCCTTGAATGGAGGCATAGGAATGAAGGTAAGCTACAAAAAGCTTTGGAAAATACTGATTGATCAAGATATGAAAAAAAGAGATTTAGAAAAAGCCGCCGGGATTAGTCATTATACTATCAATAAATTAAATCATGGCGACAATGTAACTACGGATGTCTTAGGAAAAATCTGCATGGCATTAAATTGCACAATAGATGACATCATGGAATTTGTTGACGAATAAGTCTGAAAATAAAAAACGGGCTTTCTTAAAAAGCAATCTTTTTATAAAAAATCCTCAAGTATAGGAGATGAAGATATGGCATACCAAAGTGAAGCAGCCCTTGAACAGCAGTTCATAGAACAGCTCAATAAGCAGGGCTACACCAGCGTCTCTATACCAGACTATGACGCTCTGGTTGAGAACTTCAAAACACAGTTTGCAGCCTTCAATGCGGCAAAACTCGACCACCCTTTGACATCTAAGGAATGGGAGCGAGTGTTCAACATTATGCTCGGAAAATCTGTTTTCCAGAGCGCAAAAATACTTCGAGATAAGTTCGTACTGGAGCGTGAGGACGGAACGAAAGTGTACCTCTCCTTCTTCGATGTCGACCACACAAAGAATATCTTTCAAGTAACAAACCAGACAACCGTTGTTGGGAAGTATGTCAATCGTTATGATGTGACGATCCTTGTCAATGGACTTCCTCTCATTCAAGTGGAGTTGAAGCGGCGTGGCATAGATATTCGAGAAGCCGTCAATCAAGTGATGCGCTATAAAAAGCATTCCTACATTGGACTGTACCACTTCATTCAGCTTTTCGTTGTGTCCAATGGCGTTGATACAAAATACTTTGCCAACTCCGACAGAGACATGCTTCATAGTCTCGCCTTCTTCTGGACGGACTTCAACAATGTGCGTATTACCAATCTGAAAGAGTTCTCTATCTCCTTCCTTGCCAGAGACCATGTCATCAAGATGCTGACGAGATATACCATCTTGAATGACACGGACAAGCTGCTCATGGTGATGCGTCCCTATCAGGTATATGCGGTAGAGGCTCTTGTCTGGCAAGCCACCCTCACCAATCGCAACGCCTATGTCTGGCATACAACCGGCGCAGGAAAAACGCTGACATCTTTTAAGACGGCACAAATCCTCGCAGCCAATCCCAATATCAAAAAGGTCATCTTCCTTGTAGACCGGAAGGACTTGGACTCCCAAACCACAGAAGAGTTCAACAAATTTGAAGCCGGTTCTGTTGATGCTACTGATAGAACTGATGTCCTTGTAAAACAGATGCAGGACAAAAACCGACAGCTCATCGTCACAACGATGCAGAAAATGGCGAACGCTGTGAAGCGTCCTCAATATGCAAAAGTTATGGATGCCTATAAGGACGAGAAGGTTGTCTTCATCATTGACGAGTGTCACCGCAGTCAGTTTGGTGATATGCACAAGGACATTGTTCGGCATTTCCAGAAGGCTCAGTTCTTCGGATTTACCGGCACACCTCGTTTTGAGGTCAACGGAAAGACGGAGGGAAAAATCACACAAACCACAGAAATGCTCTTCGGAGAATGCGTACATAATTATCTCATCAAGGATGCTATCTTCGACAACAATGTTCTTGGTTTCCATATTGAGTATATCAAGACGATGGAGGGTGATTTCGATTGGGACGATCCCACAATGGCAGATGGGATTGATGTAGGCGAACTCTATATGTCCGAGGAACGGATGTCGATGATCGCAAACCACATTGTCCAAAACCATAAAGCGAAGACAAGAAACGGTCAATACACTGCCATCTTTGCTGTCTCTTCTATTGAAGCTCTGGTCAAATACTATGACATCTTCAAGAAGATCAATCATGACCTGAACATCAGCGGTATCTTCTCCTATGGACAGAACGAAGAAGCAGAAGGTAAAGATGAGCATAGTCGGGATGCTCTGGAACGGATCATCAAAGACTATAACGAGATGTACAGCACCAATTTCTCGACGGACACATTCTCAGCCTATCACAAGGATATTTCAGACCGTGTGAAGGGAAAGAAAACCAAGTCCCTTGACATCCTTTTGGTAGTAAATATGTTCCTGACCGGCTTTGACAGCAAGCAGTTATCCGTTCTTTATGTGGACAAGGATTTGAAATACCATGACCTACTGCAAGCCTACTCACGAACCAACCGTGTTGAAAAAGAAACGAAACCCTTTGGTATTATCATCTGCTACCGTAATCTGAAAAAGAGGACAGATGACGCTCTTACCCTATTTTCTCAGAGCCATGATACTTCTGGTATTGTTGTTCCCGACTATCCCTATTTCGTCGAGAAGTACAATGAAATGGTTACCCGTTTGAAAGAAATAGCGAAGACTCCAGCGGATATTGACACCATGCAGAACGAGGATGACCAGAAGCTTTTCGTTGAGACATTCCGTGAGCTGACCAAGTATTTGCAATCACTTCAAACTTTCATTGAGTTCAGCTTCGACCAAGACTCTCTCATCATGAGCGAGCAGGAATATCAGGACTATAAGAGCAAGTATCTGATGCTTTACGCAAAGCAAAAGAAAGATCGTGAAGTTGTTTCCGTCCTGAACGATGTGGATTTCTGCATTGAGCTGATGGAAAGTGACCGAATCAATGTTGCTTATATCATGAACCTTATCCGCAACATTCACTTCGATGATGCCAAACAGAAGGATTATGATATTAAGCATATCAAGGAAGAACTGGGAAGAACCGATAATCCCCAGTTGCTCCGCAAGGTGGAGATTCTGCAAGCCTTCTTGGATCGTGTTGTCGTGGGGCTGGAAAGTGCAGATGAGATCGACGCTGCCTACAATGACTTTGAAAATGAGGCAAAGCGTGAAGAAATTGTCGTTTTTGCTCATACAGAAGAAATTGATCCAACTATGCTGACCGACTTCATCTCGGAATATGAGTTTTCCGGCACAATGGATGCCGGTAATATTCGTGACCGTATCGAAAAACCAATGCCGCTGCTGAAAAAACGCTCTCTGGTGAACAGAATTGTAGACTTTATCCGGCAGCACACCGAAAAATTTCAATAAGGAGAATGTAAAATGGACAACAGTATTCAGGCGCACCAGAAAGAGCTTTGCAATAAGCTTTGGGCGATGGCAAACGCACTCCGGGGTAATATGGAGGCGTATGAGTTTAAGAACTACATCTTGGGCATGATTTTCTACTACTATCTGTCTGACCGTACAGAGAAGTACATGGCGAATCTTTTGAAAGACGATGGCATCAGCTATGAAGACGCATGGACTGATGAGGAATACAAGGAAGCCGTTGTAGAAGAGGCTCTGCGTGATCTGGGCTTTATCATTGAACCGCAATTCCTGTTCCGCAAGATGGTCAAGATGGTTGAAAACCGTTCTTTCGACATTGAGTTCTTGCAGAAAGCAATCAACACCCTTATGGAGTCCACACTTGGCAATGATTCTCAAGAGGACTTTGACGGGCTGTTCTCTGATATGCAACTCGACTCTACTAAACTGGGGCATACCGTCAAAGACAGAAGTGCTGTCATGGCAAAAATCATTGCCTCTCTGGACGAAATCAACTTCGGAGTAGAAGACACAAAGATTGATGTTCTTGGCAATGCCTATGAGTATCTGATCGGTCAATTCGCTGCAACAGCTGGTAAGAAGGCTGGCGAGTTCTACACTCCTTCAGGTCCTGCCGAGCTGCTGTGCCGTCTGGCTTGTCTTGGACTAACGGATGTCAAGGACGCAGCCGATCCCACTTGTGGCTCTGGCTCTCTTCTGCTGCGCCTCAAAAACTATGCAAATGTGCGTAACTACTATGGTCAGGAGCTTACTTCCACCACCTACAACCTTGCCCGAATGAATATGATCCTTCGTGGCATTCCTTACCGCAATTTCAATATCTACAACGGTGACACTTTGGAGCATGACTACTTCGGTGACATGAAGTTCCGTGTTCAGGTTGCCAATCCTCCGTATTCTGCAAAGTGGTCTGGCGATCTGAGTTTCATGGAAGATCCCCGGTTCAACGAATACGGCAAGCTTGCCCCGAAGAGCAAGGCTGACTTTGCTTTTGTGCAGCACATGGTACATCACATGGACGAGGACGGACGAGCTGTTGTGCTGCTTCCTCATGGCGTTCTGTTCCGTGGTGCTGCGGAAGAAGTGATCCGTAAACACCTTATCCAGAAGTTGAATGTGCTGGATGCCGTGATCGGTCTCCCTGCGAACCTCTTCTTTGGCACAGGTATTCCGGTGTGTGTCCTTGTTCTCAAGAGAGAGCGCAACGGAAATTCCGACAACATTCTGTTCATTGATGCTTCCAATGATTTTGAAGCTGGCAAAAACCAGAATATTCTCCGCGAGTGCGATATTGATAAGATCGTCGAGACCTATGAGCGCCGTGAAGATGTGGACAAGTATGCTCATGTTGCAACCATGCAGGAGATTGAAGAGAACGGTTTCAACCTCAATATTCCCCGATATGTTGATACCTTTGAGCCGGAAGAAGAAATTGACCTGAACGAAGTAGCTACGGAGATCCGCAAGCTGCAAAGTGAAATCAAGGACATTGATGCAGAGCTGAAACCGTTTTTTGACGAACTGGGACTTGGTTTCCCGTTTGAAGTGGAGGGCAAATAATTATGGCAAATGTATCCTCAAGTAACGGTCTCGAAAAGCGTCCGAAGCT
>ERZ777305.2046-NODE-2046-length-19185-cov-2.522321_pt1 | contig 19185 bp, 29 predicted proteins | sample MGYA00374965_ERZ777305 | MGnify/ENA primary metagenome ERZ777305 (study PRJEB29328, sample SAMD00013331) | mouse gut metagenome | study: EMG produced TPA metagenomics assembly of the Metagenome analysis of fecal microbiota from mouse which was promoted... | reverse complement strand
GTCTGTCATAAAGAAGTACCAGTCGTTGTCCACGTCCTCCTGAAACTTCTTGATGGCCTCAATGAGCGCATCCGGGGCGCTCACCGCATCGGAGCCGTTGGTGAAGTTACCATCCACACCGGCGCCGAGCTCCAGCTCTGTGGTCATGATCGCATCGGTGTAGATGTTGAGCTGTTCGGGGATGCTGTCGGCAGCCCCCGGCTCAGTCGCTGTGTAAGTGACCACGCCGCCCTCAGCGGTGGCGGTGTAGGTCTTGCCGCCCTTGGTAAAGCTGGTACTGTCGAACAGCTCAGCGAACTGGGCCGCGCTTGCGATCTCCTCAGCCGTGGTCAGCTCGACCACAGCCTTGTCATCCCCGCCGATTTTGACCCACAGGTTCGTGCCGGTGGCAATCGGCTCGGTGAAGTCCGCCTCGGTGAAGTCGAGGACGAACTTGGCCGGGAGCGCGGGTCTGGCGCTGGGGGGCTCGAAGCCCACAATTTTGAACTTGCTCGTCAGCGTGTCCGCCAGGGTGGTCTTGCCCTGGTTCAGCAGGGTCGTCACCTTGCGGACGATCTTAGCGTTCGGGGTAGCACCCTTCTCGCCAAACACCGCCTCGACAGTCGGCACATCCCGGTACACCTTGACCGGCTGAGCGCCGGTGGTCGAAATCAGAAGGATGTCCAGGTTCTCCTTCTCCTTCGGCATAGCGTCCCGCTGAACGACGACAATTACGTCTTTTGCCATAAGGCTTATTCCTCCTTCTTGTAGCTTCCGAGGAATCTCCCCGGATGCTCGATTGTTGTTGCCGGCATCTCATCGGCCCGCATATAGCCGAACCGTATATCGAAACCGAACCGGCGCATCGTGTCTGTCACCAGGAACCCGGACCGGTCAGTCACGCCGCCGATGTTCTGGATGACGATATCACCGCAGTCGGTCACGATGTTATGGCAATCCAGCAGGAAAAAGCCGTGAGCTTTTTCTGCCAGTGCCAGGGCTTCGTCCGCACCGTAGATGTAGCCGCCGGGGGCCTCCCGGTCTTTGCTGCAATAGGTGAAAGACATCGTTGCCGATACCGGCTCAGAACGCCGCCGGATAAGGCCCTCCGGCGTTTCCACCAGCTCGGTCAATCCGAACGCATGGCTTGTGCTCCGGGGGGCCAGGACGCTATAGTAGCAGTACGGCACGTCCGGCAGCTCCTGCGTACCATCAGACAGCACGACCGGGCAGCCGATATGTGCCGCCAGCCGTTCCTGAATTGCGTTACGGGCCTGCACAATGGTCACTGGCCCACCACCCCCTCCACGATGTACCGCAGCATGGGGTGGATGCTGTTGTGCCCCAGCTCGGTCTTCACGGTGTACCGTTGACCGTCGTAGGTGTCGCGGATGACCTGACCGGGCTTCAGCGTCACGGGGCCGTCCGTGTAGAGCTTCTGCGAATTTTGGGTATAGGAGCCTTCGGGCAGCAGCTTCCAATCCTTATTGGACAGCGGCATCACGACGCCCATAAAAGCTGAGACGGCCTTCGTGACCTTCTTGAACTGTCCGCCGGGTCCCGGCTCAGTTATCTGCGCATAAGCTACCAGCGGATGAAGCAACGCTCGCGGCAGTCGCGCGGTGTTGTAAAACCTCACTTCTTCTCCACCTTCCAGCTTATCCGGTCGCGGATGTGCGTACCGGTCTCATACAGCGTGGTATGAATCTGCTTCCTCGAAAAATCCGAGGGGGGCTTGACCCGGTTCTCGTCGATAAAGCTCTGTACCAACTGAGCCGCCTGAGCGCCGATGGCGTTTGCTGCCGCCTCAGCGGATGTCCGCCCAGACAGTACCTTGCTGACCTGCGCATCCACGATATCGCCCAGTTTGTCCTTGTCCTCATCGAAGCTCTTGCGGATAAACGAGCGTTCCGGCAGCTTACCGGGGACGCCGTACTCATGGGCGTGGGCAATCTTCAGCACGTCGGAGCCTGCTGCGCCGACGATGCCAACTACGATCTTCTGCCCCTCCAGCTTCCGGCAGTTTTCTTTCAGCCGGTTGAAATCAGCCAGCAGGATATCAAGCCCATCCATACTCAGTACCTCCGATACAGATTGACCGTCCGCACCCACTCAGGGTTCGTGCCCTTGTCGAAGTCCCAGCTCACATCTGAAATAGAGAACGAGCTGAGCCCCTGGGAGCCGTTCTGCAAGCTGGTATACGCCTGGGACACCATATCCCACAGCAGCCCTTCCAGGTCAGCGGGGAGCGTCTGCGGGTCATCATCGGTGGCATCCTTCGGCAGAACGTACCCCGCCGTGTAGCACACCTCTATGACCCGCTTTGGGGCCACGATGTCGTAGGCCAGCCCCCGCCGCCACCCAGCCTTCAGCCAGCCCTCATCGCGGTACACGACCCCGATGTGCCCGGTCTGCCCGAAGTCATAGCGGTCAGGCGGCACAAGCGCACCGTCTTCCTTGATGCTCTCGATGCTGACGATAGGGTATTCCAGCAGCACCAGCTCCTGCGAGCCGTCTGCGTCATACCACTGCCGGTAAGACTGTTTACCCAGGCGCCGCCCGGTCATGCGCTCAATCCAGGCGGACGCCCGGTTAATCAGCAGCTCGATGATGAGGTCGGTTTGCTCGTCCTCAGCTCCGGCCAGGGTAAGCATTTGGTCCAGTTGCTCCGGCGGTATCTCGCCGTCAGGCGGCAGGCCCAGCATTAGCTTCAGCTTTTCGAGAGCGGCGTCCTTATTGGTCAGCCCGAGCATCAGCTTCATGCGGTCGAGCGTTGTCAGAGCATTTTCAGCAAGCATACTGACCTCCTACTGAGGAAGGGGCGGCGATTACTTCTCGCCGCCCTCTCCCTTCTTACCGTCGTTCTTGGGCGGCGCGGGGGGCTTGCCGCCCTTCTTCTCCTGCCCAGGGGTAGCCGCCTTATTGGTGGACGGCCTCACAATATCACTGTAGAACCTCGGCATAGAACGGCCCTCCTTACACGGGCTGAGCGGCGCTGTCCCCCAGCACCACGACAAGGCCGCTGGCGGTCTCGTCATTCCCGGTGACGGTGAACTTCACGATGGGCTTCAGGCCCACAAGGTCAACATCGACATTGACCACGCCACCGGCGGGCACACCGCCCTCAGCATCCGCAGCCTCGATGGGCTCGTTCTTGAAGGTGTACTCGCCGCCGGTGGTCTGCTTCTCGGGAAACACCAGGGCATCGGTGACGGGCACGAAGGTCTCACCATCGTCGCTGTGCTCCACCTTCACGGTCATGGTGCCGCCGGACGCGACGTTGGCGCCGATGACGGCAGAGAGGAAGCCCTCGCGGTTGATGGCCTCGCCGGAGGTGTAGGGGATCGCGGTGATGTTCTGGAAAAGCTCACGCTTCATGGTCTGTTACCTCCCATTCAAATTAGACGGGGACGGCGACCTTCGTAGCCACGGCGAAGCTCTCCTCGTGGCGCAGGCCGGTGTCCACATGGTTGATGGCCCGGATGAGGGTCTGGTCGTTCTCGAACGCGGAGATGAGGTTGCCCGCGTCATCGGTCCAGGAACCCTCACGGCTGGTCTCGATTTCCAGGGCGCCCTGCTCACCGATGACCAGATCGTTCCAGTTGCCGAAGATGATGCTGGTCTTGCCGCCGACGGTCTCCAGCAGGTTGGTGGCGCGGTACGGATAGCCGACCAGGGTGCCGTTCTTGGTCATCTCCTCGGCGAAGATGAACCCGCCCACGTTGTCCCGGATGGACTTGAAGAACTGCTCCACGCTGGTGTTGAACACGAAGCCCAGGCCGTCGGCAAAGACGTTGTTCTTCAGCACGGACGCGACCAGGAAGTTGGGGAACATCGCGGTCAGCACACCCTCCTTGCTGGCATACTCAGCGCCCAGGGTGGTCGCGTCGATGTTCAACACGCCCTTGTTGCGGAGGATGCCCAGGGGCTGGAACTCGCCGCCGGTGCCCTGGAAAGCGCCCCAGTCGATGCCCAGCGCCATTTGCTTCGTCACGTCCTGGCCCACGATGACATCGTTGTCAAAGCTGGTGGAGCGCAGAAGGTCGTTGCTCATGGGGATGAGCGCGGTCAGCTTCTTGGCAGACAGCTTTACGTTGCCGAACTTGGGAGCGGTCTTGGGGATGGACCGCTGCTCACCGGTATACATGGCGCGGGAACCGGTCTTCAGCTTGGGCAGGTTCAGGTTGCCGTGGTCCATGCCCAGCCGACGGGCGCCCAGGTCGTAGATGACGGTGGCGGGGTACAGCAGCTCGATAATCTCGCTGGCGTAGACCTCGGGCACCAGATAGCCGCCGTCAGCAGGGGAGGTGGCGGACAGAGCCTTGAACTCGCGGGCCATCTCAGCATCCTGGAACTTGCGCTCGGCGGTGAACGCGGCCTGCTCAGGGTCGCCGTGGGAGGCGTGGATGCACTTCACCGCACGACCGAAGGCGCCGAAGGTGGCCTTCCGCCGGTCACGCTCGGACATGGACTGGATGCGGGTCTTGAAGTCGCTGCCCTGCGGAGTGGTGCTGCGCACGGGCGGAGTGCTCAGGAAGATGCCCGCGTACTTACGCTGCGGCGTGGCAGCGGGAGCGGCAGGGGCCGCAGCAGGAGCGGTGGGGCCGCCGGACTTCTGCTGAGCGGCGGGGGCCGCGTTGCTGGACTTCGCAGGCTCAGCGGCAGGCTCACCGGACTTCATGCAGGTCTTCAGCGCGTCCATCACCATAGCGATGAACTCAGGGGTGACGATGGGGTCATCACCCTTACCCTCATCGCCCTCCGGCTCAGCGGCGGGCTCCGCAGCAGGCTCAGAGGCGGGCTCAGAGGCGGGCTCGCCGGTGCCGTTGGCCTCGACGATGGCGTTGAGCTCAGCCATGATTTCCTCAGTGGTGATGCTGGCGGGGTCCTTGCCAGCCGCGATGAGGTTGGCGAAGATCTGCGCGATGATGGCGGCAAGCTGTTCGGGTGTCAGTTTCATGGTCAAATTACCTCCTGTTTGTGGTGGGGACGATCTCGAAGACCATCCCGTCGATTTTGGTTTTCTTCTGCTTCGCGGGTTCAGGGTCTTGCTCAGGTTGCGGTTCGGGTTGCGCTTCCAGGAAGGGGCCGAGTATCTCGACCAGCTCCCTCACGACGGCGATGAACGGTTTCAGGGCGTTCAGCCTTGCGCGGGACATCTTGCCGCTTTTGGCCTCAGCTCTCAGCTCCTCAGCGAGAGATTTCACATCGTCAATCGTCGCTTGGTCGTTCATCGCCCAGGTTACGATGGAAACCTCCCACAGCTTTATCTGCTTCAGATGCCGGATGCCCGTAGATTCATCGACCACATAATCAACGGCGTCATACCCAATCGACAGCTCATTGAGTACGCCGTCTCTCAGCAGCGTCTGAATATCACGGCCCATCGAAGTGTCACTGATCTTCCCTCGAATGAAAAGGCCGTGGTCATCCTCGCGCAGCTCAATCGGCTTCCCAACCGGGAGCCAGTTGCCATTGTGCAGCGCCAGAATCTTGATACGGGCGAAGTCCTCGACAATGGTTTTGGCGAACGCACCCTTTTCTACGATGTCGCCGCCATCATCCACGTTTCCGAAGACTGAGGCGTAGCCGGAGAACTCGCCGGTCTTCTCGTCTGCGCTTTCCAGCTCGAAGCTGACCGCCTTGTATTCGCGTACCGCCGTCCCAGACTTGACGCACCTTCCAACGGTTCGCTTCCCCTTAAATGCCATGCAGCCTACCTCCTTTCCTCAGAATGTGGGCAAATGTTAAAAGCCGCCGTATGTCAGATAACACCGGCAACGAATAACCTCCTCGGGCCGACCATCGTTCGGGTCTCTGGGGTACATCAGCCCGTTGGAAAATGGCTGGTCAATCGCCACGGTCTCACCTTCGAGGATGACGTGGTTGACCTTGCCGTGCGTCCCGTCTCGCGGGTCTACCTGCGGGTCGCGGTGATGCCATTCTTTTGTCGTAGCACCTGCGGCCTTCATGGTGTCGAACTGGCCCGTGGCAAGAGACATTGAGGTCTCCTGCTGAGCTATCAGTTTCGCCCGGGCTTTCGTCGTTCCCGGCCCCATAGCGGTGAGGATTTCTTTCTTCAGCGCATTTTGACTGGAGCCGTTCTCAACACCGCGAGCGATGATGTCCGCGATCTGCTTCTGGGTGGTGGCCTGGATGCCAACGACCCGCTTGCCGCCGTTCACCCTGGCCTGTGATACAAACTCAGGACGAACGAGGTCAGCCAGACCGTAGCTCTCCGCAGCTACCTTCGCGCCATCATCGAACGCCTGCTTCCACAGCGGGGTGAACACGGCGGTGAGCTTCTGCGCCTCCTCGCGCCAATTCAGCAAGCCCGCCGCGATAGCTTCGGTGAGCTGCTGCTGCTCCAACTCAGTCAGAGCCGCCCACTTCTCAGGGTCAAAGCTCCCGTCCGGCAGCAGCATACCATCCAGCGCGGCGAGGGCATCGGTCTCAGCCTTCTCGGTCATGCCCAGGGCCTTTGCCACGGCTGACCACTGCTCCGTAAAATGCCGCGTGACTGCCACCTCAAACCGGCGTTCATTCTCTCGGAGAGCGGCGTCCTCTTTCCGAAGCATCGCCTCCACGTTCACGCGCCGTTCTGCCTTCTTCTCGCCATGGCTCTCTGCGAGGGCCTGCGTTACCTCCGCCGGGTCTGCGGTCTGCTCCATGAACAGGTCGTTGATGCCGACCTTGAACACATTGCCGCCGCTGACTTCCGGCAGGTCCATCAGCTCCCGAGCTTCGTTCTTGGTCAGGAGGCCAGCGTTCCAGCCGTCCAGCGCCCGCTCTTTGTCAAATGCCTTGTCGTAGGGCACAACCGGGTCAAACCGCCACACAAGGTTGTCTCCGAACAGCGGAAGGAGCTGCTGGTTGATGGCCTCCGCACGGTCATTGATGCGCGGGGTCAGCACGTTCTTGGCGTAGATATACTGCGCGGAATCAGCGGTTGACCGGTTGCTGTTTTCCGTGATGCCCATGATTTCTCTGGGCATTCCGAAATGCTCCAGGACCGCATCGCGTATCGCAATCCGGCTTTCCACGAAGCCCAGCTCCCGGATATCCTTACTGCCGAACGTTTTGATATCCACGTTCCCTGTCAGCGCCGCCGCTTTGTGGCTGTTCTCCACGCCACGGTGCCGCTTGTTCCAGCGGGCCATGAACGCATCCCGCTGGTTCTCCGTAGCATCCGGCATGAGGAACGCCAGCGAGGGCGTCCCGTCATTATAGAAGAACCGCTTCTGGAATTGAGCGGAAAACTCGTCAATCTCAATTTCATCCGCGATGCTCTCCGCCACACCCAGCCCGCGCATGAACGGGTCAAGCGGGTTCAGGTGCTTCATCACGAACATATCTTCGACCGGGACGGTCATCGTCAGGCCAGTCGGCGATGTAATCAGGTAGCCGGGGTTGCCGAGGTACGGGGTCATCTTGACCCAGTGCGGCGGCACATTCCACAGCTCGACCGGACGGTCATTCTCGTCACGCTCGATGAGGAAGAAGCTCTCGCCGACGAGCATCAGATAAATCTCATTGAGCCGCCACATAGCCGCACTGGTCATCTCGTACAGCGGGTTCGGATGCGCCATGAAATCGAGGAAGGGGTGCTTCGTTATCTCGGTCTCCGACCCATCGGGGTTCACCCGGTACAGATGCCCACTGAGGCTGGCAAGGTCTGTCGCTATTTTCTCCACGACCGACAGCCTGGGGCTCTTAGAGAACATCTCCAGCCACTCGGCTGTGTTCATAGAGGGTGGCCTTGCCCAGCGCGAGACGAAGCCGTTGCCGTTTGTATAGGCGTCTCGCACTTTTCTTCGGCCCATGATGATATCGAATATTTTCATTCCGCACCTCAAAAGGAAAATCCAAATCCGCTTTGCCGCTCCAGCTCAGCGAAAGCGTCGCTTGTGGCATCCACCATGTCTTTGAACTTACTCGCTGGAAAACTCTCCAACTGGGAGAAGTAACCTTCATTCCAGTCTCCAATCAGCACGTCGATATTACCGGCCTGCCATTGAGAGGCCACTGGCTCGGCCCTGGCCTCCTTACTGCCGCTCACCGGAACAGCGGTAACACTAAAGCCGGACAGCAGCCGGATAAAGCTCTCCGCTTGGTCTTTCCCGGCCTGTCCAGGGTCCTGCGGGAGCCTGACCCGGACATTGCCGTATCTCGCGTTATCTATCTCGGCGGTATGCCGTATCGTGGTCCGAACATCGCTGGCGGACTGCCGGACATTGATAACGTCGATGATGATATACCGCCCATTTGCACGTTTGCCCATGAGCACCCCGGCGGTATAAGCCGGGTCGCCCTTCTCCGTTTCTGGAGTAGCCGCGAGGTCCCAGGCCCGAACGAGCTTGACCACATCGTCCGGTATGACCGGGAGCATATTCTGTACCTGCGTCCGCTTGAAGTACAGACCGGCGGCCTGCTTAATCTTCCAGTTGCCATACAGCAGCCGTTCACGCTCCACGGTGGGCAGGGCCTTCAGGTTCGCCAAATAGGACGGGTCCCGCTGCATCAGCAGCTTGTTGTCCTGCAACGTGCTGTTGATAAAGGCGACAGACTTCGGCTCCGACCGTTCATCCTTTGTTCTTAGGTTGAACCGCTCCCACAGCTCTGATTTTTGGTCAGCCCAGTGAACCGTATCATTGCTGCGGTACATCCAGCGGATTTTGCCGCACCGGTCCGGTATCGGGTAGCCCGTGTCCTGGTCAATCCACCAGGATATGAACGGCGCGACCCAGCTATCGGCATCCGGGTTGCAGGTGGCCCGGATGTAAGGCTTGACGCCGCACATCGAACGGTTCCGGGACAGCATATAGAAAAACACGCTCTCCGAGAAATGCGTCAGCTCGTCGAACATGATGAGCGGAACCTGGGCGCCCTGCCAGTCGTACTTGGTCTGTTCCATCTCCAAGTGGGAGAAGGTGACTGTCGCGCCGCTCGGGAACGTCCACATCGGCTTGGGGGACATCTTCGGGGTTGCACCGAGCAGGCTGTAGATATTGAAGCTCTCCGACCACAGGCCGCCGGGGTTCAGTATCTGCGGGTTTGTCCGCCGGAACGCGACAGCATCGAACTTGCCGTTGTGGACGTGCCTCAGCGGTTCCAGCAGGAGAGCGTAACTTTTGCCGCCACCGGCAGCGCCGCCGTAGATGCAGATATCGGCGGAGGAAGCAAGGAACTTCTCTTGCTTACCTTTCTGCGGGCGAAATACGATTCTCTCCACACGCTATCCCACCTCGTCTTCTTCCACCGTCTCCTTCTCAGGGAGATACACCTGCACCTGCTGAAACTCGACCGGCTTGCCTTCCGGCCCGGTGACTTCGGTTTTCGTGACATCCCGCCAGTGAGCTTTCATCCGGTTTTTGAGCCAGAAAATTTGAGCGGTCACGCTGGGCGGGATATACCGCTTCTTCTGGCGCAGGTCGCCCAGCTTTCTGGAGCCGTCCTTGTTGACCTCGATGAGCCGTTCCTCCTCATCGACATAGTAGCCTATTGCGCTGTTATACAGCCCGCGCTCAATCTTGCTGTCGGCGATCTCCTTGCCCTCAGCCAGCGCCTTAGCGAAGGATTCGTGGATTTTCTTCCACTGAGAAATCGTCTTTCTGGAAACGTGCATTGCCGCCGCGATCTCATCATCCGTGGCGCCTTTGATTGCGAGCGACCACGCCCAGTCATCGTGATACTGAGCGTTATACACTTGGCTCGCCATGGCCGCACCTCCTACTTCTTGTCGATGTAGTCAGCACACAGCTTCACCAAACCGTCGTACAGATTCTTCGAGGTGATTTCGCCGGAGCCGACCATTTTGTCCAGCGCCCGCTTGATGGTCTTGGCGCCCCCGGCGGGAATCTTGCTGCGCCCGAGAACGGTGGACAGCGGGACCCAGGTGGAGTTGTCGTGCTTGGATTCCTCGCCGTCCCAGCCCTCAGAGAGCTGCGTCAGATTGCGCTCAAAAATGTCCAGGATGATTTTGATTGCAGCGGAAACATTCTTCACGTTATAGGCTGCGGAGGCCGTTTCCTGGGCATCCAGCCACCGGTCATACTCACCGTCCTGGGCCAGCCAGACCGCCGCGCTGTTCTTCACGGCGTCCTTCGCCTTGTCGATGATGCGCTGAGCCTCCCGCAGCTCATCCGGCAGATACACAACGCTCAGCACCTGATACTCCAGGTTGGCCTCAGTCATGGCCTGGGACGCGGCTTTGTCCAGGAGGCCCAATGTCTTATCATCGAGGCCGGAATACTCCTTCAGGTCGATGTCGAAAATCTCATCGTAGAGCTTCTTCAGCGTGTCCGGGTCGTCCTGCCCCACAATCGCGTTGTGGGAGAGCTGAATAGCGATACGCTGCTCCTTGGACAGCTCATCATCCGTGATGATGCAGGGAATGGTCTCCAGGCCCGCCGCGATAGCCGCCTGGACCCGGTGATTGCCGGACAGGACCTCATACGTCCCATCGGGGTTCCTCGCAGCGAAGGGGGCCGACGTGAGCTGACCGTCCTGCTTGATGTTGGCGACCAGCCGCTGGAACTCCTCGTGCCGCATAAAGCGGGCGTTCACTTCCAGCAGCTTCAGCGATTTCGGGTCCACATGGACTACTTTTGTCTGCATAGCGATGTCCTCCTATCGTTTCTGAGAGTGCTTTTTCTTCCACATCTGCAACCCCTCCTGCAACGTCCACTGGCCCAGGGGGGCGCCATAGTTGATTTCGTAGGGCTGCATATAGTAGGCGTTGGCGGGGTCAATGTCCTTCGCCCAGTCAGCTTTCTGGAGCGAATCGTTGTGCTTCCGGTTCAGCACCTTGAACAGCCCCCGGTACTTCATGCTCTCGGGGTTCTTGCTGAAGGCGGTCGTGACCAGGGAGGCACAGCGCCGCCGAGTGATACGTTCTGCCAGCCGCTTGCTCTCTTTCGAGAGGGCGGCGTACAGCACCAGCTTGGCAAGGTGCTTGTAGTCCACGGGGGCCACCGGGAAATCGCTCAGCAGGTACATGGTGGGGGTCTCGATGTGCTTATCCCAGTTGGACTGAGTAGGGGCCGCAGAGAAGGCGTAGACGCCGATGAGGTAGCCATCAACCAGGACGCCGATAGCCAGGGTAGCGGAGCCGGGGCGGATGTTGATGTTCATATACTGGCTCCGCAGCGTCTGGAAGGCATCATTCGACAGCTCGTACAGCTTGATGTTGTCGCCGATCTCCATGCCCTTGCCGAACTTCTTGATGTTCGCGCTGATGGTGGATTGCAGCGGGGTGACGATCTGGGGCCTGCCGTAGTTGGCATACAGATAAATCGGGATGCCCCGGTTCGTGGTCTTGGTCATCCCTTTCAGGTACTCCCCGAACTCATCCGCAGGCAGGCGCATATCTGTACCGAAGCACCACGCCTTCTTCTGCATGATGAGCCGGAAGTAATCGACCAGGGACTTCTCATCGAAGTAGCCGTACTCAGGAGGCTCGAACGTGAAAATCTGCTCCAGCTTGGCGAAGTCTTTCACGAAGGCTTTCCCGGCCTTCTTGAACGGAGGGAAGGACATAAAGCCCACGTCAGCCGGAGCGTTCCTCACGAAGTCAACCGCATCCCCGTTGTAGTAGCTGGATATGCGCAGTTTGTTGTCTGTGAGCTTCTTGACGGTCTTTTCGTGCATCGTCGGGTATTGCTTGATGTTCTCATGGAGCATCATGCTGTAATACGGGTGGTCCTCCTTCCCGACAAAGGCCACAATCCGGGACATCAGCAGCATGGTAGCAAGCCGGTCAATGTCGGTGCCCATGTACTGCTCCAGCCAGGGGAACAGCTCAGCCCCGGTCTCCGACAGGGACAGCTCCACGGTCTCGCCCTGGAAGAACTGACCCAGCATCAGCGAGTACATCGTCACATCGTTGCTGTGCAGAGTGAACCGCCCCATGGGGCTGATAAACTTCTCCAGCGTGAAGTTACCGGAGCAGCCGATATAAATATCGCTGACATCCCACAGCTTCACGATCTTGTTCATAATCGCCTGCGCCTCGGCAGGCACCGAGCCATAAAACATCTTCGCGTCCTCCTCGCGGCAAAAGAAAAACCGCAGACCCGAAACGGGTCTGACGGCTCCTCTTGGCGTATTTATTTTGGAGCGGACTGCACGAGTTGAACGTGCGTCTCGCGGCAGGCCGCCGCGTGTTCTGTCGTTAAACTAAGCCCGCATATAGATAGCGGCCTCCGAAAACCATCGGATTCTTGCCGTTTTCCTCTGGCTGAGCGATGCTGTCAGAGGCCGCTATTTGCCGTGTATCAGGTATCAAACAGCGAGGTCTGCGTACTCTCGCCCTTCGTCACTTTCCGAACGCCCTTGACCGGAGACGGGTCGGGCAGCTCCGGGATGGTCTCGCCGGTCTGCTCTTTCCACCAGTCGGCGAAAATCGTCCGGTGGCACCAGTCGCTCTCGCCCTTCCGCACATCCTCGTAGCACAGCAGCACGACATCCTTGCCCAGCCGCTCGAACGCGGTGAGCAACTGGCGAATGTACGCCACGCCGATGCAGCTCAGCCGCTTTCTGTACTCGACCTCAAACGCAGCTTTGGTCTCATACTTGCCGAAGATGCCCTTCGGCATCAGCTCGCTGATCGCGCCGCTGATGGAGTAGCCGAGCTGCCAGCGCGGGCTGCCCACGGAGATACGAACCGCCGTGTACTTGCCCGACTTCAGCTCCGGATTGGAGTACCTGCTTGTGTAAATCATACGCCTTAACACCTTTCTGAAATGGCAAACGCCACTTAAAAAAGCGGCGTTTGGGAACCTTGGTCCCTACATTCATTCTACCACAAAAGTCCACTTTTGTCCAGAATAAATTACTAAAACCGCTCGTTTTTTGACGCTTTTGTAACTTTCTGGCCCGGTTCGGAAGGCTTCAGTGGAGGACACCAAAAGCCTCCCGGACCGGAGCAGAGGTGCATAGGCGTATCACTATACGATACAATCTTAGCACCTCCACTATGACAAGTCAATGACACGTTTGTGACACGACCTCCACAGACGACAGCTCAGGATTCTGGGCCATGTGCCACTCGCCCAGGGCTTGCAGCACAGCCTCACAAGAGCAGGGGAGGGCCGGGTGGAACTCGACGCCCGCCGCGCTCATGGCGTTCTTGACCGCGACATACTCCTGGTCAATGCCACCCATCCGCGTCCGCACAGCCTTCCGGTACTCCCCGTGGTCGCTGTAGCTCTCGAACAGAACGTGGGTCAGCGGATTGCCCGCACTCTTGGAATCGCCAACTGTCAACCGGGCCAGGGTCACGGAGTAGCCGCCCGGGGCATGGCCCACCAGCGTATAGAATCGGGTGTCGCACACATAGTCCGGCAGGGCCGTCAACCCGTCGTAGGGCTGAGGTACAAAATTCTTAATCACGGATGCTGACCTCCTTCCTGCTGAGCTCAATGTCCGCGAGCGCGGTATCGACATCGCTCTTGGTCGCGTTCTCAATCTCAACCGTGATGCAACCGTCAATCTGGCTGACCCGGACCTTGCGATGCCGCCGGAGCACGCCGAGCAGATTCTCCGCACCGTCGAACACGATCACTAGCAGGATAACCGTTCCTGCCCACGTCCAAAAGCTCGAAAAAATAAACGCCATATCAATTCTCCTTCCTCTGGCCTCTCAGGGCCACCATTCTGTCACGCACCAGCTTATCCACGACCCGGCCCACGGACTTCACCCCGGACATCGCCATCAGCAGCTCCAGGTTGTAGGCCGTCTGCGGGCTGACCCGCAGCGTTATCTTGCGCGTCGGCTTCTTGCTCATCCGCTCGCCTCCTCGTCCATCTTGGCCCCGCAGTTGGGGCAGAAGTCGTACTCTTGGTAGCCCTCATACTGAAACCACGGCTGCTGAGCCTTGCAGACGGAGCAATAGTTTTCGCCGTCACCGGGAACCGGCTTGACCCAGTGCCCGTGCCGCAGAGAACGCTTCAACCGCTTCAGCTCCGTGTCCTTCCGCTGGAGCTCGACGGTGAGCGCAGGCTCGGGCTTGTCTCGCCGCATCTCAACCGGTAGCACCCGCGCCTCAAACCGCCACTTCCGGGCGTCGTCTCCAATCTTCTGAGCCAGTCGAGCTTCAGCCAACATCGGCGTGTCTTCGCAGATGCCAAACTGCCAGCACTTTCTGACCGTGTTCCAGATGCCGTACTGCTCTCCGCGAACGCCGTACATATATCGTTCACGTTTCAATCGTATTCCCCCTCCTCGACGTGCTCTACATTCTTAGGGAACGCATGATACGGATTGGGCATCCCGCTCACCTGCACCACTACCTCGCAGCGGCACTTGATGGTTTTGAGCACGGTGCCGGACTTCCCGGCATACTCCTTGTGGAGTACGCCATCAGTCAGGCGCACCTTGTCCCCAGGCTTGAACTTGCTCAGGGCCAGCAGGTCTTCCTTTTTCACTTCTTCTTGCCTCCCTTCTTCCCGCCGTTCCGCCGCTGGCTGAGACGGCGCTTTTTCTGGGTGCTGCGGAATTTCGCCTTCCGGCGGATGTCGGGCGGGACCACAAGGTCGCCCATCCGCTTGATGCTGTTGTACTGCTCCAAAACATCCATCACTTTTCCTCCTTCGGCATGGTCAGCAGCTTCGTTTTCTCGAACAGGACCCGGTATGCCCACACTTCATCATAGAACGCAGGCATGAGCCAGACTTCCTGCCCCTGGACCGGGGCCACCAGCAACGGGGACCCTGTAGGGCTGACGGAGGGCTGCAAGAGCGTATCACCCACGACCACATACCCAGCACAGCCCAGCAGGGACAGTTGCAGGTAGCACATCAGCGCCGCCGTCCGGTCGATGTCCTGCGCCACATACAGCATCTGCCTTGGACCGATGCCGCGCCGCACCATCTCATTCCGGGCGGCGATCAGGAGCGCCCCGGCGCCGCAGCACGGGTCGTTTATAGCGGTCCAGCCCTGCTCTTGAATCTCAGGTACTCTGTCCTGGATGGTCATAGCCGCCATCAACTGACAGACTGAGTAGGGGGTGAAGAACTGGCCTTTCCAATGACTGCCCAGCTCCAGAGCCATGAACATCTCGCCCAGGAAGTCCTGCTCCGGGTCTTCTTCCAGTGCCATCACCAGCAGCGCAAACAACTCAGGAAAGACCTGTTGCTCTTTCTTCTGGTAGCCGTTGATGGTACGGAGGTATTCACGCTCCCGGGCGTCGTGGGTCTTGCCCTGTTGGTCACAGGCGTTGGCTATGGAGAGGGCAGACAGCTTAACGAAATCGGCCCACACCTCCCACGAGCTCTTTGTGCTGCACAGCGGAGTGAAGGCCCGGGCAAAATCCGCTTGGCTACGCCTGCGGAAGTGTACCGTTTTTCTGCCCATCGGTGTCATCCCCTTTCAGCACTTTGTCCGCCATGTTGAGTAGGCGCGTGGCCTCAGCACTGAGCGCATCCAGCTTCTTTCGCTTTGCCTCCTGCCGCACATAAAACGCTTCATCCTTCAGCGCGTTCTCCCAGTTGTTGATGAACGCCTGCACATCGCCCAGGTCATCGAACGCAACCTCGGTCTGGTAATCGCTGCGGGCTGTAAACACTTCGTACTTGTGCTCTTTCCGTTTGTCATCGATGGCGATACCGAAGTAGAGCTCATCCCGCTTGGCCTCATCCAGCGGCTCAAACCGCACGTCGTCGTAGAGCGGGTGATCGCTGGCGGGGCAGTTGTTCTTGAACCAGACGCGGTAGTTGTCGAGGATGTAGGCGCTGGTAATGCCGTCCAGCACCTTCCAGATTTCTGCCAGCCGCTTCGTGAGCTGGCTGCAGAACCAGTCGTACCACCCGGCTCTGACCTGCGTGTCGAAATCCGGTGCCAGAAATTCACCGGCACGGTATCTCTCACAAAATTCTCTCAGGGGCATCTCTGCCATTACTGTTTCCTCCTCATGTATTTTTGGCCCGCGTAGGACCCCGTAGAACTCGCTTAGAGCCTCCCTGTTTCCGGGGTGGTGTTAGGGTATTCCAGGCCCTTAAAACGTCGCTTGTGGGGGCCCTGACGCGGGATTTTTTATTTGCTCTCAGCCTTCTCTACCCACCAGTCGGTATACTGGAATACGCAGTCGAACATCAGGCGGCCCGTCTCCTGGTCATAGAAGGTCGGGCAGTGCCACGTCCGGTCGTACTCATGCTCCCGGCACCACTGCTCGATGACCTTCGTGGTCAGCGGCGTCACGAAGACGTAGAGGTCGGATTCGTGGTGGTCCATCTCCTCCGGCGGGTAGCCCGCATCCAGCAGCCGCTGCATCAGCGGCACATCCTCCTTCGCCAGCCGCTCCTTCACCCACTTCGGGGCAGGCTCCGGGCGGTGGTTCTTGGCCCACGCCCGCTCCCGCTCCTGGTGCATCCGGTTGATGGCCCGCCGGAGAGCCGTCGCCAGCTCCGGCCTTGTGCCATCCGCCCGCAGCCACTTGTAGACCTCAATCAACAGGTCAAACTCTTTCACCTGGACTGTCATACTCAGTACCTCCAATTCGGAACGTGGTCGCCGTAACCTGCGGCGATATGGGCCGCCAGAACTGCCACAGCTTCTGGCTCGCGGATGTACCGGGTCTTGTCCGTGATAATCTCACGAAGCTGAGCTATCGTGGCGGTGGGGTTCTCCTCATGGACAATGGCGAGGAAATCACTGGTGGCCTTCGTAGACCCGGCAATCCGGCGCTTCCTGCCAGGGACGTAATACTCAACGTCCTTGTAATTCTTCGGGTATCTCGGCATGGCTCACACCTCATAGACCTGCGGGTCTTCGGTGGGCGCGACCCGTCTCACAGCTACGTTCGACGTGCCGAATGCGGTCATCGCCAGCCTCTCCGCTTCGTTGAGGTCATCTGCCAGAAGCACCAGGACCTTCCCGCCTTCGTACTTCTGGTGCGCCCGGAAAACGTGCTTGGCGATGGAGCGGTAGGCTTTATCCTTCGGCTCCAGGGGCTCCGCCGGGGCGATGGCCTCCAGCTCATCGCAAAGCGCGTTTATGAGCTGACCTGCCTGAAGGTAGCCATCGGTGGCGGTGAACTCTTTCGCGGCCTTGCGGGACAGCCGGACCAGCTCAGTGTTCATCGGCGGCACCGTCCTTTCCGAGTCCGGTATGCAACACGCGGTCCGTATACTCATCCTGCTCGACATCTCCCCAGACCCGCGTAATGAGAGCTGAGCGGCCCAGGTGGTCCGCCTCGTCTTTGGTGTACTCCACCAGGGCCAGCGTCGGCTCATATTCCTCTCCCGGCTTATGGAGCAAAACCCAGATGCCGGGGTTGTCGGGGTCTGTGCTGGCTACTGCTGCGATATCGCCCAGCGGTGTCTTGACTGACAGCCGGGTTTTCTGGGCCCCGTGGCACAGCTTCTCAGCGATGGCATCAGCCGCAAAGCGGGTCACGCCGTTGTTCTTGTAGTTGCAGTCCCACATGGCCCGCCGCAGGGCTTCCTCACCATCGGCATCGGTGTAGGACACATCCGGCAGGATGACCACCCGCCCAGCCTTGTCAGCCGCCGCCAATTTCTCAATGCGCTCCATCGGGAGGCCCAGGTTCCGGTAGTAGTCGGCGATAGCAGCGTTCAGCGAGTAGGCTTCCTGGAACGATGGGCTATACAGCCGGAGGGCATCACACGCCATCTGGCAAACCTCGTCCAGCTCAGCCAGCGGTACGCCGAGCACCCCGTCCTTGCTGCGCAACAGCTCGATTGCTCTTTCAGCGGTCATGCCCAACGGCTTACCACCGCGCTCTTGCTCTAACATGGATTTCAACCTCCTCTTTGCAGTCCGCGAAGTAGTCCTTCGCAAAGTCTTCCAGGCAGTCTTCGTGAATGAGCTGCCCGTCGATGCGATACACGGTGTCGCCCTTGTAGACCTCTCCGCCGCAGCAGTCGCAGTAGCCAATAGGCTTGTCCTCCGGCGGCTCCAGAGGGCGCTCAGGCACGTCCCAGTAGCTCATCGCCGCGCTCCCAGCTCTCGGAGCAACCGCGCCGCTGCCCGGAGCGCAATCGCGTCCCGGCGGAAAATGCAGTCCGGGTCATCGGGGTCTACGGAGCTTTCCCGGTCCTTCGCTTGGTCTTCCAGGCTGCTGATGATATCAGCCAACGGCAGACTTACCTCCGGCATCGTCATCGGGCAGCTCTCTGGCACATAGATGACCCCGGACTGCATATTGACCTTCGCGTCAATCCCGATGGACCGGGCGGCGCTGACGATCTCCGCGCCCTCACAGGCGATTTTGTGCCAGACCTCCATGCCCCGGAACAGGTTGCAGGTCATCTCGGCCCCTTCGATGGTCTCAATCATCCGGTTGTGCGCCGCAATGACAGCTCTCAGCTTTTCTTCCATCACACAGCTCTCCTCTCTAATCACAGCCGTGGCAATCATCACAGCTTCGGCGACGCCACATCCCGTTTTCGTCCTGGTAGAGACACACGCTTTCACCCCAGCAGAAGACATAAGTGGCATAGGCTTCGTGCGAGCAACTTTCGTATTCGATGAACTCTACCGCTTCCCCGCCGCTGTATTTGGCGTACCCATCGTTGCTACCGGTGTCCTCATCGGCCCACCAATGCTCAATCTCAGCATCCGGGTACATCTTCGCTAACTGAGCAATCACGGGCTCTGGAGCGCTCCAGGCCGTCTCAAAGGAGATGGTGTCCTGGTCAATCCGCGTATTCTCGTAGGCGTTCCACTTAGTTCCCCAATGCTCGATGCACCAGTCATACCAGCCCGTGGCACCGTGGAGAATGAGATTCTGGATGTACTGTGCGCCGAGCTCACAGAGCTTATCTTCGCTTTCGCCGCACCGGACGAGCCTCTTTTTGTACTCGACATCCGACAGGCTGGGAACGAACCTGGGGCCAAAAGGCTGCTTTGCAGCAGTCGCAGCCCTCCGAATCGCTGCTTCAACGGCAATGGCCTCTATCGTGCCACAGTCCACAATCAGTGATTCCGGCATTGGGATAATCTTTTCGAAGTCGAACGCCATGACCCTTTCCTCGCCGTCCTCCGTCTCGGTGAACACCGGCAGAGCTGTGATGCCCTTCATCTTCACGAGGTTCTTTACATGGTTTGGCATTTATTTGTCCTCCTTTCTGCGTTCGGGCATGAAAAAAGCCCGCCTTTCGGCGGGTTTTATGTTTGGTCAAACTCGGCAAACCACGTTGATGAACTGCTCTCACAACTGAATTGGGATACGAATTATCAAAACC
>ERZ777305.2044-NODE-2044-length-19246-cov-4.187380_pt1 | contig 19246 bp, 18 predicted proteins | sample MGYA00374965_ERZ777305 | MGnify/ENA primary metagenome ERZ777305 (study PRJEB29328, sample SAMD00013331) | mouse gut metagenome | study: EMG produced TPA metagenomics assembly of the Metagenome analysis of fecal microbiota from mouse which was promoted... | reverse complement strand
TATCAAAAATAAAAGCATACACTTTTTTTGTGTACACTTTTATATTACAACTTCATTCAACTAAATTAACTTTTTGCACTTATTTTTCTCAATAGTGAGTCTGCCTTTTTCGATTTTATAGTTATCATCAGTTATTCGCAAATGACATTCTTGATGAGCGCTTCCTATGGCAATTACATTACCAACAGAATCTCTTTCAATTAAAACCTTAGGAAGTTTTACGGGTTCTCCTCCCATATTTAGCAAATCATCAGTTCCTAAAAAGACTAAGATATTTTCAATATATTGCCTATAATGGTTGCAAGCCCTTTTAACTAATTCAGGATTATTAGATGCCGAGATTAAAGGATAACCAAAACCATAATAGAGATTTCCCGCTACAAATCCCGTATGGAAGTTTTCATTTTCGATGGAGATATTTAAAGTATTACTAGCTGATGTAATTCCCGTAACTTTTCCTTCAAAGATTTCACGTTCATCTATAGTGCTTGGTTCGGTTTTGTATTCACCAGCATCATTTAAATGGAAGATTTGGTTATTGGCATTGCAAATTTCATTGACAACGTCGCGAGAATTAACTTTAAAAGTTATAGGAATTGCCGGATTATCTACACCACCTATTTTTAAAAAGTTTGTCTTGCCACAGGCAAGAAGGATTCCAAACACCTCTTTACGAAAATTGATGGCATCAGTTATGTATGGACTGCCAAATATCCCCGCTTGTTTACCTTCAGAATCTCTAAATTCAACTTCAAAGTAACTATTTTCTTCATCTATTTTGCGAAGGCGAATACTTGATATTTGAACCTCTTCGGCAGATATTTCATTTACGGGACTGTCATCAAGTTCAATAATTTTATCATCCTTACAAGACTTTCCGAAATTATCAAGAGTTTCATATTCATAAGAAACTTGTTTGCCAATTTCAAGCCAGGCATTTCTAACCATCTCTTGTTGTTCACGATAAGAAACTCGAGCAGCTGGACCTTTAACTTCTATAATTTCTATTTCCGAAAAATCTTCATTGAACTGATATCTAAATTGATTGATTTCCCCCGTTTCAGGATCTGGCAATTTCATATATTGGATATTGGAATAGTCCTTTAGGACAGTCATAAAAGCATTTAACATTGTAGGATTTTTAAGATATTCCCGATGAAGATTTTCGGGCATCTTTCTTATTGTCTCATACATGTTTAATTGATTTAATACTTGACTGCGGTATTGATAATATTGCGATAAATTCCAAGCAGAAAACAAAAGACCAAAAAAAGGTTTTAAGACCATTTTGGAACTTTTCATCTTGCTATTTTCTTCCACCTCTTCGGCAATTTCCCCCATTTTTTTAATATCGACAATATATCCGGCATCGGCTAGATCTTTAAACAACAATAACTCTCTATAAAAGGATACTCCGAGACTTGCTAATATGGTTATGACGCAAAAGATAATAATTTCTAACATAAATATTTCCCCCTTAATTGCGTGTTATATTATCACAAAAAGAGAAAAAAGAAAAGAAAATAATTCTAAAAAACTATTTTCTACTAATTTCCTTTAATTTATAGAGAATATTTAAGGCTTCAAGAGGTGTCGTATTTAGGGGATTAATTTCCTTTAACATCTCTTTTACTTCATCTTTATGCTCTTCTTCTAAAGCAAAAGATATCTGTTCGGCATGTATACTTGGCGTATCCTTTTTACTTTCGGATTCATATACGCTTAAGATTTCACTTGCACGCTTTAATAAACTTTCGGGCATTCCTGCTAGTGCAGCAACATGAATACCATAGGACTTATCGACAGCTCCGGCAGAAACTTTATGAAGGAATGTGATCGACCCATTTTCCTCAACAGCTTCGACGTGAACATTTTTGATATCAGGATAATCCTTATCTAAATCCGTAAGTTCATGATAATGCGTAGAAAAAAGCGTCTTACATTTAATGTTTTTACTAATATATTCGAGAATGGCACGAGCTAAGCTCATACCATCATAAGTAGCGGTTCCTCTTCCCAATTCATCGAAAAGAATTAGTGAATTTTCTGTAGCATTTACTAAGGCATTTTTAGCCTCAAGCATTTCCACCATGAATGTCGATTCACCACTTACAAGATCATCACTTGCTCCAATTCGCGTAAATATTCGATCAAAAATCGGCATTGCACAGGATTCGGCGGGGACAAATGAACCCATTTGGGCAAGAATAACCGTTATAGCTAATTGACGCATATAGGTTGATTTTCCACTCATATTTGGTCCAGTAATTAAAAGAGTTGTCGTATCTTCATCCATGATTATATCATTTTTGATATAGGTGTTTTGACTTACTTCTTGCACAACAGGATGGGACCCTTCGATGATGGAAATACTGCGATCATCAGTAATCTTAGGTCTTATCAAGTGATATTCTTCAGAAGCAATAGATAAACTTGCAAAGACGTCTATCTCACTTAGAACTTTTGCTGTTTCTTTTAAAGCAAAGACATTTTTTCTTAAAATATCTCTTATTTCACTGAAGAGATTGTATTCTATATCAATTATTTTTTCTTCAGCATTTAAGACCAAAGCCTCTTTTTCCTTTAGTTCAGGAGTTATAAATCTCTCGGCTCCTGTCAAAGTTTGGCGTCGTTCCCAACCTAGGGAAGGATCAATTTTGTCAATCTGTCCCTTAGTAACTTCAATGTAATAGCCAAACACTTTATTGAATCCCACTTTTAAGTTTTGAATGCCGGTTTTTTCTCTTTCAATACTTTCAATAGAGGATATAAATTCCTTACCACCACTGCGAATTTCTTTTAATTCATCAAGTTCCTGATTGTAACCAGGCTTTATCAAATATCCTTCTTTTACAGAAATTGGTGGTTCTTCATAGATGGCTTTTTCGAGTAAATCAAAAAGTTCGCGATGAAGTTCTATTTTAAAATCAAACTTTAATTCATCGATAATTCTAGCAATATCTGGCAGAACTTTTAAGGAGTTCTTTATTTGCAAGACATCACGGGCATTTAGGGAACCACAGATAATTTTTCCACATAGTCTTTCTAAATCATATACTTCATATAAATCGTTTCGCATCTCTTCACGCAAGAGAAAGTTGTTATTTAAGGTTTCAATATAATCATATCTTTTATTAATTTCGGTCTTATCCTTTAGCGGATTCATTAGCCATGTCTTTAACGTTCTTGCACCCATAGCTGTTTTAGTCTTATCGAGAAGCCAAATAAGGGAAAATCTTCTTTCCTTTAGACGCAAAGTTTCAATTAATTCGAGATTTCTAATCGTATGAACATCCATTTCAAGGTAATCATCTCTTTTTAGAATATTGACTTTAGATAGATGAGATAAGTCTTTTAATTCCTTTACATGGAGATAGTATAAAAGATTTTTAATGCCATATACGATTCTTTCATCTTCGACATCTTCGTAAATAGATGTATATTCATCTTCTAGAATTTCATCATTAATCGATATATTAATATTATAACTGTTTTTAAGTATATTAATTATCTCTAAGGAGAAGTCATTCTTAACAATTACTTCTTTTAAATTTAAGTTTAGAATCTCATTGAGTAAAGAATCATTATTATGGTTAATCATTACGCTGTTTACTTCACCTGTAGATATATCGACATAAGTCAAGAGATAGGCATAATTATAGTCTATTATGCCACCAATGTAATTGAAATCGCGTTCATTTAAAAATTCAAGATCAACCATTGTTCCCTTAGTTATAACTTCAATTACGTCTCTTTTTACCATACCTTTAGTGAATCTAGGATCTTCTAGTTGTTCACATATGGCAACTTTATATCCCTTATTAATTAATTTTTCGATATAGCTTTTAGCAGAATGATGAGGAACACCGCACATGGGAATTCGCTCCTTTAAACCAGCGTTTTTCCCTGTTAAAGTTAATTCTAATTCTCTCGAAGTAACTTCGGCATCTTCAAAAAATAATTCGTAAAAGTCTCCCAAACGGAAAAAGAGCAATTCTTCCATATAACGATCTTTTATACTAAAATATTGTAACATCATCGGAGATAATTCTTCTCTATTTACTTCACTGCGTTTCATATTACCACCCATACATATTATTATAATCAATTATTCCATTTAAAAAAAGAGATAAATCTCCTTTTTTGTCATTTTTTTAGTTCTTCTAAGACTTGATCAAAGGTTTTGGCTTCGATTATCTTTATTTTATAATCATATTTTTTTTGCAATTCTAGAGCTTCTTCATAGTTTTCTGAGGGAACTAAAAAGATGTCCGCTTTTTTCTTTACAGCTCCAGCAAGTTTATATTTAACACCGGCAATTTCTCCGACTGTTCCATCGATACTGATGGTTCCCGTTCCAGCAATTTTTCGATTTTTATGGATATCTTCTTTAGTCAAATAATCATAAAGAGTTAGGGTCATCATTAATCCGCCAGATGAGCCAGACTCACTATTCTTGGCCGTATATTTAACATTTGGAGTATTTTTATATTCGTTGATTACCGATAAGGCAACCCCCATTTTACTCTCTCCATCAATATCAATTAATATACTAGAAACATCAATATTCTTTTTTTGACGCTTAACTTGAAGTTTGATTGTTTCGCCCGCCTTTTTATTATGAATATATTCACCAAAGGAATCATAATCCGTATATTTAATATTGTCATAACCGATTATCTCATCCCCAACTTTTAAATCCGTTTGGGCTTGTTCTAAAATATATGTTACATATATGTGATTATTGGTAATATTTGGCGTTATTCCAGCCTTTGTGTAGGCAAGAAATGTCGAATTGCTAATGGCTTCTTCCATATAAATTTTGTCACGAGCTTCCACATCATCCATATCCTCTTGCTCGTTTTTTATCTCGTCATTGCTAACGATATCCCATTCCGGCATAAGGCATGCAAACAGTAAAGTTGCTGGTGTTCCCCTAGAAAAGGAAACATAAGTTAGATAATAATTGTCACTGGCATCATCAACATTTAAGCGGTCCTTAACACTGATTAATCCGCCAGGTGAATATACACTCCAAGGCAAATTAATATTCATTACTATGTAGAGAATGACAAAAATTAGTATAGGTACTAACAAATTTGTTTTAATAAATTGGAGTATTTTTTCATACTTATTATTAGACATATCCTTCACCTATTATCAATTATAACACTAGAAAAGGAAAAATATGAGAAAATTATTAATTATAATACTTTTTTTACTCTTTGTTTCTAATCGAACGAGCATTTTAGCAAGTGGTATTGAAGCGATAAATATATGGACTAATACGATATTCCCCCTATTATTTCCAACATTCATCTTAAGTGATTTGCTAATCGCATCGGGAATTGTAAATACGATTACTAAGTATTTGGGAAAAATCTATTCAAAGATATTTAAACTAACGCCCTATGGCATGTATATATTTTTAATATCTCTAATTTCTGGAACGCCAACAAATGCCAAAAATTTGAGTATTCTTAAAAATAAGGGATATATCAATGATGACGAACTGACGAGAATTCTTTGTACTTGTATTTTTTTTAATCCCCTACTTATCATTAGCATGAGCAATATTAAAATTCTCTTGATTTTATGGATATCAAATATTTTAGCGGGCATTATTATGAATCTAGGAAATACCTATAAACCAATTAATGTAGAATTGATAAAGGCTGATTTTTCTTTGAGTTCTTCAATAGAAAATAATATCAATATTCTCCTCAATATATTGGGAACTATTGCTCTATTTTTAATGCTAGCTAATATCTTACCAATTAAAAATATCTTCTTAAAGGTACTATTATCGGGAATATTTGAAGTTACTAATGGATTAAATAAAGTAAATTTATTTTTTAAGGGAATATGGATTTATGATTATTTAATTATCTTAATTCTATCTCTTGGAGGATTAAGTATTTTTATACAAATAAAAAGTATCTTAAAAGATACTTCATTAAACACTAAATATTTTCTTATAAGTCGGTTACTTTGCGCAAACATTGGCTTTATTATTTTGACCTGTATAAGTCTGTTGGCATAGGGTATTATTACTTTGGCAAATACATTTTAACTTACTGTCATCAGTATTGTCACATTTAAAACTTTTATTATCTTTAAATGTGTATGAAAGATTTATGTCATAATGTTCTCCATCAAGATTTACTATTGGAAGAACAATACTTGCCGCATTATGAGTATTGGCTCCAGCAGCTGCAGTGTATAGAACATATGGAGTAAGAGACATATCTACTTCACTAGGAATTTCTTTCATTATAGGATTCGCACTCTTCCAAGTAGACCTTTGGGCTTGGTTATTTTTACAAGAATAACTTCCACGCATATACTGAATAACCCAGGAAGCATCTTTTCCGATATAGTTTCCATTTTCCACATCATAACTACGATAATGGTTATAGACGAAAATAAAACCAATATTATCCTTCAAGTAATCGGCGGCATAGACTATCTTTATGCATTTGATATTATCTTGTTGTCCTTTCGCTACCGTATCCTCACGGATATTAGCATCAGCTAACGTACAATTTTCTACTGATTTTATGCCATAATTGACGATATCCTCTTCGATAGTCTTAATATACGTTGATTGGTTAATTATGAAATTTGATTGAATATTATTATCTGTATCCTCATGTCTTACTTGAATAAGCAAAGTAAAAAGTAAGGCTAAAACAATAGAAATAATACAGATACTTATCAATATTTCTACGATGGACATACCTCTATTATATTTTCTTTTCATTACTTACACCTCCATTGAAGAATGGATAACTTCGTAAGAGCCATCTGTCTTGTTATAAGTCTTCTTGTATTTAACGACAATCAAATCATGATTGACACCAGCGCCTAATTCATTTATATAATCAATAGTCGTGGCATCAAATTCCCATAGCCAATCATCTTTTTTGTTAGAATTTAATATCTTATTGGGATTTAATAAGTATATTTTGTCAATTTCAAAGGCAAGTTTTGCCTGTAGTAAATCACCTGTGTAATTTTTAGGACTTAAGTCACATACATACGAATCAAAGGAACCCATTTTACGGCATTCATTACCTAAATGAGTATCAATATAGTATCTAAATCCCGTCTTATTTTGTCCACTTGGCTTTAGGGAATCAATAATATTTTTTACATAATATGTTTTATATATTGTTTCAGTTGTATCAAAAGTATTTCTCTCTCTTGATTTACGCAAGATATAGGAATATGATGCAAAGAGAATTAGAAGGGTTATTGATAGTACACTTACAACAACAATTGTCTCCATGAAGACAAAGCCATTTTTCTTTCTCATGCTACTTTCACCCCATCTGTAATTAAATATGGATCCATTGAAGTTCCTCGTCCCCCTGCTATATATGTATTATTGGCATTGACATTAACAGTTACAGTGGCCATTAGACGAATGTTATATTGTGATGAGAAGGTTGCTGATATTAAATCAACAGCATTTTTTTCATCAAATGTTACAACAAGATCTTTAGCACTGTGGTTATAGGCAATTGGCGAAGCATAGAAACAATAGTCTATATAATTATTGCCCTTATTGGCATCGTCCATTATATGCATGTATCCAAAGGTATTATTGACATTGACATTTGGAACATTGTAAGTTACTCTTGTTCCATCAAAGGATCCTCCGCAATAGGAGCCTAGCAAATTAGATTGTGCGGCACCTAACGGGAACGTATACATCTTCATATTGTAAAATTGTCCCGAAGTATAACCATTTATGGCAGAATTAACCTTGACAGCATAAGAACCACCAGCATCGAATATAGCATCGGCGATATCAACATTATAATTTTGATTTCTTGTAGTATTTAAAATACTAGACGTTATAAAGCCAATGTCTATAGTAGGATTGCCTGCTTTATTATTATATTTGATAGATTTATTGTATGGTTTATTGGCATTTTTAAAAAGTTCATCAGCAATGTCAATAGAAAGTGTATGCATCTTGGCGAATCTATCAAGATTCAATTGGTAAAAAATTGTACCTTTAGGTGCATGAATATCACTGAAAAAATAGTAAGTTTTATTGTTAGCATCTTTGTTTTGAACATAGGCTACCACCCAATTGGTATTGTCATTTAAAAATTGTTGGTTATCGACATTGGTATTATTGGCAAATCTCACACGATCACCTGGTTTTAAATCCGATATTTTAGTATTATTTATTCCCATCAATATATCCCAAGATGCCTCATCTAGGGCTGATATTAGAACTTGGTTATGTAAATAATTGGTAATTAAGGCCACGAAAAGAGTTATAAAAATCAAAAAGAAGGAATACAATATACTAGTTGCTATAAAGCCGTTCTTTTTCATATAACCTCTCCTATTCTAATTATTATTATAAAATATTTATCTTTATTTTACAATATAATTAATTTATTATTTAAAAAATAACAATTTCTTTACTCTGGAATAAACTATATTAGGTGATTATATGTGTCCAAATAAAAAACCCTTTGGAGGGTTATTTAGTATATTTGCTATTTTATTATTATCTTGTTTGATTTTTTATCAGGTTATAATTACACTTATTTTGCCATTGAGATTTAATTTATTTATACTATTAATCGAAATATTTATTCTATTCTTTATTCTCTACCGTATAATATGGCCGTATTAATTGTTCGGTTTTGTATATATAGTCGAATAATTCTCTTATAGTAATAACATTGGCAAATTCATCATCTTTAAATAGAGGCTCGAGAGGAAGAGAGATATTAATAATGAATAATTTTTGCTCTTCAGGTAAAAGGCTACATTTATCAAAGTATTTTTCTAAAACACTGGAAAATTCGATATTCTTCCATTCATTATGGTAAAAATCAATCAAATCAACTATTGGGGTTTCAAAGCGAGCATGACGCCAACTAGTAAGATATAATTGGTCATTATATATGGCATGTTCAAGGCGAACATTTCCATGAATTAAAGAAACACGTTCTTTATTTTTGTTCTTTACTAAATTGAACCAGGCCTCAAGTTCGCGCTTACAAAAGCCTAGACAATCTGTCAGTTTAGTATAGTTACTTAAATAAAGTATTTCGCTTGGGGATGGAAAATCTGTATATTCTATTTTGCTAATGATACTTCGATATTTTTCTTCAAGATAATTAATATAACCTAATAAGTCATCATATATTTTTTTGTGTTTATCATTATTGACCTCTTTATTATAAGAGGTTTTATTATGTAATAAGGCTAGCGATGAGGCAAGATCTGTTGCCAATTGATTGTTATTTAAACTATAATTTTTAATATAGGGATATTTATTCTTGTCTTCATCGCGCTCAAGAACTTTAATAAAGCCATGGTAATCTCGTGAATTTAAGTAGTTTTCGAGATCTTTTAAATCTTTTTCCTCTTTAATGACATATTCATTATTAAATATGACAATATTTCCTCTTTTTTCAATTCTCGTCATTTGATGCGGGAACGATTATTTTCATGCCACTAGTAATTGTTTCAACATTGTTATAGTTTTTTAATATTTCTACAGATACCTTAAACTTATCTGCTATCGAATTTAAAGTATCATAATCAGTACAGATATAAACATGATAAGTTATATACTCGTCTCTGTCATCTTTAATATTGTCAATAATAGTATTTGTAACCGATACATTTGATGTGTTTACTATTTCATTATTTATCTCTATATTATCTACTCTTTCTTCTTCAGGTGCATTTACTTCATCAGGTACTTCTTTTGAAACTTTTTCATTTGTCGCCTCGGGAATTATTCTTTCCTCTTTTAGGTATTCGCTCACCTTTTCTTCATCTAAAGCATTACTACTTAAATCAACTATTTCAACTTCATGTTCTTCCAAGAAGCGATCAAAATCCTCTTTGGTATTTATCTCTTCTTCAACATCATAAGTCACTTCATATTCTATCTCAATATTTAAATTATTGTCAGCAGTTGTATAAGTAAAGTCTATAACGCTCAGATTGACAGAATCCTTGATACAGTTATCTTTTAAGCGATATTCAAAGGGTAACCTAAAGGAGTAATTATCTTGATTAATGGATAATTCATGAGTTCGATAACTTCCTTCAATGAGAAAAGATCCATCAATATTTTCTGGTTCAACTTCATAATTGCATTCAAGGCTGATACTCGTTATTTCGGCAATATTATTTTTAAAAGCACACGATTCTTTAAATTTACATTGTTCTTTCATATATACACTTTCCTTTCATTCAATATATATGAAAGAAAAAAACATAAATGACTATTTATGCTTTTTTAAATAATATTTTAAAAATTTCTTCATAATTTTTTACAGTAATAATTTCGAGATTATCCTTTATTTTATCAGGAACATAGAGCAAATCATTTTTGTTTTCTAGCGGAATAAATACGCGTTTGTAGCCATTGTTATAGGACCCTATGATTTTCTCTTTAACACTTCCTACTTTAGATATATCGCCATGAAGGGTTATTTCGCCCGTAAAGCAAGTGGCATTATCTATTTTTTTATCTAAAAGTAAGGACAATATTGATGTGGCGATAGCAATACCTCCACTGGTTCCATCCTTTTTAATTCCATATTGTAAGGCATTAATACAAATAGTATTATTATCAACAAGATTTTTATTGAGTTTAAAATCACTTACTTTGCTTAAACAATAATGATAAGCTATGCTTGCTGATTCTTTTAGAGAATCTTGAACATTACCAGTTATCTTTATTCCCTTTTCTCCTGGCAAGAGGATGGATTCAAGAGATATAACAACACCACCATATTGAGTGACTCCTAAAGTATTTACAGATCCTGGGTAGTTTGACGTTTTTAAATTATTGTCGTATTTCTCTGGTCCTAGTATATCGCGAATAGTTTCCCACTTTATCGTCTTATTTTTTATCTCTTTAATTATAATGTTGCGGTATATTTTGTCAATAACTCTTCTTAATTCACGGACACCTGATTCTTTAGTATAGCAATTAATCAGTTTTAATATATCATTATCACTAATTTTATATTTGTTGATATTGTACTCACTTTCAATCGCCGGTATGATATATTTCTTAGCTATATCAATTTTTTCAAATTCGGTATAAGAATTTATCTCAATGATTTCTAATCTATCTAATAAGGCTGATGGTATACTTTGAATATCATTGGCCGTTAGTATAAATAAAACTTTAGATAAATCAAAGGGTTCTTCAATATAATTATCCGTAAAATTTTTATTTTGGTTAGGATCTAAAATATCTAATAATACAGCAGTGGGATCCCCTTTGAAATCACTAACTATTTTGTCAACTTCATCAATTAACATAACGGGATTTGCTGTACCACATTTTTTTAATCCTTGAATTATCTTTCCGGGAGATGACCCTAAATATGTTCTTTTATGCCCTGTTAATTCTGTAGAGTCATTTAAACCTCCGACACTTATTTTATAAAATTCTTTGTTAAGGGCATGACTAATGGAAATACCTAAAGTGGTCTTACCTACTCCAGGAGGCCCAACCAAGCAGAGAATGGGAGCATTAACGTTACCTGTGTTTTTCTTGATGGCAATATATTCTAAAATACGCTGTTTGACTTCTTCTAAGCCATAATGGGTATTATCCAATTTTTTCTTTATCTTCGGCAAATTTAATTCATCTTTAGAGTATTTTTTCCATGGTAAAGAAATCAAGGTGTCTAAATAATTACGCGTAACGGAAGAATCAGGATTAGTTTCACTTGTATAAGAATATTTTTTGATTTCATCAAATAACTTGTCTTTAATTTTTTTATCAATATTTAGTTTACTTACCTTTTCGTTATATAGAGAAACTTCAGTTTGCTTGTCAGCTCCTAAGCCTAGTTCTTCATTGAGTTTGCTTATTTTTTGTTTAATTATTAGTTCCTTTTGTTCGCGGTTAAACGATTCGCGAATTTCATCTTCTATTTTTGATTCAATATTGATGACTTCTAATTCTACGTTGATGTCTTTAATTAAATCATTGGCACGTACTAAATAGTCAAATTCGTTCATATATTGAACTTTCTTATGAATATCAAATGGCAAATAGTTAGTTACGACATCAGTTAACATATCTAAATCGGTCATATTGGCAATAGTATTAGTTACACTATTAGAGGCAGCGGGATTAATTAACATATATTTATCCAAGACGGCTTTTAAGGTTCTAAGGATGGCTGTTTCTTCTGCAGCATCAGAATCATCGATGTAGATGCGTTTAACCGTACTTTCTAGGATTTCTGGCTCAATTGGATGATTGCGATATTCATGAACCTTTACCCTATTTAGTCCAGATAGTACAACGCGATAATTGCCATTTGGCAAGATAATTTTAGATTTTATCTTAGTAAGAGTTCCAACAGTTGGTAAATCCGATTCTGTTGGAGATGATTCTAGTGTATTTAAGGGACATATAACGAGCAATTTATTATTATAAAACTTTTCGGATAAGTCCATAATCTTTTTACTTAAATCAATATTTAATTCTACACGAGCCTCTTGATAAGGAAGTAGAACTAGTTTTCTTAAAAGTAACACTGGTAAGTTTTCTTTCATGTCGTACCTCCCTCAAGATTTGTTTTTTATTATAGTTTTTTTTGGACAATTTGTAAAGAAAAAAATGCATCAATTTGCATTCTTAAAATTTGCATATCTCTTTAAAGGGACAATTTTCACATTTTGGATTCCTACTCGTGCAATAATGTCGACCAAAAAGAAGAAGTTGATGATGAAGTTTTAGGTAACTCTCATCTTGGAAAAAGACACATAGTTTTTTTTCCACTTCCAAAACATCATCATTTTGACAAGCAAGCCCCAATCTTTTAGCAACCCTTTCAACGTGAGTATCAACAGCAAAGGCCTGTTCAGCAAACAGATTGGATAATAAGACATTGGTCGTCTTTCTGCCTACCCCTGGGAGACTTTCTAGAAATTCGCGGTTATTTGGAACTATTCCACCGTATTCATTAACCAATCGACGGGCGATTTCTTTAATATAGCCACTTTTTTTATTCATATTGCCACAAGGCCTGATGATATTACATATATCTTCTTGAGAAGCTTCAACCAAAGAAAATATATCATATTTTGTAAAGAGATTAGGGGTTACTTGATTTACTCTTTCATCTGTACATTGAGCAGAAAGCATAACGGCAATTAATAGTTCATAATCTTTTTTGTAAAGCAAGGAACATTTAGGGTCAGGAATTATTTCATCTAATACTTCAATTATTTTATTCTTGTCCATCAGCTAACCAATCATAGTCAAAAAGATCAGAAAGTAATTCGTCTTTGCTTTCCTGTCTTTGACTTTTATTTATATCTTCTTTAGTTTTATACCCTTTTTCCTGCCATGCTAACAATATTTTGGTTATGTACCTTAAGCTTTTAACGCCGTTATAGGTTGCCTCTTTTAAGGCAGCTATAATTAAACTTTCATCTATTCCTTGAGTCAACCAATCATCTATAAGCTCGAACTCTAAAGGAGACAATGGACGAGCAAACTCGCTTTCAAAAACATCGAAGAGATTTTCCTTTTGGGATTCTTGATGATTTTTGGTTATTTCGCTAGTAACATGTTTAAAGATATTATCTAGACTAATGATTTCGTTTCGCTTGCCATCACGCATTTTTATAACTTCGACACTTATCAAGTTTATACCCATTAGACGAGTAAATGCTTCCATTATTTCCTCTTCCGTTAAATATATATTATTAGTAATATTTTGAATATTTAGAGTTGGCTCTTCTTGATTTAAAAAATATATCAATAAAAGAGTTTCGTTTAAAGATAGTTTTAGTTCTGTAGCAACTTTTATTAAAAAGTTCTTAACGACAAAATCTTTTCCCTTTAGGGTATTAAAAACTACTTCATTCATTATATTACCTCCAATTCTTAATTAAATACGCTTTTAATTCTTCTTCTTCATTTGCTAAATTGTTGTTTAATATATTTATCTCTAAATCAAAGATAATATCCTTGATTTTTTCGCTTGGCTCTAGATTAAGAATTTCCATAATATCGTTGCCATTGATAACGATATCTTTAACCGAGTAAATTGGCATATTCTTATATATATCACTGATATAACTCATAGATATTCCAAGAATCTCCCCAGCAATCATGCAGACATATAAGCCACACTCATATAAAACAATATTATCTATTATACCATAACTAACGACCTTTTTTATATCTTCGATTTTGGATAAGTCATTATTTTTAAATTGATAATTAGAAGAGTACATTATTTGTGCCCATATTCCAAGGTCTCTATCAACTATTTTTATATCTTCAGGTATTTTTATTTCCAACTCTTCTTCAAGATTTAAATCTTTGATAAGATTTATGCCTTTTAATTTATTTTGATCGTTAAAAATGGCATCTAGTTCAGCTTTTTTACGCGTTGAACTTAGAGTTCTTATTAATTGTTTATTGCGTCTTATATAACTATAAAGATTAGCATCTATTTCGAATTCTAATAGAGAACTAAAACGAATTGCACGCAACATCCTCAAAGGATCTTCAATCATTTTGGTATCAATATCCCCAACAACGCGGATTATTTTATTTTCTAAATCCTTCTTGCCATCTACTAAATCTATTATGTTTCCTTCGCTATCCATGTAAAGAGCATTAATAGTAAAATCCCTTCTTTTAACATCTTCTTCAATAGAATCAATATAATTGAATTGGACAGGTTTTCGATTCTCATATTTTTCTTCCGTTCGGAATGTTGTTATATCATAATTATAAAGAGAATCTTTAAAATAAACGCTTCCATAATTATCATCAGTACTACTACTTAAATCAAATATTTCTTTAATATCTTTGGGTTGAGCAGAGGTTGCTATATCAACATCGTATGAGGCAATACCTAAAAGGTAATCGCGAACAAATCCGCCAACTATGTAGGCTTTAAAGCCCTTTTCTTCTAATTTTGATAAGACATTTTTAATTTTTATATTCACTATATTCACCACATTGATTATATCACAGCAACAATATAAAATGTAATAAATGAGTATGACATTTACTAATGGTTACCATTTTTTTAATTTTACAATAGAATCTACTTTATCACGAGTATATATGCGATAAAATGATGCGGCACTTTCAAAAATGATATAAATTTCATTATCAAGATAATATATTCCCTCACTCATGGGAGGAATCACTATATTTTTTATTAAATGGGAATTATCAAGATACCAAAGCTGATACTCATCGCCATTAATCTCAATATTTTCACTAGGATCATCTAAAATATTTTTGTATATAGAAAGATCTGATGATTGAAAACTCCAGAAGGAACGACTAAGAACAATGTTGTCTTCCTCATCGAAAGTTAAACCTTGAATGCGATCAGGAACAGAAAGCAAAAACTCGGGATGAAGATAATCCTGATAACCCTTTTTGAGGTCAAATACAGCTATTAGAGATTTATTATCCTTATAATAATGCTCGGATAATGTCTCATATTTGAATTTATAATCGTATTCGCCAATCCATAGAAAACCATCATGATAAGTTATATAATCTCCCTTAGAAAGAGATGAAACGGGCTTTGATAATCTAATATTAGACATATCATCTGCTTTTAATAGTTCAGAAAGCGACAAAGTATAAATCATATAATTATCACTTAACCAAATTGTTTCATCATCAGTGGTAATTCCGCCAATGTGTGTATTAAAAGATTTTGAATCATATTGCTGTAACAATAAAGTTTTTTCTAAGTCCTTTTTAATTGGGTCAATAATGAAAATAACAGATGATGCCTTTCCTTTATGATAAGCAACAATTAAAAATTTATTATACTTAGATGAATATGTCAGACCTTGAGGTATTATATGTTCTTTTAACCCGGGAATTATTGCAACATCCTCTATGTTTTGGCGAAATTCTTTATATTTATCACTTAATGAATAATTATACTTAGTTTGAGTATATTTTTTAGGATTCTTAGAACAATTGACGTAGATGCAAAAATATCCAAAGACAAACAATATACTAATAATTAGCAAAGTAAATACCAATATAAATATTATTTTTTTCTTTTTTATAATAACCACCTACTCATATGCTATATACAATTATAACATATAAAATATCAAAATCTTTAAAAAAGAAACTATAAAAATAGTTTCTCTTTAATTAACATCTTTTTCCTTTAAAGGCATATCTCAATGAACTGCCTAATGCACGTCCAATATCAAGAATAGTCGTTAAAAGTTTTGATATTGAGTTTATTAGTGAACTTGATGTTTGAGCAGCTCCACCAATAACTTCATATAATTCATAATCTTTTAAAATCATTATTTGTTACACTTTAATGGACGAAAGTAGCCGTCGATAACGCCAATGACAAAGGTAACTACAGCTGCTACGACTATAGAAATGCCAATTTTTATTCCGCCACCAACAACTTCATTTAATTCTTCGTTACTTAGTACCATTTTTTTCTCCTTTCCTATACATTTATGACTCTCTTAAAATATTTTTTCTTATTCTTATGAGAAATATAGATTATAGTAGTTTCTTTAAAATAGGCAAATATTTTTTTTAAGATTCGATCTTCTAGCATGTCATTTACTTCAGAAAGAGTTTCATCAAGAATAATTATGTTTTTACCAAGAATAAGCGTCCTTGCAAGAATAATTAACTGTCTTTCGCCACCTGATAACTCCTCTCCTCCTCCATACAGGAAGGTATCATATTTAAAAGGACGATTTTTCACTATTCTATATAATTCGCATATATTGATAATCTCATTGAATTTTTCTTCGTCTACCTCTTTTCCCATTAAAATATTTTCTCTTATAGTTCCCGTGAAAATTTTTTCTGTCTGACATGAATAGCTTATATGCTCTCTTAATTCTTTGGTAGAAATGCTTGCAATTTCTCTTTCACCTATTAATATTTTTCCGCTATAATTATCATATTCTTTATTAATAAGCTTGCATATAGTTGATTTCCCTTTCCCACTCGTACCTTTAATAATAATCTTTTCTCCTTTATCTATTTTAAAACTTAGATTTTCTATAATTTTTGTCAATTTATTATAACTAAAACTGACGTTGGAAAACTCAATTGCTCCATTGACAAAAGCATCACCATCAAAATTATCTTCTTTTAAATCATAAAACTCATTTACTCTAGTAATTATACCTTTATAGTATATTAAGTTTGGAATTAGGTTTGCTATATTTTCCACAGAAGATAGCACTAACACTATTAAATTATTTATGAGAATAATTGTCTCTAGAGTAATATAGCCTTTGAAATAATTAGATAAAAGAATTGTATTACTTATCAGTTCAAATAGACCGATTATTATACCTTTAATCATTGCTGTTTTATAGATATATTTTTCATATTTATGATTATTTTGGAGATAAACATCTAAACTATTGTTGACTTTGTTTAGAGCATAATTTTCGGCATGAGCATGATTAATACTTGTAAGGCCAGAGATACTATCAACTATTACAGAATGATACTCGGTTGAGGAAGCTAATAAATTATCAACAAATTCTTTAATATTACGACAAGAAAATATTACATATAATAAATATATCGCTATTAGGATAAGTGTTAGAAATAGGAAATATTGGCGAATGTACATCAATAATATTAGCAATATAATTATCAGTAAGGTATTAATGATGAACGTAATAATAAATTCAAATGTGATATTTTTGACCTCTTCAAATTCATCCATCCTTTTGATTATCTCTCCAGAATCTTTTAAATGTATATAATTTAAAGGGAGAAAAAGAATATGCTTAAAAAAATTAGGTAATAATTCTTTAGAAACATTGATACTTAGCCTACTTTTGAATATATTAACCCGATTGTCCAAAACACCCCTGAAGAGAACAACTAAGATAAATGCTATGAATAAAAATAATTTTTTATCTGTGTTAAGCATTATATTAATATATAGGCTATTTAGTATTGTTAGAATGATTATAAAAATGACCATTAACAAAAGAATAAAAACTTTTTTCTTTTGTTTCATATGAACATTTATAAGGTGTTTCATTACGCGATTATCACACGAGTGTTCCACACTGATATTTTTAGGATATAATTCAATTATATTCCCCGTAAATAACTCATTAAACTCTAAAACACTAAGTACTCTTTTTCCTTTGGCAGGATCCATTATGATTACATTTTCTCCTTCGTATTGATATACTACTACAAAATGAGAAAGAGAATTATTAATATTCAGATGCGCAATAAGAGGCAAATGTAAATTCTTTAAATCAGAAACCTTTTTGCCAAGTGCATCAAACCCATATTTTTTAGCACAATCAATAAGGTTTAGAGCTGTAACTCCATAATGTGTTGTCAATGATAAAGAACGTATATTTTCTAAATTAGCATTACCGCCATAATATCTGATTATTGATAGCAATGAGCAAGCTCCGCAATCACTAATTTCTTCTTGAATCACGATTAACTTTTTTTTCACTTCTTTTCCTCCCTTCACTCTATATGTACACGATTAAATTCAAAATTACTTGTTTTTTTCGAAACTTTTTTAATTTTTTGAACTTTTCTTTAAATTTCAAGTAAAAAGGATTTCTTTGGTGTACATATATTATGAGAAAGAGAATGGAAAGGAGAAAAAATGGGATTTTTATTATTTAAACAGATTATGAGATGCCTTTCACTATTTATTTAGGAATAATTAACAGATATACTCCATATAATGTAACAGTAATGGAGGGTATATGATAAATAAAACAAATTTATGGTTCTTGACACTGTCGAGTATTATATTAGTACTGGCAATATACTATATTGCTATTCCAAGCGAAGAAACGAATTTAGTTTTCTCATCAAAGCCAAATGAAGAGATAATTGAAACGAAAATTGAGGAAAGTGAAGTTCTAACAGCTATGCGTGTATCTAAAGAAGAACAACACTTAGACAGTATACAGTTATTGCAAGAAATACTTTTAGATACTAAAAAAACCGCTGATGAGAAAAATGAAGCATATGAGCAAATAAAATACTTGAATTCAACAAAAGCCAATGAAGAAAAACTAGAAGGAATCATTAACGACAATTTCAAAGTATCTTCCTTTGTTGAAATAAAGGATAATAAAGTAAAAATTACAATTGTAAATAAAGAACACTCGTATACTTTAGCAAACGATATAATTGCAACTGTAAGTTAGTTGCAAAGAGGGGGCTGTTATGCCAAGCAAA
>ERZ777305.2042-NODE-2042-length-19267-cov-3.266084_pt1 | contig 19267 bp, 19 predicted proteins | sample MGYA00374965_ERZ777305 | MGnify/ENA primary metagenome ERZ777305 (study PRJEB29328, sample SAMD00013331) | mouse gut metagenome | study: EMG produced TPA metagenomics assembly of the Metagenome analysis of fecal microbiota from mouse which was promoted... | reverse complement strand
GATCTTGCCTGCGTCTCTGACAACCCCTGAATTGTTTGCTGCGGGCCTTTTTCTGTTCTGCCTGCTGTCGGCTGTTGTATTCCAGCGCTTTATAACTGTCAGCCGGAAGGAAGGATCTCCCCTGCCAAACAATTTGGAGGGGGAGATCCTTCCTTCCGGCGTCGGATTATAATACCATAACACACAGTCCCAAGGACTTGTCACACGGAATGCCCGCAGGGGATACTTTTTGAAACATGAACGCTTGGGAAGTATAGCATTGAAAAAATTACACATACTACCTCTAAACATATTTTTGGAGGTAGAAGAACATGACAAGATTAGACTGTACGGTGACCGGCTGTCTGTATAACAAGGAGAAATGCTGCTGCAAGGATAACATTCAGGTGGAGGGCGATCGGGCCAGACATTCCAGGGATACCTGCTGTGTCAGCTTCCGGGAGCGTGACCGGGACGGGGTGGGAAATTCTGTAGATTATCCCACCAAAGACACGGATGTATCCTGCAAAGCGGTGGAGTGTACCTTCAATGAAGGCTGCCACTGTCAGGCGAAGCACATCGGCATCTCCGGCGGCAATGCCTGTGAGTGCAGAGAGACAGAGTGCGCCACATTCCGTTGTAAATGTGAATAACCTCAGAGGTGAAAGAGGCGGATTAAAACAAAAGAATCTGTTTCCGGCCGGGATCAGCGGCCGGAGGCAGATTCTTTTTCAAATAAAATTTCAATTTTAAACCGGTCAAAGGGAATGTAATGCTTGCTCTGCATCACAATCCTGCGGTTCTTGTCGTAGATATTTTCCAAAACCAGCAAAAAAGAGTCCCGGTCTGAAAGGGTGTAGGTAGTAGAAGAGAAATTTCCTGCCGTAGAATGGGAGCAGGTGCGCTTTAAAGATCCCATGAGCTGGTAACAGGTTTTCTCCAAAAATTCCAGTAATTCATCCGGGGTGTTCAGGTCAATCTTCTGTGCGCCGATCTGTTCGATGGGGAGGATGCTTAATGAATACGCCACAGGAACGGAGCCGCGCTTGTACCAGCGGTCAGCGATCACAACGGCCGGGGTATAGAGGCCGAAAGAACCGGTGATGGCCTTGGTAGGCGGTTCCATGCGGAAAGACAGCTCCGTGGTATCCGGCACTTCCGTGCAGTAGGCATAGACCGGATGAAGAGGAGGACCAGGTTTGGCATCCGTTTCCCCCATGTCCGGGGCCAGCACAAAATGTCCCACTCCCGGCACATTCCGCAGAAAACCGTCATCCCGCAGAAGGGACAGGGCCTTTCGCAGAGTCATACGGCTTACCTGGGTCTGTTCTGCCAGGTCCGCTTCCGAGGGAAGCTGGCTGCCGGGGGGAAAAGTTCCGCTCTGAATCAGTTCGTAGAGCTGGTCATATACCTTCAGATGCTTCAGCTTTTGGGTTCTGGATTTGGGGAAATCGGCGGGCATGGGATCCTCCTACTAGGTTCGTAGTTTCATCTTACGGCGGAGAGGAGGAAATGTCAAGGCAGGCATCGCCGTCTATACACTTTACACAACAACCGGTCTTCATCTTTGTGCAAAATGCGGATTGAAATATACATGTATAAGAATGTAACATAATAAAATATACATGTACAAAAAAGGAGGATTACAACATGCAAAACTACTCAGGAGACGAAAACCTGCAGTATCACCTGCAAATCCGCAAAGGCGACGTGGGACGCTACGTCATTCTTCCCGGCGATCCCAAGCGGTGTGAGAAGATTGCCGCCCACTTTGAAAATGCCCGGTTTATTGCCGACAACCGGGAGTACATCACCTACACAGGCTTCCTGGATGGTGAAAAAGTAAGCGTTACCTCCACCGGTATCGGAGGACCTTCCGCCACCATTGCCCTGGAAGAACTGGTCCTGTCCGGCGCAGATACCTTTGTCCGGGTGGGAACCTGCGGGGGCATTGATCTGGATGTGAAAGGAGGAGATATGGTGGTGGCCACCGGGGCGGTCCGCATGGAAGGAACCAGCCGGGAGTATGCTCCCATTGAGTATCCGGCCGTGGCAGACTTCGAAGTGGCCAGCGCGCTGGTAGAAGCGGGAAAGACCCTGGGCTATCCCTGCCATACGGGCGTGGTCCAGTGCAAAGATGCCTTTTACGGCCAGCATGAGCCGGAGCGGATGCCCGTAAGCTATGAGCTTTTAAACAAGTGGGAAGCCTGGAAGCGTATGGGATGCAAAGCCTCCGAGATGGAGTCGGCAGCCCTGTTCATTGCGGCCGGACATCTGCGGGTCCGCTGCGGCTCCGTCTTTCTGGTGATAGGAAACCAGGAGCGGCAGGCCCTGGGGATGGAAAATCCCATTGTCCACGATACGGAAGGGGCGATCCGCATGGCAGTAGAAGCCATCCGGGGGCTGATCCGCGCGGACCGGGAAAAGAAGAAATAAGGAACGGAATCAGGGAAAATCCCCGTTTTGACAGCGTTTGCCGGAAAGCTCCTATAAAATCGTGGTCAATATGCACAAAAAGAAAAATATCGATAAGATATTATTATCAATCCGATTAAAAATATGTATTTTACAATATCAATTTGGGATGCTATGATGGCCTTAACAAACAACAGCAGCATGGATGACATGCAGGAAGCACAAAACGGGAGGTAAAAATGAAGAAGAAAGCATTATTGTTATTGATGGCATTGTCTATGGCGTTTTCCCTGGCCGCATGCGGGAAGAAGGAGACTCCGGAAGCGCCGGAGGCGGGGCCGGAGACAAATACAGAGACAGAGGCAGGGGAAGAGAACGAACCCGCAGAAGAAGCGGGAGAGAAGGTTGAAATCGGCAAAATCGTAACGGTTCTTCCCAATGTCCGGGGAGACGGCGGAACCCACGACCTGGCATGCCGTGCTTCGGAGAGCATTGCAGAGAGCATCGGGGCGGAGCTGGATATTGTGGAGCTGGGAACGGCGGTGACAGATTCCGCCAAGTGGGAAGCAGCCATGTGCGATTTGTGCGAGGCCGGATACGATCTGATTATTACCGGAGGCTCTTTGATGAAGGATACCATTCAGACCGTAGCGCCCATGTATCCCGAGATGCCTTTTATCTGCTACGACGTTTCCCTGGATTTCGATACAGCAGACATGGCAAATGTGTATTCCATGGACTTCTACCAGAATGAGGCGGCTTATATGGCAGGCGTGATTGCGGCAAATATGACCGAGAGCAACTACATCGGCTTTGTAGGAGCGACCAAGATCCCGGTTATCTACGACTTTATGGTAGGCTTTATCGCAGGAGCCCAGGAAGTGAATCCGGACATTAAGGTAGCGGTAGCATTCACCAATGACTTTAATGATGCAACCCTGGCCAAAGAGCTGGCCCTGGCTCAGATAACAGACGGAGCGGACGTGCTGTATCCGGCCTGCGGAAATGCAGCGGCAGGCGTGTATGAGGCAGCCAGGGACAAGGATGTATACGCCATTGGAAACGATCAGGATGTAGCCGCCAAATACGCGCAGAGCGACGAGACCATCCAGAAAATTATTCTGGCGTCCGTCATGAAGAAAGTAGACAACGCCGTCACCTCCGCTTATGAGCGGTACGTAGCAGGCGAGCTTCCTTTCGGAAGCCAGGAGACTGTAGGTGTGGCCATCGACGGTGCCGGTGTGGTAAAGAATGAGTACTATGAAGAACTGCCGGATGAGGTAAAAGACATGGTGGCAGAGTATGAGCAGAAGATTACGGACGGAACGGTAAAGGTTCCCACAGCTCTGGGAATGTCTCCGGAAGAAATCGACGAGATTATCAATTCTGCACAGTAAGAGGGATAAAGATAGGGGAAGGCATGGTCCAGAGGAAGCCTGCCTTCCCCTTTTTGATTCTTTTGGAGACAAAAACGGAACAAAAGAGGTGAGATACAGATGGCGGCAGGACAGACTGCGATTGAAATGAAAGGGATTACGAAGATTTATCCCAACGGAGTGGTGGCGAACAAAGACGTGGATTTCAGCGTAAACTACGGAGAGATTCACGCGGTGATGGGAGAGAACGGAGCCGGGAAATCCACTCTGATGAAGATGTTGTTTGGTCTGGAAAAAATTGACAGAGGGCAAATCCTTTTTGAGGGAAAGCCCGTTCACATCAACAGCCCGGCGGAGGCCATTGCCCTGAAAATCGGCATGGTGCACCAGGAATTTATGCTGGTTCCTTCTCTGACCGTGGCGGAGAATATGATGCTCAAGGAGGAGCCCTTAAAGGGAATTTTTATTGACCGGGCCAAGGCTGTGGAGGAGACCCGGAAGATTTCGGAGAAATACCATCTTCCCATAGAGCCGGACCGGAAGATCAGCGATCTTCCCGTAGGTATGAAGCAGCGGGTAGAGATTCTAAAGGCCCTGTACCGGGGGGCGAAGATTCTGATACTGGACGAGCCCACGGCGGTATTGACGCCCCAGGAGACGGAAGAATTGTTCCGGCAGCTCCTTCTTCTAAAGGAGAGCGGGCACACGGTAATCTTTATCTCCCACAAGATCCGGGAGATCAAGCAGATCTGCGACCGGATTACCATTATGAAAAATGGCTTGTCCATGGGTGTTTATGATGTGAAGGATATCTCTGAGGCCGATATTTCCAGGCTCATGATTGGCCGGGAGATCAAGATGAATCTGGATAAGAAACCGGCCAGTCCCAAGGAGTGTGTGCTGAAAGTAGAGCATCTTCACTACGGGTACGGGGAAGGAAAATTAAAGCTCAACGATGTGAGCTTCACGGTGCGCAGCGGAGAGATCCTGGGCATTGCCGGCGTAGAGGGCAACGGCCAGAGGGAGCTTCTGGAACTGATTGTGGGACTGCGGAAGATTCAGAGGGGAAGCATCCACATCCGGGAAAAAGACGTTTCCAAGCTTACCATCCGCAAGATCCGGGATGAGGCGCTCACCGCCTATATTCCCCAGGACCGTCTGGCGGCAGGGGTGGCGGCGGATGCTACCATCAAAGAAAACCTTCTCTCCAACCGGCTCTCGGAGGCAGCCTTCTCGAAACACGGCGTGATCAAAGAGAAGGAACTGGTGAGAAAAGCAGAGGAACTAATTGAAGAATTCGCCGTCAAGTGCGACAGCGAGAAGCAGAGCGTGTCCATGCTGTCCGGCGGAAATATCCAGAAAGTGGTGGTGGCGCGGGAGCTTTCTATGCCCAGGGATTTGATTATCATCGATCAGCCCTCCCGGGGAATTGATATCGGATCCACCAAGTTTATTCATGAGAAGATTTTTGAACTGCGGGATGCGGATACGGCGATTCTGGTAAACTCTGCGGATCTGGCAGAGATTATGGAGCTGAGCGATTCACTGATTGTCCTGTACGAGGGCGAGATTGCGGCCTATTTTAAAGATTTAAACGGAGTTACAGAAGAAGAGCTGGGCGAGTATATGTTAGGCATCAAAAAGCAGCCCCAGGAAACCATTCGGGAGGTCTATTATGAGCAATAAACAGTTAAATCAGGTATTTTCTTTTATGAAGACGCTCCTTGCTATTTTTATTGCTATGATTTTTGCGCTGATGATTATCCTGATTGTGAGCGATGAGCCCTTAACGGCGCTCCACTCCTTTCTGATAGGACCCTTTACTTCCCAGCGCAGAATCGGCAATCTCATTGAGAACATTGTTCCCCTGATCTATGTGGGGCTTGGAGTCTGCATTCTCTGGGCCACCGGGAAACGCACGCTTTCCGGGGAGGGCTGCTACTATTTCGGCGGTTTGATGGCGGCTGCGGTTTCCTTAAAGTTTATCCTTCTGCACGGAAAAAGCCTGACGGTTTTCGCCATGCTGGCAGTAATTGCAGTCTGCGGTCTTATGGCCCTTCTGCCCATGTACGTGAATCTGAAATACGGGACGGATGCCTTTGTGGTCTCCCTGCTTTTTAACTATGTGATGTTTTATATCGGAAATTATATCTTCAGCAATTATTTGATGGATATTACTTCCACCTCTTCGGGATCCTACCCCCTGCCGGAGGACAGCTTTCTTACTACCCTGATACCGGGAACCAAGGTAAATACCAACCTTGTGATTGCCCTGGTGATGATTGTGCTGGTGTGGTTCTTCCTCTACAAAACCAAGTGGGGATACAGCATCCGGCTTATCGGAATCAACCCCCATTTTGCCAAGTGCATCGGGATCAACGTGTTCGGTATGTGCCTGCTGGCCCAATTCCTGGGCGGAGCTTTGAGCGGCTTCGGAGGAGGCATGGAGATGTTCGGGCGCAATCCCAGGTTTGCCTGGTTCTCCCTGACCAACTTAGGCTGGGACGGCATTATGGTAGCAACCCTGGCGAAATACAAGCCCCAATACGTGCTCTTTGCAGCCATATTCCTGGGATATGTCCGCACGGGAGCAGATATTATGAACCGATCATCCGATGTGGCAAGCGAGATTGTGCTCATCATCCAGGCCATTATGATTCTGTTTATCGGAGCCAATGCCTTCCTGGCGGGAACCCAGCAGAAGCTCCGGGTGAAATATAACGAGAAAGTAGAAAAGGAGGCGTAAATCATGGGATTTTTGGGAAATTTCCTCACAACCGGATTTTTTTACACGGTGATCCGCGTGTCTACGCCGCTGATCTTTGCCAGCCTGTCTTCCCTGATTGCGCGGAAAGCAGGAGTGACGAATATTACCATTGACAGCACGATGCTGATGTCCGCCCTGACCGGCGTTCTGGTCAGCGCCTTTACCCAGAACCTGTTCCTGGCGCTCTTGTGCGGCATGGCAGTGGGGGTGGTGATGGGAATCTTCATGGGATACTTCCATATCCTGATGAATACCAATATGATTCTCACGGGTGTGGCGATCAACACCTTTACCAACGGCGCCACGGTGATGATTCTCTATGCCTTTACCGGGGATAAGGGTTCTTCCTCTATGATTAAGAGCCTGGGAGTTCCCGGAGTGGAGATTCCTCTGCTCAAAGACATTCCCATCCTGGGAGAGATTCTCTCCGGGCACAATATTTTTACGTATGTGGCGTTCCTGCTGGTGATTGTAGCCTGGTTCCTCATGTACCGGACGCCTCTGGGACTGCGCATCCGGGCGGTGGGAGAGAATGACAGCGCCGCCAAATCCGTGGGAGAGAATCCCACGAAGATTAAGCTGATTGCCCTGGGGTTGAGCGGATTTTTTGCCTCCCTGGGCGGCATGTACCTGTCTATGGGAAATATGCAGGTGTTTATTGTAAATATGACTTCCAGCCGGGGCTTTATCGGTGTGGCGGCGGACGCTATGGGCCGGGGCAATCCGGTGGGGGCTATGTTCTCGTCGCTTCTGTTCGGCTGTGCCAACGCCGTAGCCAATGTGCTGCAGATCAATTCCTTCTCTACGGATGTGGTGATGGCAATCCCCTATGTGGTGTCCATTGTGGGAATTATCGTCTATTCCATGCGTGAAAAGAGCAAACGTGACAGTAAAATCAAGCGGGCCATTGCGGAGGCAGAGAAAACCGCCGGTGCGTAGACGGCCTTTTAAGACACAGGAGGACTTTATGAAAAAAATACCCGTAATTATTGACTGCGATCCGGGACATGACGATATGGTGGCGCTGGTTCTGGCCCTGGGAAGCGAACGGCTGGATGTGAAGCTGATTACCAATGTGGCCGGGAATAAGGTCATTGAAAAAGTGACGAAAAATACTTTGAATATCCTCAATTACTGCGGGGCGGATGTGGAGGTGGCTGCCGGAGCCAGGCAGCCCCTGGTGCGGGGCTACCAGAGAACCGACACGGAAGGGGCCCACGGCTTAAGCGGCCTGGACGGATTTGACTTTCCCAAAGACAATCCCCTGCGGGTGTCAGGCCGGACGGCTCTGGAGGCGGCGGCTGATATTCTAAAGCACAGTGAGGAGAAGGTCACATTTATCTGCACGGGGCCTCTGAGCAATATGGGGCTTCTCATCCGGGCCTATCCCGATCTGTGCAGCGAGAAAATCCGCGAGATTTCCATTATGGGAGGAACGTGTCATTTTATTCTCACGAAGCCTTTTATGGAATTTAATACATATTTTGATGCGGAGGCCAGCAAGATTGTTTTTGAGAGCGGGATTCCTGTGGTGATGTACGGCTATGATGTCACATACAAAGCCCTGTTCCAGGAGGATTTTCTTGAAAAATTAGAAAATACAGGAAACAAAACAGGCCATATGATGGCGGAGCTTTTGCGGAAATTTACCGATCTCCACAACCGGGCATGGCTTGATCTGGGGGGATGCCCCGTCCACGATGCCTGTGCCGTAGCGGGGGTGATTGACCGGAGCCTGATTCAAAAGAGCGACCGCATGTATGTGGAGATTATGACGGAACCGGGGCCCCTTTCCGGGGCTACGGTCTGCGACTATGAGCACCGCACCGGGAAACCGGAGAATGCGGAGGTTGTCTTTGAATTGGATCTGGAGAGATTTCTGGGCATGATTCTGGAATCTGCGGGGCGGCTGGCATGAGGGGAGAAGTCCTTTTTCTTTTGTATCTTCTGATCCTGTTTCTGTCAAATGTCCTGGGAGCAATCGGAGGCTTTGGGGCCGGGCTTATCAGCATTCCCTTCCTGACGCAGCTTTTTGATGCCAAGACGGTGATTATGGCATCCACCATTACCTGTATCCTGAATGCCTGGATCGTGTGGGAGAACCGGAGAGAGATTGACTGGAAACAGCTGAAAATCATCGGCGGCTGGCTGTGTCTTGGCCTTCCCTTTGGTGTGGCAGGACTGAAATATATACCGGTTCCTGAGCTGAAACTTTTCCTCGGGGTGTTTATGATTCTTCTGGGGATTTACGGTCTGCTCAAGCAAAAGTATCCCTCCATTGAAAATTTCCGCTTTTCCCCTCCGGCCCTTAGGACAATTCTGTTCGCAGGGGGGATCATCCAGGGGGCTATTTCCTCCGGGGGCAGTATGGTGCTTTTGTACACCCAGCAGGAGATCCGGGAAAAGGAGAAGTTCCGGGCTACCCTGGCCCTTTTATGGACCATTGTGAGTGTTTTGACTGCGGCCCAGTACCAAATCTCCGGGACCCTGCACGCAGAGGTCTGGAAGCTGGCCCTGCCGGGATTTCCGGCGGTGCTTCTGGGGATTTATGTAGGAAACCGGATTAGCAAAGGACTGAGCAGGGAAAAGTTTCTCTCTATTATTTATCTTTTGATTTTGTCTGCCGGCATCTTAAACTGCATTTCCTATTTTTAATGTTGGGAAGATACAAGGAGGTTTCACTCCGGCAGGGTGACGTCCAGATTCCGGCATAGATCCATCAGGTCCAGCAGGGGATTGGAGAAAAATTTATTTTTGTGGTAGAGCATTTGGAATTTCCGTATCAGCTGGCAGTCTTTTATGTTCACTTCCCTTAGGGCGCCGCTTTTCAGCTCCTGGGCTACGATGCGCCGGGAGATAACGGTGACGCCGTAATTGTTGGCCACTGCCTGCTTGGTGGTTTCGGAGTTGTTGCAGAACCAGGAGTAGCGGACGGAGAGATTGTGGAGGGACATATATTCCACAAACAGTTCGTTGGCTACGCTGGGTTCCCGGGCAATGTATTTCTCCAGGCTGATTTCTTCCAGAGTGGCCTGTCCGGTCCGGGCGAAGGGGTGAACGGGGCTGCATACCAGGATCATCTCATCGTCCAGGAAGGGCTCGTAGATCAGCTCCGGGTGGGTGGGAAGGCTTTCCACCAGGGCAATGTCCAGCTCATTTTGCAGCAGGGCGGGGCCCAGATTGTCCGGGGAGTTTACGTAGACCTGCACATTGGCGTTGGGATAAAAGGTATAAAATTCGTTTAAGATATGATGGATGATGCAGGTTCCGATGGTGATGGTGGCGCCGATTTTCAGTTCTGCCTGGGCGGAGCTGTTGTTCATCTGCTGTTCCAGCTCATTGAAGAGAGAGAGGATGTGATTGGCGTAGAAAAGAAACTGCTTGCCCTCGGAGGTGATGTACAGTTTTTTGGACAGCCGTTCAAAGAGCTTCACATGATAATGCTTTTCCAGCTCAGAAATGGCTGTGCTGATGGCAGGCTGTGCAAGATACAGTTTCCTGGCGGCTGCGTGCATAGTGCCGCACTCGGCTACGGCTGAGAAAATGCGGAGATGGCGTATGGTCATGAGAACCTCCTTTTAATAAGAAATTAGTATTAATACTATTTAAATGATAAGTAATTTAAGATAGAAAGTCAACGGAATAAGGAGAGATAATACAATGGTAATTGATTTCAGAACAAGACCGCCCTATAAAAGCTTTGTATCCCAGGGAAATTTTTTTCCCAGGCCTATGGAAGAGGATTATCAAGGATTGGAGGAAGTTTCGGGGATCTATTGGAACAGTGTAGGGATTCAGTCGGCGAAAGAGGGAGATTTCTCTCTGTATTTGGAAGAGCTTGACGGGTCGGGGATTGATCTGCAGGTGGTGCAGGGAAGAAGGGTCCGGCCGGGAATGGCTTCTGTGGAAAATGACGATGTGTGCGAGCTGGAGCGCCTGTATCCGGACCGGTTTGTGGCGTTCCCGGCTGTGGATGCCGCGGATGTGCCGGGGGCTCTTGCCGAGATAGAGCGGTGTGCTGCGGCTTATAAGATACGGGGCATTGCCCTGGAGCCCGGGTGGTCCATGCCGGCAAAATATGTGGATGACAAAAGCCTTGACCCTATCTATGAGAAATGCGAAGAGCTGGGGCTTATCTGCGCCTTTACGTTAAGCGTTCTGGCAGGGGAGGATTTGTCCTACTGCAATCCAATCGCCCTGCAGCATACAGCCCTGCGTTTTCCCAGGGTGACTTTTACCGTGTCCCACGGCTGCTGGCCTTATGTGGAGGAATTCCTGGGAGTATCCCTCCAGTGCCTGAATGTGTACTGCTATCCTGATTTCTTCTGCAATCTGCCGGAAATGCCCTTCGCGGATCAGTTTGTGCGGGCGGCCAATTCCTATCTCCGCTACCGGATGATGTTTGCCACCAGCTATCCCGTCCGTCCCCTGGCCCAGAGTCTGGAGCAGTTCTTAAGCCTTCCCTTTGAGCCGGAAGTGCGGGAACTTCTGCTTCACGGAAACGCGGAGCGGATTCTGAAGCTGTGATTTAAGGGAAAGGCGGTTCCTTTTTCCGGACGGGAAGGGACAGCAGGAAAATAGTTGACATAATACATAAAAAACCCAGCAGGTCCATCCCGGTGAAGGAGGCGCCCAGCCAGACTACGGAGAGGACGGTAGCGGCCACGGGCTCGATGGAGGCAATCATGCCGGCCCGGGAGGGCCCGATGAGCTGTACGCCTGTAACGTAGAAGGTAAAGGACAGGATGCTTCCCAGAAAGATAATGCAGGAGAGTGCCAGAAGGGTCTGGCCGTCCATAAGGACATGCCGGGTCCAGGGTTTTAAGAGGGGCATCAGCATCAGGCCTCCGATCAGCATGCCCCAGCCGATGATAAGAGGAGAGTCGAAGGTCCTTAAAAGCCGTGCGGAATAAAGGGTATAAAAAGCGTAAGTGCAGGCGGCCAGAAGCCCCCAGGCCAGGGCAGTCCGGGAGATGGCAAAAGTGAGCAGATCCCCGTGGGTGGCCAGAAAAAAGGTTCCCGTAATGGCCAAAACCAGTGCCAGCACCTCGGTGAAAGAGGGGAGACGCCTGGTTTTAGCGCAGACGGCAAGCAGGACGATGGCCGGTCCCAAGTACTGCAGTACGGTGGCGATTCCTGCGTTGGAGTGCTGGATAGTGACAAAGTAGGTATACTGGCAGAGCATCATGCCGAAGATTCCGTAGGCCGTTATCTGGAAGGAAGATTTTTTGGTCTTCCATACGTCAAAGATCTGTGTTCCCCTTTGAAAAAAGAGAATCAAAAGCAAAAAAAATCCGGCCAGCGAAAGCCGGATGGGGACCAGCCAGTCAGCGGCGGCCTCCTTATATTGAAACAGGAACTGTCCGCATGCGCCGGACAGTCCCCAAAAGATTCCCCCTGTGAGGGTCAGTAAAATTCCTTTTATGTTCTTCATGATTCGTTTTCCGTTTCTATATCCGGATCTTCCTGGGGCAGGTAGATATGCACCTTGTCGATCCGGTTTTTTTCCACTTCATCCACCACCAGGCGGATGCCGTTTTCCGTAGTGACCTCCTCCCCTTCCTGGGGCAGGCGGTCCAGAAGCTCAATGACAATGCCGCCGATGGAATCGTAGTCCTCGGATTCCAGATCAAGGCCGATCTGGTCGTTTAAGTCGTCCAGCTTGGAGGAACCTTCCACCACGTATTCGTAATCGCTGATTTTTTTCACCAGGTCTTCTTCGTATTCGTCGTACTCATCCCGGATTTCCCCCACAATCTCTTCCAGAAGGTCCTCTAAGGTCACCAGGCCGGCGGTAGCGCCGTATTCGTCCAGGACGATGGCCAGGGTGATGGAATTTTCCCGCATTTCCATCATCAATTCCGAGGTTTTCTTGTGTTCATGGGTGAAATAGGGTTCCCGGAGGACGTGCTGCACATGGAAATCTTCCTTATTTTCATACAGCAGCAGATCCTTTACATTGAGGATGCCTACCACGTTGTCCGTAGTGTCCTCGTAGACGGGCAGACGGGTAAACAGGCCGTCCCGGTAGACCTCGATGGTCTCCGCGTAGGTGGCGTTGATGTTGAGAAAGGTCATATCCACCCGGGGAACCATAATATCCTTTGCAAGATGGTCGTCCAGGTCGAAAACATTGTTGATCATCTTGCGCTCTTCGCTCTCGATCTCCCCATCCTGATGGCTGACTTCCACAATGGTGCGGATTTCATTTTCCGTGTAAGCGTCTGTTTTTTTGCCGGGGTCCACCCGCATGATCTTCATCACGCCCATGGAGAAGGTATTTACAACTGCAATTAGCGGGGTGGAAATCCACATCCAGACGTAAATGGGAGCCGCAAAGCGCAGGGCCAGCTTCTCTGCCGAGATGGTAGCGCAGGTTTTCGGCGTAATCTCTCCGAATATGAGTACCAGGAAGGTCAAAACTCCCGTGGCCAGTCCGGCTCCGGCGCTTCCGAAGGCTTTCGTCGCCAGCAGGGTGCCGATGGAAGACATGCTCATATTGACAATGTTGTTTCCGATCAGGATGGCGCTGAGCATCTTGGAGGGCTGCTCCAGGACAGTTCCCAGCCGGATGGCACGCTTGTCCCCCTCTTCAATCAGGGTAAGGACACGGAAACGGTTGACAGTCGTTAAAGCGGTTTCCGCAGAAGAAAAAAATGCGGACAGACACAACAGCACAACTAATACAGCCAGTTGTATGGCGTCACTTGAATCCAAGTAAAATTCACTCCTTTGTAAGTTAATCGTAACTTAATATACTATATTTTCCGGTGAAATGCAAGTGGGGTATGCCGTCTAAGACAGCATACCGCCCAAAGTTCCCCCTGCCATACAGAGAATCAGCGTGGTCACGAAATGGGAAGACCCTCCGGCAAAGCCCCGGCTGACGGCCAGGGAAATAAAGGCCAGGATAGCGAAATAGAGAAATCCTGCGGCTGCGCCCCACAGGAATTTGCGGGTTTTCATCATCTTGCCTTCCAAAAGGCCCCCCAAGAAGCTTGAGAGGGCGTAGATCACAATGATTCCGATGTTGACCTTTCCCTCTGACAGCTGAAATTTATACAGCAGAAATGCCAGGAAGAGCAGCAGAAATCCGGTGATGATGTAGGCGCTTAAGAGTGCTTTCAGCATCCGTATGGCTGCTCCCTGGTATGCTTTCCCTTTTTCCATAACAAAGTTCCTCCCTGCGATTGGCTGGATTTAAGACAATATATGAATCCGGCCGGAAAAAAATACTTTCAAAATGCGGTGTGTTATGGTATACTACTGAAAGTCAAATAGAAACAGGAGGACAAAAGAGATGAAACATATCCAGACTTTGAACACACAGATTTTGCAGAATACCGTGAAAAAAGGCGGCTGCGGCGAGTGCCAGACATCCTGCCAGTCTGCCTGCAAGACATCCTGCACCGTAGGGAACCAGACTTGTGAGAATCACAAATAGATAAAAGCGGAGAAAAGAGTGGAACAAGGGTGCCTCAAAGGCCATGGAGAGGAACGTGGCTTTTGAGACATCCTTGTTGTACTGCAAGCTGAAACAGGAGAGCAGACATGATTCATCAATATAAAAACAACGGCTGTTCCATTGTCCTTGACGTGAACAGCGGAGCCGTCCACGTGGTCGATTCCCTGGCCTATGAGGCCATTGCCCTTTATGAGGACCATGAGCCGGAAGAGATTATGGGGCAGCTAAAAGACAGGTATCCCCTGGAGGAGATCCGGGAAGCCCTCTTAGATATTGAAGAGCTGAAAGCCCAGGGGACTTTGTTTACCGAGGATACTTACCGGGAACCCATTCTGGATTTCAAAAAACGGCCCACAGTGGTAAAGGCTTTGTGCCTGCACGTTGCCCATGACTGCAACCTGGCCTGCCGGTACTGCTTCGCAGAGGAAGGGGAGTATCACGGCCGGCGGGCACTGATGAGCTATGAGGTGGGAAAACAGGCGCTGGATTTTCTCATTGCAAATTCCGGAAGCCGGCGGAACCTGGAAGTGGATTTCTTCGGCGGGGAACCCCTGATGAACTGGCAGGTGGTAAAAGACCTGGTGGCCTACGGGCGGGAGCAGGAAAAGCTTCACAATAAAAATTTCCGCTTTACCCTCACCACCAACGGCGTGCTTTTAAACGACGAGGTGCAGGAGTTTGTAAACCGGGAGATGAGCAACGTAGTTTTAAGCATTGACGGGAGAAAGGAAGTCAACGACCGCATGCGGCCGTTCCGGGGCGGAAAGGGAAGCTACGAGCTGATTGTGCCGAAATTCAGGAAGCTGGCGGACAGCCGGGAGCAGAAGAATTATTATGTGCGGGGAACCTTTACCCATAACAACCTGGATTTCTGCGAAGATGTGCTGCACCTGGCGGATCTGGGATTCCGGCAGATTTCCGTGGAGCCGGTAGTAGCGGATCCGGAGGAAGATTACGCCATCCGGGAGGAGGATATTCCCGTCATCTGTGAGCAGTACGATAAGCTTGCGGCGGAGATGGTCCGGCGTCTGGGGAAAGAGAACGAATTTACCTTTTTTCATTTTATGATTGATCTCACGGGAGGCCCCTGCGTGTACAAGCGGCTTTCCGGCTGCGGATCGGGAACGGAGTATCTGGCGGTGACGCCCTGGGGGGATCTCTATCCCTGCCATCAGTTTGTGGGGGAGGAGGACTTCCTCATGGGAAATGTGTTTGAGGGCGTCACCCGCAGGGAGATCCGGGATACTTTTAAGGAGTGCAATGTGTACACCAAGGAAAAGTGCCGGAACTGTTTTGCCAGGTTCTACTGCAGCGGCGGCTGCGCGGCCAATTCCTATAAATTCCACGGCTCCGTAAACGATGCCTACGACATCGGGTGCGAATTGCAGAGAAAGCGCGTGGAGTGTGCCATTATGATCAAAGCGGCGGCGGCCGCACAAGGAGAGCAGATATGAACATGAAGAAAAATACAGGGTTTATCACTCTGTTTCTGGCGGCACTGGCTATGGCCGGACTCATTTATACGGCTGCGGCAGGCGTGGGAGAGGAAAAGGCCGGGGCGGCCTCGGATATCAAGCTGGGCTTAGACTTGGCGGGAGGCGTCAGCATTACTTACCAGGCAGTTACGGAAAATCCCACGGCGGAGCAGATGGCAGATACCATTTACAAGCTCCAGCAGCGTGTGGAGGGTTACAGTACGGAGGCTCTGGTTTACCAGGAGGGCTCCGACCGCATTAACATTGAGATTCCCGGCGTCACCGATGCCAACGCCATCCTGGAAGAGCTGGGCCGGCCCGGCTCCCTGGAGTTTCAGGATGTTTACGGAAACGTGCTGATTTCCGGTACGGATATCAAGAGCGCGGAGGCCAAAAGCTATACGGACAATCTGGGAAACAATTCCTATGAGGTGGCTCTGTCCTTAAATGACGAGGGCGCCAAGAAATTTGCCCAGGCTACGGAGGAAAACTTAGGATCCGCCATTCCCATTGTGTACGACGGAGAGGTGATCAGCGCTCCGACAGTTCAGGCGGTGATTACAAACGGCAATCCCTCTATCACCAATATGGAATCCTATGAGGCGGCCCAGCGTCTGGCCTCCACCATCCGCATCGGTTCCCTTAAGCTGGAGCTGCGGGAGCTGCGCTCCAAGGTGGTAGGGGCCCAACTGGGGGAGGAAGCTATCTCCACCAGCCTGAAAGCGGGAGCCATCGGGTTTGTTCTGGTTGTGATTTTCATGATCGCCGTGTACCTGCTTCCGGGCTTTGCCTCCGGCATCGCCCTGACCATTTATGTGGCGCTTATGATTGTGCTTTTAAATGCCTTTGAGATTACATTGACTCTGCCTGGCATTGCCGGTATTATCTTAAGCATCGGTATGGCCGTGGACGCCAACGTGATTATCTTTGCCCGCATCCGGGAGGAGCTGGCCACCGGAAAGACGGTCCGCTCGGCCATGAAGATTGGGTTCCAGAAAGCCCTTTCCGCCATTGTGGACGGAAATATCACCACCCTCATTGCGGCGGCGGTGCTGGGACTGAAAGGATCGGGAAGCGTAAAGGGATTCGCCCAGACTTTGGCTCTTGGTATCGTGCTGTCCATGTTTACGGCCCTGGTGGTGACCCGTCTGGTGCTGAACGCGCTCTATGCCGTGGGCCTAAGGAGCGAGAAGCTCTACGGTGTGCAAAAAGAGCGGAAAACCTTCGATTTCCTTGGGAAGAAGAATCTCTGCTTTATCGTCTCTGCCCTTGTGATCCTGGCGGGCCTGGCGGCTATGGGCATCCGCTCTGGACAGGGAAGCGGGGCTTTTAATTACAGCCTGGAGTTTAAGGGGGGAACCGCCACCACCATTCCTTTTGCGGAGCCTATGACCATCGCGGAGATTGATGAGAAGGTGAAGCCGGTGGTGCGGGAAGCCATCGGGAGCAGCGAGATCCAGGCCCAGCAGGTGCAGGGCAGCAACGATGTGGTGATTAAGACGGCGGAGTTAAGCCTGGAGACCAGGCAGGCATTGAATGCGGCCCTGGTTTCCAAGTTCGGCGTGGACGAAGCTGGGATCACGGCGGAGAGTATCAGCTCCACCGTCAGCGGGGAGATGCGGTCCGACGCCTTTGTGGCCGTGATACTGGCAACCGTCTGTATGCTTTTGTATATCTGGTTCCGGTTTAAGGATATCCGCTTTGCGGCCAGCGCGGTGGCGGCCCTGGTCCATGATGTGCTGGTAGTGCTGGCTTTCTATGCTCTGGCCCGGGTTTCCGTGGGAAATACGTTTATCGCCTGCATGCTGACCATTGTGGGTTACTCCATCAACGCCACCATTGTAATTTTCGACCGCATCCGGGAGAATCTGGTGTCTGCCCGCAGAAAGGATGACTTAAAGGATCTGGTGAACCAGAGTATTACACAGACCTTGACCAGAAGCATTTACACATCCCTGACCACATTTATTATGGTAGCGGTGCTCTTTGTCCTGGGTGTTGTCTCCATCCGGGAGTTTGCCCTGCCGCTGATGGCGGGCATTGTCTGCGGGGCCTATTCCTCCGTGTGCATTACGGGAGCCCTGTGGTATCTTTTAAAGACCAGGATTCAGAAAAAAGATTCATAAGACGGGAAACTGCCGCAGAATAAGCCGTCCGGCTTTCCGAAAGGGAAGGCCCGGCCCTTGCTTTGCGGCAGTTCTTTTACTCTATAAATTAGGATTAAATTTACGGAGGAGGAAAATAGAAATGGTTTTAGTGGTCGATACAACAGCAAAACATATAGGAAAAGTAATAGCAGAGGAATTGCTTCGCAGTAATGGAAATGCAGCCGGGTTTGAGTTGATTGACACTGCTGGGATGCACATTTCACACTGCGTTGGATGTAATTACTGCTGGCTGAAAACGCCGGGCGTATGTGCCATTCAGGACGATTATGAGCCGATTTTGAGAAAGATGAGCAAAGCTGACCAGGTATGGCTGATTTCGGACACACACTTTGGATTTGTTTCCTGGCAGACCAAAAACATTGTAGACAGAATTATGCCCCTTATCACCATGTATTTAAAATTCAAAGATGGACAGATGCGTCATGTAATGCGCTATAGTCATCAACCGGATATTGGGGTTATCTATACCGGAGACGGAGACCAGGCTTACCTGGAGCGGTGGTGTCAGCGTACTGCGTTAAATTTAGGAAGCCGTTCACTGGGAGTTTTTTCTGAGAGCAACGGAAAGGAGGCGGTTTCATGCATGTTGTAATTATCAATGGAAGTCCACGGGTACAGAAATACAGCAACACGGAGAAAATCATTGCTGCCTTTGTAAAAGGGCTGTCAAAAAAAGAAGCCACTTTTGAAACATATGCGGTTTCCCACCGAAAGACATGGGACACCATTCGTGATGCTTATATAAAAAACGATGAAATCCTCATTGCGCTGCCCTTATATGTAGAATGCGTACCCGGACTTCTTCTGGAGTTTTTGGAAACTCTTCCCAAAAAGGATAAGCATACAAGGCTTTCCTTTCTTTTGCAGAGCGGCTTTGCGGAGGGGTGCCAGCTCCGCTGCGGCGAGGCGTTTCTGGCAAAATTGCCGGAGTATTTGGGGGTTCGGTACGGCGGCTGTCTGGTGAAAGGAGATAATTTCGCAATCCGATTTTTGGATGAAGATAAACAGGCTCAGCTCACAAAACCGTACCAGGCAATGGGCGAACTGTTTGCAGAGGGAGACGGCTTTTTCCGTGAGGAAGCAAAAAAATTTACCGGCCCGGAATATTTTCCCCTTCCAATGCGCTTGTTAATAGGATTAATCCACAAAACCATTGCAAAAAAGATGCTTCAGAAGGCGGCGGCATCGTGGGGGTGTAAGGTGCCCCTTGATAAAAAAGTATGGGAAAAAAACTGAATGAAGCAAAGAACAGGCGCCGTTTTAACAGCGCCTGTTTTTATATTGGGTCAAGCCGTGATATCCATGCCTAGAAGTGTTACTCCTCTTCCGGCTTTTTGCCGCTTTTACCGTGCACTTTTTTAAGCTCCCGCTTGCCGACAACGACGGCTGCCACGGCCACGCCGATCAAAACTGCCGTCAAAAACAGGTTGTAGGACACCCATACGAGCAGATCCTGAAAACCCTGGCCCAGACCCCGGAAGCTGGCCTGGAAGCCGGCAGCCATGCGCTGGCCCAGAGAAGCGGTTTCCCCCACCTCCTCCGTGATCTGCCTCACCTCGTTGAGGTAGATTCTGAAGGTAGAGAAGTTAATCAGGGCGTCATACCGTCTCAGGTCGGAGGAG
>ERZ777305.2041-NODE-2041-length-19270-cov-4.034296_pt1 | contig 19270 bp, 22 predicted proteins | sample MGYA00374965_ERZ777305 | MGnify/ENA primary metagenome ERZ777305 (study PRJEB29328, sample SAMD00013331) | mouse gut metagenome | study: EMG produced TPA metagenomics assembly of the Metagenome analysis of fecal microbiota from mouse which was promoted... | reverse complement strand
ATATCTTACAAAGATAATATCATTAATTTGTATAATTTTCAATTCTTTAACAACTATTTACAAAATTTTTCGTTGTATTCCATTTCTTGGGGTCCTATATAAACATCTTTATTTCCATCAACCGTATTACAAATTATTACACTAATCCCATTATTAGTATATTTCTTTTTCCCCTTATCTTGGTAAATTTTAGTACCTCCATCCCACAAACTTTCAACATTTACCAATTTAGATGTTATCTCACGCATCGTCTCATCTATCGATATCCCTTTTTGCAAAATATAATCCTTAAGCAAAATGGAACTATTATCATCATACAAATTTACTCGATCAAGACAATAAAGAAAAATTGTTTGGGAATTATTATTATAATAGTTTGTCAACTGTTCACTGCAATTGTTACTTTCAATTGTTTCGATATAAAAATCACTACTTAATTTTGAACTCGTCTTTGAACATCCAACCATAAAGCTAAAACATAAAATCAAGAGTAAGTATTTCAATTTTTTCAATTATGAACCCTTCTTTCTACTTATATTATAGCAAACCCAAAGTCAATTGTCATCGAAAAAAGAAGTGATTATTCCACTTCTTCAAATTGTGAATTATAAAGTTTGGCATAAAAGCCATTCTTTTTTAATAATGTTTCATGATTACCAGTTTCTACGATGTCTCCTTCATTCATAACAAGAATCAAGTCAGCATTTTTGATTGTGGATAAACGGTGTGCGATAATGAAACTCGTTCTACCTTTCATAAGCTCATCCATTGCCTCTTGAATTAGGATTTCGGTTCTGGTATCGACACTACTCGTTGCTTCGTCTAGAATTAATATTTTAGGATCTGCCAGTATCACACGGGCAATTGTAAGGAGTTGTTTTTGTCCTTGTGAAACATTATCCGCTTCTTCATTTAATACCATTTGATAGCCATCTGGTAATGTTTTAATAAAATGATGCACACTTGCTGCACGACACGCATCTTTTACTTCTTCCAAAGTAGCGTCTAATTTTCCGTATTTGATATTTTCTTCTACAGTGCCGTTAAATAACCATGTATCTTGTAACACCATACCAAATAGACTTCTCAAATCGCTTCGCTTAAACTCTTTGATATTATGCCCATCTATTTGAATAGAACCACTATTCACATCATAGAAACGCATGAGCAACTTAATCATGGTTGATTTTCCAGCTCCAGTTGGTCCTACAATCGCAATCTTTTCTCCATTATGAATTTCAGCATTGAAATCTTTGATGACAATTCTATCATCGTTATAACCGAATGATACATGATCAAATGTTATATTTCCATTTACATTTTGAATAGAAAGTGGATTTTCTACATCCTTCGTTTCTTCTTCCTCATTTAAAAAGGCAAAGACACGTTCTGCAGCTGCTGCAGTAGATTGTAACATACTCATAATTTGAGCCAATTGTGCGATAGGTTGATTGAAATTACGAACATATTGTGTAAATGATACGATATCTCCTACTTGAATTCTATTCTTAATGGTTAAATATCCACCTAAAACGGAAACCATGACATATCCTAAATTTCCCACAAACATCATAATAGGATGCATTAAACCTGATAAAAACTGGCTCTTCCAAGCTGTATGATATAACGTATCATTGTTTTCATTGAATTCATCAATTGCTTTTTGTTCCCCATTAAAAGCTTTGACAATTTCTTGGCCATCATATACTTCTTCGATTGTTCCATTGATATGTCCTAAATATTCTTGTTGCTTCACAAAATATTTTTGGGATTTTTTGACGATAAATCCAATCCCACCTAAGGAAATTGGGAGAATTAAAACGGCCGCCAAAGTCATCATTGGACTGATGGAAATCATCATGATGAGAACACCAATTAACATAGTAACGGATGTAATCAATTGAGTCATACTCTGACTTAAACTTTGACTTAATGTATCCACATCGTTTGTGATAATGGAAAGTACTTCTCCATTGGTTTTGGTATCAAAGTATTTCATGGGCATGCGATTCATTTTTTTAGAAATTTCCTTACGGAATTGATATGCAATTTTATTAGATACGCCATTCATTAGGAACCCTTGAATAAATGAGAATAGCAAACTCCCTATATAGAGGCATAAAAGAAATGTAAGAATCTCTCCGATTTTCTTAAAATCAATTCCATCCTTACCACCTATTTTTGCCATAATACCATTAAATATTTCAGTTGTAATCGTTCCTGATATTTTAGGGCCAACAATTGAAAAAATCGTACTTCCAATCGCAAATAGTAAAACAAAGAAGATTGCAACACGGTATGCTTTCAAATAATGAAATAATGTTTTCATCGTTCCTTTGAAATCTTTGGCTTTTTCATCTACCATCATAGGACTTGGCCCATGTTTTGGACCCATAGGTCTTTTTTTCATATCTCTAGGCATTTTCCAGTTCCTCCTTTGATAGTTGCGATAAAGCAATTTCTTGGTATACTTTACATGTTTTCATTAATTCTTCATGGGTACCAATTCCAACCACTTTTCCTTCTTGCAATACGACAATCTGTTCTGCATGCATAATGGTACTAATACGTTGTGCAACTATTAAAACAGTCGCATCTTTCGTAATTTTCTTAAGTGCACTACGAAGAAGTGCATCTGTTTTGAAATCTAAAGCGGAAAAACTATCATCAAAAATATAGATATCTGGTTTTTTGGCAATGGCTCTTGCGATGGATAATCTCTGTTTTTGACCGCCTGACACATTGGTACCACCTTGTGAAATTGGAGCATCATAAGTTTCTTCTAGATTTTGAATAAACTCACTTGCTTGGGCAATATCAGCCGCCTCTTTTAATTCTTTTTCGGTAATATCTTCTTTTCCATATCCAATGTTGCTTTTGATAGTTCCAGAGAATAATACACCTTTTTGTGGCACATAACCAATTTTTTCACGTAAGGTATGGGTACTGATGTTGCGAATGTCCACTCCATCGATAGAAATAGAACCTTCTGTTACATCATAAAATCTTGGAATGAGATTGATTAAGGTTGACTTACCACTCCCTGTAGATCCAATAAAGGCCGTTGTCATTCCTGGTTTTGCAACAAAGTTAATATCTGTGATGACATCTTCTTTGGCATCTGGATAACGGAAGGATACATTTTTAAATTCTAGAACGCCTTTTTGATTTGGGTCAAGTGATTTTTCTATTTCTGGATCTGCTATGACTAATTTTGTTTGAATCACTTCATCAATACGTTTTGCAGAGACGCTTGCTCGTGGTAACATAATGGAAATCATCGAAATCATTAGGAAAGACATAATGATTTGCATTGTATATTGAATAAATGCCATCATATCTCCTACTTGCATAGAACCAGCATCAATACTATAGGCACCTTTCCATAGGATGACTAAGGCAACGGTATTCATGATAAATGTCATTGCGGGCATCATGAATGACATAGTTCGTCCTACAAATAGACTTAATTTGGTCAAATCTTTGTTGGCTTTATCAAAACGTTTTTCTTCATGTGTTTCATTATGAAAGGCACGAATGACAGGAAGTCCTGTTAAGATTTCTCTTGTCACTAGATTTAATTTATCGACTAGTTTTTGAACAATTTTAAATTTAGGCATTACGATTGCGAATAAGACAATCACAAGGGACAAAATAGACATTACGGCAACGGCAATAATCCATGCCATAGAGGAATTCGCATTTAAACTTTTAATCACTCCACCAATTCCAATAATTGGTGCATAAAAGACAGTTCTGAGTAACATAACGAGTACCATCTGCATCTGTTGGATATCATTGGTTGTTCTAGTAATTAATGAGGATGTTCCAAACTGTTTCATTTCTGTACTAGAAAAACTTACGACTTTTTCAAAAACTAATTTGCGTAATCTTCTAGCAAGTTTCGCAGATAAGCGAGCACCTAATAAACCAACAACAATGGTTGTAATCATACTTAGAAGCGCAATTCCTAACATTTTGGCGCCAGATAAAATAATATAATTGGTTTGTATTTTATCGGTATTCATACCAATTGCTTGATATTCTGTTCTCACAAGACCAATCGCACCACTTGTCATGATAGATTCTGGCATTTGATCTAATTTTTCATTGCTTTTCTCTATGATTTGGTGAATTGCTTCTTCTGGCATATTTTGGAGTACTAAAAATACGTCTGTATCACTTGGAAGGTCACCCAATATAGATGCACGCATCGCGTCCCCTTCTTCCCCTTCACTTCTTAAAGAGGAAATGATTAAGGTAGGTCTTTCTAAAATGTGAGATATTTCTTCTGTTTCTTTTTCATTTGTTTTCTTTTTTTCATATACATTTTCAGTCGCTAAAATAGGATATTTTTTTAATTTTTTTTCATATTCTTCACTACTTAAATTATCTTTACTTAACAATGTATAATAGTTCATTAACGTTTCTGTTTCGGAAGAAGATGTAAATAAAAGTATTTTTTCCATTTCACTTTCTCGAATTGCTTGATAAGCAACATTTTCAATTCCACCTTGGGTAATTCCAACATTGACAATGCTAGAGGTGTAGTCTGGGAGCGATAAATCACAAATCGCTTGCCCAGCAAGAAGTAAAATAATAGCTAAGATACTAATCCAAGAATCTTTTAAATAACGAAACATTTTTAACATAGGCATTTCCTTTCCATAGAGTATTATATGAAACTCTTAAATTTTGCTTATATATGCACATGTTCCATTATAAATGACACTGTTTATCAGTGTCAATCATTTCCCATAATTTTACAAATTTTCACACAGATTGTGTCAAAAAATGAAATACGGATATGTTATTCATCCTTATCCATATCTCAAATGAACATTTAACAGTGTTTTTGATGAACACTTAACAGAAAATTATTTTATTTTGAATATTCTAAGTGCATTCAATATGGTTAAAACGGTAACCCCTACATCGGCAAAAACAGCACTCCACATACTAGAAATACCTAGTATTCCGAAAAACATAACGAGTATTTTTACTGCAATAGCAAATACAATATTCACTTTGACAATTGCTTTTGTTTTTTTGGAAATTTGAAACGCAGTTAATAATAAACTTGGATCATCGTTCATAATCACCATATCACTTGCTTCTATGGCAGCATCACTACCAATTCCACCCATGGAAACACCAATATCGGCTGTCATCAATACAGGCGCATCATTCATTCCATCTCCTACAAATAGTACTGTGCTTGTTTTTTTCATTTCTTTTACAATTTCTACTTTATCTGTTGGAAGTAAATTGGCATAGCTAGAATCTAGTCCCAATGTTTTTCCTACTTCTTTTACTGTTATCTCATTATCACCAGATAACATAATCGTAGACTGAATTCCGATTTTTTTCAAAGCTGGTATCAAATGATAAGCAGGACTTTTGATTTCATCTTGGATCACAATCGTTCCAATATATTCTTGATTACAAGCAACGTAAAGGATTGTTCCACTTTCCTGATATTTTGGATGTTCTATCTTTTCTTCTTCAAATAGTAAATCTGAACCAACTAAAATCATTTGATTTTGATAAGTTACTTCAATTCCCTTTCCCGAAATTTCTTTATCATTTTGAAGTTCTTCTACATTTATTTGTAATGGGATAGCTTTTTTGATTGCGTTTGCGATTGGATGATTGGAGTTTGTTTCTGCAATCGCTGCCATTTTTAAAGTTTCTTCTTTATTTTCTTCTGGAAATACTTTGGTTACAACAAAATTACCTTTGGTAAGTGTTCCCGTTTTATCAAACATAATGGTTTTCACTTGATCTAAGTTTTCTAAAGTTCCTGAATTTTTAATTAGGATTCCTTTTTTGCTACAGCTACCAATTCCGGAAAAGAAACTAAGTGGTATGGATACTACGAGTGCACAAGGACAAGAAACCACCAAAAATACGAGTGATTTATAAAGCCATGGCGCAATGGGTTTCCCGAAACAGAGTGGAGCAATTGTAATGAGTAATGCAATTATGACTACAATTGGTGTATAGTAACTTGCAAATTTGGTAATGAAACGTTCTTGCGTAGTTTTCGTTTCACTTGCTTCTTCCATTAATTTGAGTATTCTGCATACCGTTGATTCTTGATAAAGGGATGTTACTTGTATTTCCAAAACACCTTCTTTATTGACACAACCACTCATGATAGAATCCTTTGGTTGCACACTTTTTAAACTAGATTCTCCTGTCATAGAGGAAGTATCTATATGACTTTCTCCCATTATAATGATTCCGTCCAATGGAATTCTTTCTCCTGGTTTTACGACAATCACATCATTTCGTTTTACCTGTTCTATTGGAATAGTAGTAAGTGTTTTTTCCTGTTTTAAATGAACAGCATCACTTCTTAAATCCATCAATTTGGTAATTGCATCTTTGGTATTTTCGCTTGCTTTCTCTCCTAAATATTCTCCAATTTGATAGAATAACATTACCGCAACTGCTTCTGGATATTCGCCAATTCCAAATGCACCTATGGTTGCTACTACCATTAGAAATTTCTCATCAAAAAAGGTAAATGATTTTATATTTTTTAAGGTTTCTATCCAAATGGGATACGCTAGTACAAAATAGGCTATTCCAAGTACAATATAATAGAATATATTGTTCGTAAGAAAGAAGGAAAGTAAAAAGAACAAACCACCTAGTATAATTTTAAATAATTCTTTATCTTTCATTTTGATTTCCTTTCTAAAATATGCTCATATCCATATTTTAAGATAATCGCAATATGATCATCCGCTAGACTATAATATACAGTTTTACCTACTTTTTCATTTTTGACAAAATTTTGATCTCTTAGTACTTTTAATTGATGGGATATAGAAGAATGTGTCATATTTAATTGTTCTGCAATTTCACTCACACATAATTTTTTACCCTGTAATGTATTTAAAATATTTAGACGTGTTACATCCCCAAACATTTTATAAAACTCACTTAACGCATATGTATCTTCATAACGCATATGTTACCTCCTTTATATGATTATATGTTCATATATTCATATTATATGTGATAAATTTATTTTCGTCAAGAAAAAAATCTCTAATTAAGAGATTTTGAAATGTTTATCTAATATTTTATATACCTTTTGAACAGTTTCTTCTACAGTACTAGAATTATCAATGATATTATCAGCATTAATATTTCTTTTTTGAATATTTTCTAAACTAAAGTCTTCTGCATCAGCTAAAAAACGTCTACACATTTCTTCATACCTTGGGTTTGCTTGTGTTTGCTCCCTACCCAACGCACGTTGTAAACGAATCCCATCATCCATCTGTAATAAAATTGGTATGATGCTTTCGTTTCCATAATAAGATACAAATTGGTCATATCCAACTAATGTGTTAATCGTTATGTAATTATGTACATTTAAATCAATACTTTGTGCAACTGTGAAATAATGCCAAGGGCCAAACATTGTTTGATATGTTCTTAACTCTACAATTTGTTTTAGCTGTTTCATTTGATGCATCTGTTCTGTTGTTTTGAAATAATATTCTCTACCTTCCATCTCACCATCACGCATTGGTCGTGTGGTACATGTTGTAATTGTTTGCAACTGATAAGGGTTGTCTTTTAATAATCTTGCATATATGGTATCTTTTCCACTTCCACTTTTTCCCATCAATATAATAATTTTACCCATAAAACCACCTACACATATTATAACAATTTTTGTTTTCTTTTTCAAACAATTCTGTGTTTGTATTTACTTCAATTAATAAGTCTATATATTGGTTTATTTGTTAATGATGCCAATTTATGTTGAATAAATATCTTTACTTTACCAAACTGAGCAGTATCAATAATAGCGGTTGTTCCATTGTCTTCATATCCTAAAACCGTATAAGAAAGTCCACCAAATTTAGAAGGTCCCAACATTCCTTTTGTATTTTTTACAACTGGCTGTACACTCAAATCATAGATTCTCTATGTATCAGCTTCTACACTTAAGTTAAATATGTCTTATGTTCTTCTTTTGAAACTTCCACATTTACATCATTCAAAAATTTCTAATCTACAATTCCAAATAGTATGTTTGTATTATCCATAAAAATACATTTTCAAGTGGTATTTGATTTGGGATTGAGTATACTCCGTATTGATTTTTCGCCCAAGTACTTTGTTTTCCTGTTCCTACTTCAATATGTGAATGTACTCCTGTTGCAGTTCCTGCATTCTCCATGTTTCCAATCTGAACATCTTGTTTGATGATTTGTTCAACATAACAATTGATTGTATTATCATGCCCACATAAGAAAGTAACATAATCAATTGTTCCATCTGAAAGTTAACTTTCTCAATTGATTGCCACCATACGAAAGCATATAATCTTTTTGTTTGGTTTTCCCTTTTTCTGCCGAATGGAATACGATATTATGAAAGGAGAATTTATTTGAAAAAATTGTTTCCATGTATTTCATGTAATCCAAATGATACCTATGGACTAACTGAAATTAGCTCAAATGGAATTGGCCAAAAATGTGAGAATTTTTTTGTAGGTGCTCCACCACAGGCACAAGATGTGCAACCTGGTATGGAATATGCCATGTTTCCAAATCCTATTTTTGATAATCCTAATTATGTTGGCAATGGAAAATTAAAGGATAAAATTGCAATTGTAACAGGAGGAGATTCTGGAATTGGTAGAGCTGTTTCTATCCATTACGCGAAAGAAGGCGCAAAAGTAGTAATTGTTTACTTTGATGAGCATATAGATGCATCCTATACAAAGCAATATATCGAACAATTAGGTGGAGAATGCTATTTATTATCAGGCGATTTAAAAAATCCAGACTTCTGTAAAAATGTCGTTGAGCAGACAATTGCCATCTATGGCAAAATTGATATATTGGTCAACAACGCTGGTGTCCAACATCAACAATTAAAACTAGAAGATATTAGTAATGAACAATTTGATTTTACACTCAAAAGTAACATCTATTCTATGTTTTATTTAACAAAATATGCACTTCCTTATATGGAAAATGGATCTATCATCAATACAACATCTATTACTACATTTATTGGAGAGCCTGAATTAATCGACTATGTTACAAGCAAAGGGGCCATTGTTGGTTTCACTAGATCGCTCGCTACTTCTCTGGCAACAAAAGGGATACGCGTAAATGCCGTTTCTCCTGGTGTTTTTTGGACACCTTTACAACCTGCTTGTTGGCAAGAAAATAAAATCCCAACACTTGGTTCTGATTCCGATATGAAACGAATGGCACAGCCTTATGAAATAGCGCCCATTTATGTATATCTAGCAAGTGATGACTCTTCTTATACAACAGGACAGATAATACACGTCAATGGTGGGCAATATAAAGGATAAAATTGATTAAAACATCAGATTTCTGATGTTTTTTCTTTGATTCAAAATAACCAATCTAAAACTGGCTATTTTATAAACCTGATATTTTTGAGTCTTAATGCATTGAGAATGACAGTTAGACTGCTAAGTGTCATAGCAATACTTGCAAGCATAGGATTAATAGAGATTCCAATTGGTTTTAATAGACCGATTGCAATAGGGATCATTAAACTATTATAGAAAAATGCCCAGAATAAATTTTGTTTAATATTTCGAATTGTTTTTTTACTAATATTAATTAAATTTAAAATACCATATAAATGATCTTGCATCAAAATAACATCTGCTGTACTAGTAGCAATATCATTTCCGCTATGAATACTAAGACCAATATCAGCATTGGCTAAAGCAGGGCTATCATTGATGCCATCTCCGCACATCATTACTAAGTGATTCTCTTTTTTTAAATTTTGAATGACTTCTGCTTTTTTAGATGGTAAAACATTCGCAATAACATGATGAATTCCTATTTTACTAGCGATAATTTGCGCAGTTTCTTGATGATCTCCTGTCAACATGATGGTTTCTATATTCTGCTGTTGCAATTTTTGAATGACTTTTTCTACATCATCTCGAATAATATCATTTACCCCAATCAAAGCAATTATTTTATCTTTTCTTGCCACATATACAATACTATTTTGTTTTTTGGCAAGTTTTAATTCCTCTTTTTGATATACGTTTTCCATATGATATCGCGCTAAAAGTTTGGCATTTCCTACTAAAATTTCTTCCCCATCTATTTTTCCTACAATTCCTTCACCACTGATTTCTTGCAAATGATCTACTTTCTTACTTGGTATTCCATTTTCTTCTAGATAATCCACAAAGGCTTTTCCAATTGGATGCTTAGACTTCTTTTCCATACTACCAACCAATTGAAGCAAATCCTTTTCTTCCATTTGATTATAACGAATGATTGTTTCTATTTTGGGTGTACCATAGGTAATTGTACCTGTTTTATCCAGTACAATGGTGTCAATTTTAGATGCCATTTCTAATACTTCACTTTTTTTCACTAGAATCCCGTTCTTTGCACAGATACCTTCACCCATTATTACTGCTAAAGGGGTTGCGAGACCTAAGCTACAAGGACAAGCAACAACTAAGATAGTAACAAAGTTATTGAGTGCAAGTGAAAAATTACCATCAAATAGCAAAATTACACAGAAGGTAACTATGGCAATACCAATTACAATCGGTACAAAATAGCGACTAACTTTATCCGCTAAAGCAGCAATCGGTGGTTTGGTATTGGTAGCTTCGACGACAAGCCTTACAATTTCTGAAATAGTAGAATCTTTTCCAATCCGTTCTGCTCTATATTCTAAATATCCATCATAATTGATACTACCCGCAATCACAGTATCATTTTTTGTTTTTTTCGGATGTTTGCTCTCTCCTGTTACAAAAGATTCGTTTATGTGAGCAACCCCTTCAATGATAACCCCATCTACTGCTATTTTTTCACCCTGTTTACAGATAACAATATCTCCTTTTTCGATTTCATCAATTGTAACTTTATATTCTTTGTTATCTCGTTTGATTAAGGCTTCTTTGGGTGTAATTTGTACCAATTCTTGAATTGCTTTTTTGGTTTTGTTTTTATTCTTGTGATCGATATATCTCCCTAGTTTGATAAAATAAATCACAATCGCAGCCGATTCAAAATAAAGTTGTTCTAAATAAGAGATATTTCCTTTTAAAATTTGATAAGTACTAAAAAGACTATATAGAAAACTACTGATAACCCCAATACTAACGAGTGTATCCATATTCGGCATTTTATGAATTAAGTTTTGAAAGCCACTTTTTATAATATCATATCCATAATATAAAAAAGGAATTGTAAGAAACAATAGTGTAATTGTATAATAAACTGGATATTTTTCCATATGTAAAATCGGAATCGATGGTAATCCTATCATATGTCCCATTGCAACATAAAGTAAAACAATCGCAAGTATGGTATAGAATATTCCTGTTTTGGTTTCTTTTGTTTGATCTTGTTCTAAGCTATTATCATTCCAAACGCCTAGACTTTTAAATCCTGCCTCCCCAATGTATGTTTCAATCTTTTTTAGATTTATTTTTGTTTCGTCATAAGTTACGAGTGTGTTTCCCATGACAAGATTGACAGTTGCATCTACAATTCCATTTTGTTTTTTTAAATATTTTTCTAGTCCATTAGAACAAGCACTACAAGTCATTCCATCTACTACTAGAATTATCTTTTGCATTATGCTTCTTCCTTTATGACTTCAAAATCCATCATTTCTAATTTTTCTGCAATGATTTCTGGATTGATAGAATCTCCTTTTATGATTACAATCCCATCTTCGTGATGTGCTTCTACACTTTGAATTCCTTCTAAGGTAGTAAGTGCATTCCCAATTCTAGTTTCACATCCACTACATTTCATTCCAGCTACTTTTATCGTTAATTCATTCATTTTATTCCTCTTTTCTATAATTCAATCAGGTTAATCTTTGCAATACCACCACTTCAGTTTTTCTGGATTGTATGTTTCATTTTCTGCGTAATAAACGGTCATACGAAATACATATAATAAGCATCTATCTTCTTTGAGTCCTTTTTTCTCACAGACCAATTGGTATAATACTTCTGGATTTTTTTGTCTTAAATCTTCTACGCATGTAATTCCAATCTGCTGTAAATCTTCTTTGATTGCCTTCCCAACGTTAGGGATAGTAGTTAAATCTCTTTTCATATGATTCGTACTAATTTTGTTCTTCTTTTTTTATCATAATCTTACTTGGTTTTTTTACATATGATTTTACAACAGCTCCACAATTCAGACAAATCTTATGATATAACTTTTGTGATTTGAATGTCCAAGTTTTGTTAGCAGGTCCAACAGCGCCATAACCCTCTTGTTTTCCTTCTACAAATTTGTCATTTCCACAATATGGACATTTTTCTTTTTTCATAGTAACCTCCTCATAAATTTCATATTTTATTATAACATAAACTTCAGAAATTGTTGTCTATTTTTGTAAGACCATCTTTTGTGAATAAGTAGCATTCTTCTATTACTTCTTTTATGTATTTTCTATCATGGGAAACACTAATAATCGTTCCCTGAAAATTCTTAAGTACGGAACGAATCACAGGATTCGATAATGGACTTACATTTCTAGTCGGCTCATCTAATATTAATATATCACATGCTTCAATTACCATTTTTGCAAGAAATAGTTTTGCCTTGGATCCATTACTTAAATCCGTTATTTTACCTGTCATTTCTTCCTGTGTAAATTTCATGTTTCCAAGTAGTAATCTTGCCTTGGTAATTTCTTCTTTGTTGCCATTTTCCACTATAAAATCTAATACATATTCATAATTGGATAAAATATCATCATATTCTTGCGGCATGTATCCTATATGAATGTTAGTTCTATCTTTTAATTGTTGATAAATCTCTCTCATCAATGTCGTTTTCCCAACACCATTTTTTCCAATGATACATAAATGGGAATGTCCTATCACTTCTAAGTAAATATTTTGAGACAATACTTTATGATTTACGTTTAGTTCTTTTATATCTAATTTTAAAATGACTTTGTTTTTTGGAATTTGAACAACATCAAAGAAAAAATGAATACTTTCTTCTACATCTGGTACTTCTGTAAAATTGGTTTGTTCTAACTTTTTTTCTTGCGATTTTAAAGCATGCATTTTCTTTTTTAATACTTGTCCACCATGTGGATCTGCTCTTGTAATTGTATTTTGCTGATATTCTACCTTCTGCATAATTTCTCTTAACTTTTTTTGTTTTTTCTCAAACTCTCTTTGTTCTGATTTTGCGACTTGAGTTTGTTTTTCTAGTTTTCTTAGTCTTTGTTCTACATAAGTATCATAAGTTGTTTTAAGTAATGTATATCTACATTCTTGTTTCTTTTTGATTTGTTCTAAATGTAAGATTTTATTTGCAGTTTTGGATAATAGTGTTTCATCATGAGAAACATACAAAATAGGTTTACTCGTCATTTGAATAAATTTTTCTAACCATTCTAATGTTTCAATATCCAAATCGTTGGTTGGTTCATCTAAAAATAAAATATCATATTCTTCTATCAATAATTTCAAAATTCTAATCTTTACTTTTTCTCCGCCGGATAAAGTACTTATTGTTTGTCTTAAAATATCGTCCTCTAGTTGCAATTGCATCAGGTATTGATACAATAAACTGATTTTTTTCATAGTAATTATTTTCATTTTGAAATAAAATTTCGTATACTTTTTTTTGTTGTATTTCTTCTTTTAGTGTTTGCTCTAAATAACCAATTGTGTTTCCTTTTGTATCTATTTTTCCAGTTATTTCTGCATAATCACAGAGTCCTAAAATGGATTTGAGTAAGGTAGATTTCCCGTTTCCTTCTTCTCCTATAATTGCCATTTTATCGTTTCTATTTAGTGTAAACGATAAGTTTTGTATAAAATATCTATCTTTTATTTTAATACTGAAATCTTTGATTTCAAACATATTATGCCTCCTTAATGGCATAATCCAAGTTTATGCCTTACTTATACATAATATTTCTCATGTTATCACCTCGTTCATTTACTTAAGATTTCATGCAAACGCAATTGGATTATTTTAAATCCATTTTTCCATTTCATTGGATAATTCAAATCTCATTTGTTCATATAATTTACTACCTATTTTCTTTGTATAACTCATCTATTTTATCACTTAAATATTCATTCTCTTTTAATAAAATTACTTTTATTGGTTGATACAAAGTTAAATGCTCATAACTTGTTCTTTCATCGTAATATTCGATTTGTCTTTTGATCCACCTATCAAAGTCTTTAATATGTGAATTATCTCTCAATATAAATCTACCAAACCATTGTTGCTTATTAATTGTCTTTCTTTTTCAGATAAATTCCTACTATTATCTGGAGATACCATGATAAATGGTATTTTTCTGTTTTTCAATTCTTGAAGAACAACGGGATGTTTTGAAACAAAAATAAAGTCATATCTTCCTATATTTGAGGTAATATAGTCAATGTATTCTTTTTGCCCATCCATCATGTTTACTAAATTTAGTACTTTCACTATCTAATATCTTATAACCAAATTTTTCTTGATTTCTATATAAATATGTTTCCCCACATCCAGGAAAAGCACTTACAGTTATTGTTTTCAAAAACACTTCACATCCTTTTACTCTATATTACTTAGCATATTTCCATAATGAAATTCTATATGTATAGTCAATCTTACTTCCTTGAATTAAACCTTTATCTTCAAATTAACTTCTTGCCGCACCATCTACAGATAATACAACTCCTGTAATATAAGATGCAAGGTCACTTGCTAGAAAAAGAAAAGCGTTGGCGATATCTCTTGGCTCTCCGATTCTTCCAAGTGGTATGGTTTGAATGAGTGGTTGTATCATTTTCTCTGGTAATGCTGCTACCATATCGGTATTGGTAATGCCAGGTGCAACTGCATTGACTCTGATTTGAAATGGTGCTAACTCACGTGCTAAAGATTTTGTAAGTCCATTTACTGCAAATTTACTGGTTGGATATCCTACTCCTGAAGGTTGTCCATAAATGCTAACCATAGAAGAAGTGTTTAAAATAACTCCTCCTTTGTTTTCTTTCATATAAGGTACAATTATTTTTGTCATATTGAAAATTGCATTTACATTTAAATCCATAATATTTTGAAATTCTTCTGCAGTGGTGTCTTCTATCTTTTTATTGGCAGACATACCTGCATTATTGATCAGTATATCAATGTGTCCATATTTTTCTATGATTTCTTGAACCACCTGTTCAATATCTTCAATGTCATTCAAATTGGGATAGTATCCTGTTACTTCTAATCCTTCCTGTTTTAATGTATGAATTGCTTTTTCTACGGATTCCTCTTTCGAACCAAATAGAATTACTTCTGCCTTATTTTCTTTGAATACTCTTACGGTTTCTAATCCAATACCTCTTGTTCCCCCTGTAATAATGGCTACTTTATTTTCTAACATTTTTCTTTCTCCTTTTCTCTTGTGTTAATTGATAGCTAATGTCGATTAATGAAAAAAGTGTTTCATTTGGCATGCTACCATTTAGATGTATTGTAATCCAATGGTTTTTATTCATATGGTATCCTGGAAATATTGTTTTATAATCAATCATTTTTCCTATTTTATCTTTCTCCAGTTTTAAGTCAATAACTTCTATCCTATCATGTGATGAAAGTCCCAATTTATTTGCTTCTATTTTTAACAATACAGCATACCATTTATGACTATATTTATCTCTCCATACAGCATTGTTCCAATCGTCTTTCCATAAGTATTCTAAGGCATCCCCATACTGCTTTGCGATATAAGAAATGACATCTTGGGTTTGATTCGTATGTGATATTACAATGGCACTACATTTTTCTATGATTTCTGTGATTTTTGCTTCATATATTTCTTTTAATTGTGCGGAAAAAGCGCCAGTGGCATCCTTTACATCTACTAGAATATATTCTTCTTGTTCTTCTAAGTCAATTAGTTTGGCGCACTTTTTATGATTGGAAAGTTCTACTTGGATTTGAAATTGTTCATTCCATAGTATTTCCTGATAGAAATATTGGTTATTCTTTTTTTGAAATCCATATTGGAGTAATTGTTCTTCTTTTAAAGTACGATTTTCAAATGTACTTTTTAAATCACGCATTTATTTTTCTCTTTTCAAATAGTTCTTTTGAAACTCCGCATTTTGGACAGTTATAATTTTCTGGCAATTCATCTCCATAATAAACATAACCACAAATTGTACAAATCCAAGCAGTCTTTCCTGTTTCTGTTGTAACCTTCAATAACACATCCTTATGTTCTTGATAATATTGATAACTCATGGCTTCTATATCTTCATACATGTCTGCTTCAACTAATTTTCCAATAATAAGTGTATGGGTATCATTTTCAATTCGATCGACTATTTCACATATCATATAACCAATTGTATTATTGATGATTGGTAATCCTTCTATTTCTGTTGTTTTGATTTTCGCAAATTTATTAACATTGCGCATAGATTGCATTCCAAATGTTGTAATGATATCTGGATTTACACTTTTTCCTAATACAGAAAGTGCAAATGATGAATTTTCTTTTAACAATGTATTGGTATGATTAGAATGCATCACTGCTACACTAATAAGAGGATTATCTCCTGCACTAATTTGTGCAACGGCATCTACAATACATCCTCCACCTTTGGTAGTTAATACATACATTCCTTGAGTGATTTTTCTTGTTATTTTTTTATTCTTCATATCATTCTTCCTATCTTCTACCATTCATTATAACATAGATTAAAGCATACGAAAACTCGAAGTTTCATTCGAGTTTTCATTCAATTGACTACTTTCTATTCTTTATAAAGTTATAAATTATTTCAGCTGTTTGTTCTGCGCCTATAGAAGCATCGATACATAGATCATAGTTATTTACATCTCCAAAGTTAGCATTTGCAATCATATTATAGTAACTTGCTCTATTTTTATCAGATGCATGAATGTTCTTTTTCGCATTAGTTTCATTATCCCCATACATTTCCATAACACTTTTGATTCTATAATATTCAGGTGCATATATGAATATTCGGACTAAATTATGATTTTCCCTTAACACATAATCAGCAGCACGTCCTATGATAACACAAGAACCTTTTGATGCGATTTGTTTAATCACTTTTTCTTGTGCTTCTATTGCATATTTCGCAGGAGCAGTTGTTAAAAATAATTCATGCATTACATTATTGGTTTGATTGAGTTTTGAAATAAATTCTTTATCAAGTCCACTTTCTTCTGCTGCAATTGCAGTTAATTCTTTATAGTAGTACGGAATATTTAATTTTTTCGCTACCAATTCTCCAATATACTTACCGCGTGTTCCATGCATTCTACTAATTGTAACAATGGCACCTTCTTCACTATCAAGTATTTTTGGAGTTTCTTTTTCACTTGAATTTTCTTCATTACCTAATTTTTTAAAGAATAAGATTAACAAAATAATTGTAATGATGATACCAATTACATCTGCAATAGGAGCTGCATATAAAGCACCTTCTACGCCCATATAAATTGGTAAAATAATCACGAGTGGAACAAAACATACAATATCGCGAGTTAATGATACAATAGATGCTTTTACTGGATTTCCTACTGCTTGGAAGAAAATACTACAAACTTTAATGGTACAAGTAAATACAATAAAGAATAAGAAGATTCTAAATGTCTTAATTGCGAATTCCATGTACAAATCAGATTCTGTTCCAAATATTTTAATGATAATACTTGGACATAATTCAAATAATGCCATTGAAATAAGCCCTACAATAACGGTAGAAACTAGAACAAGTTGAAACGTTTTCTTCACTCTATTATATTGCTTGGCTCCATAGTTATATCCCAATATTGGTTGTGCTCCTAATACAATACCAACAACGATATTGATTACAATTGTAAATACTTTCATACAAATACCAATGACTGCGATTGGAATATCGGTTCCATATTTTGAAATTGCACCATATTTGGCAAGCATAATATTACATACTAAACTAATTACAACGATACTCATTTGTGTAATGAATGTAGAAACACCTAACTTAATTACATTACTGAATATCTGTAAGTTTATTTTAAAACTACTCCATACTATTTTGAATGTTTTGGTTCTTGTAAAATAAATGATAGAAACAATTAATGAGATACATTGTCCGATAACTGTTGCCCATGCAGCACCTGCAATTCCCCATTTAAATCCAAAGATAAATAATGGATCTAGTATAATATTTGTAATTGCTCCAACAAGTGTAGATGCCATTGAAAAACCTGGACTTCCATCTGCCCTAATTACTGCATTCATTCCATTTGCCATCATATAAACAGGAATGAATATTAAAATAATTCTAAAATAGTCCTGTGCGATCGGAAGTGTTATTTCACTTGCCCCAAATAGGAATAATAATTGATTCATAAATAAGAATACTAATAACACAAAAAGAATACTTATAATAAAATTGATTATAATTCCATTTCCAATTGCGATATGTGCATTTTTGGTATCTTTTCTTCCTTGGCATAAAGAAAGATATGCTGCGGAACCATCGCCAATTGCCCATGCGAACGCTACTGAAATAATTGTAATTGGAAATACAATACTCGTTGCTGCATTTCCAAAGTAACCAAGTTCACTGTTTCCAATAAAAATTTGATCCACTATATTGTAAAGTGAACTGATCAATAATGATAGTATACATGGAATTGAAAATTTGAATAGTAATTTTGATACTTTTTCTTTTCCTAGATATTTATTTTCCATAATCTCCTCCTTCTGATTTAACCCACTATTGGGCAATAAAAAATGCGCAGAAATATTGTCTATTTCTACGCATTATAGCTGGGTCTGACTTAAACAGTATATCATAAATATTTTTGTGATGTAAGTGTTTTTTGATCAAATAAATTTTTTTTCATTTGTTATTATATTATAAATATTTAATTACATTTATATCACCATTAATATATAATTATTTTAGGGAATATCAGTTGTTCAGTGTCTACCTCTAATCTTTCAAAGAGAGGAGGTTTACCCCCCCGTTTACAAATAGTTGATACATATATTTTCTACTCGCAAACTATTTTATGATTTGTTTTATTACTCTCTACCTTATTGGTGTTAGCAATAAAAAATGACACTCATTCTTAGAATAAGTGCCTAACTAATTTAAATTGGGTAGACACTCAACTTAGCGAAACTGAATGTTCCCTTTTTGGTTTTATTTTATGCAAGTTTCCTTGACATATTCATAATAACATAAAAAAAGACTTTT
>ERZ777305.2040-NODE-2040-length-19285-cov-4.587415_pt1 | contig 19285 bp, 11 predicted proteins | sample MGYA00374965_ERZ777305 | MGnify/ENA primary metagenome ERZ777305 (study PRJEB29328, sample SAMD00013331) | mouse gut metagenome | study: EMG produced TPA metagenomics assembly of the Metagenome analysis of fecal microbiota from mouse which was promoted... | reverse complement strand
CCCGCCGCAACATAGTTACTTGAGAAAGTCATGAGGTCGATTTCATTTGCTACATCAAATGCTGCCAAAGTCTTTAATCCAAAGATTCTCACTGTCGGTTTGATAGGATTGTACTTGGCGACAATCGTCAAATCTTCAGTGATCAAATCATTAGAAATAAACTCTAGACCACCTTGTTCGTAGAAATTATTGTACTTATCAGTCCAACCGATAAATGTGTATAGACTTTCGCTTGCAAATTTATCTGGACCAAAGTGTTCTTTGTATTTGACTTCATAACCTTGAGCAGACTCAAAGTATTCATATGTTGTCTGATAGATATCCTTAACACCTATCATTCTTCCGTAAAGGTCATATTCACCAGTTTGATAGCTTATCTTAACTTTCTTTGGTTTGATTGTTATGTTGATGTTATATAACTCATCTGAACCATCGACAGAAATATAAGCATCATTATATTGAATAGGTGTTGAACTGCCGATGAGCAAATTATCCATCGTCATAAATGAAGATGCGATGCTATAGTTATCTAAGTTGCTAATACCAGCAACTGAGGTATAATTCGCCTTAACATAGTCGCTGACTTCTTTAAGCAATAAATCATAGTTATCAGCTCCTAAAGGTTGACCAACTGTAACACTTTGATTTGCGCTAGCAAAACTTTGAGTTGCACTGCTTGTACCAGTTGCATCTTTGATTACATAATCAAGAACGAAGTTAATCTTATATTCTTTGGCAGTTGTAACTGCTATGATTGAAAGATTTGAATTCAATGGTACGACTGTATCTAATGCAAAGTCAGGGCTTGCGATGCTCCAACGTTCAAATTCAAATCCACCAGGAATAGTGACGCTAACAGATGAATCATTTTCAAGTTGTGTGATGTAATCTTGAACAGTTTTCGTTCCATCAACAATGTAGCGAGTTATTTCACTTCTATCCTTGTTTTTAAAGATGACATGATGTTCAGAAGTCATAAACTCTGGATAGAACTTCAAGACGTCGCCGTTTTCACCTTTGATATATTCAGGTGTGCAATTTGTCAAAAGATCATCAAATCTTGACCAATATGCAAACTTAACATTGTCACCCGAAGCATTTAAACTTCCTAGTGCAAAGTTAAATACATCAGTTAAATCACTTCCATACATGACATTTCTTGTAGTGCTGATAATTGAAGTCTTGTCCCCTTGATAAATCTCAACGGTGACACGAATGTCACTGAAAACAGGGGTTAGCTCAACCGTTGGTTCGGTGACATTGATTCTATCAGCGGAATTATTTGAATCATAAATAACCTTTTTCGTTACAATAACTCCACTTTCAACAACTTTATAAGAATACTCCCACTTACCAGTAAAATACTTACCTTCTGGAGCAATAGGCTTGACTCCAACTGGAAGAATGACATTATCAGCACCGACATAGGTGTTTAAAATAGCTTTGTTGTTATCGATGTCGACAGAAGATTTAAAATAAACTGTTGCAGTTTTTCTTTTAAAGTAAACTGAAATAGTTGTGTCTTCGACAAATGTAAACTTCAACAACTCTTCATAAGTCAATTCCTTATCAAAATTGCTGAGCTTAAAATGAATGAACGCATATTCTAATAGACCATAGACATCAGGAATAGATGATAGCTTGCTTCCATAATTGACTTTAATTGAGCTATAATCAAATTCACTTGTAACATCATCATATGCGGTTGGATCATTTAAGTCTTGAAGAAGAACTTTGTAATCGATATTTAACTTTTTAACTTCAACCTCAGATCTTATAACCATGTCACTATCAATGACCTTGCCAATATAATCGTCCATTGGCCATTTAATAGTAACTTCTGGAACATTCTTAAGCTCTTCTGGTGTCGCATAGGCAAAATCAGCTTCCTCAAAGACATGCTTATCCAAATAGTTAAAAGAAACTCTTACGGTATAGGTATTGTTGTTATATTCAGTAATAAACTTAACTTCAACAGTGTCTTTCTTAAATATTCCAATGTTATACTCTTCAATGTTCTTGGTTTTATCTTCAACTATCAAATCAGGATCGACGATATCGTCAGTTATGGTAAAAACACCATTTTCAGATTTAAAGTGAGCTAAATAGTAATAACCATCCTCTTTCTTCTTCAACTCTTCAAGTTTTTTACTGACTTCAGTTGGAATATCACCGAGTGGTGAATTATATAAAACCTCACGATTGATTCCTTCGATAAGAGTCATATTCTCATCGTAGAAATTGACTTTAATAAATCTTTTAGAATATGTCAATAAAATATCTAGATCATCAGTTACTGTACCATAATTAGCAGCAACCTTAAACTTATTCTCTGCTATTTCTGAAGCATAATAAGCTGAGAAACCGTCAAACTGATAACTAACTCGTTCATTTTGAACGCCAAGAGAACGATAATAGTTCAACGCTTCTTGACTGATCGACTCATTGTGAGTGACCATGACATTTCCTAGTAGTTCCTCCCTCTTATAATCTAAATAAAATCTAACATTGTGTAAAATCTCATCTTCCACATATCGTCCTTTAACGATAACGGAACTTTTAATATTCATCAAATTTTCTTTATCCCATTGAATGTGCTTTCCTGATTGGTAAGGATATTCTTTACCTGCAGAAGGAACATCAATAGTCTGAAAATTATCTTGATAATACGCTTTAACCTTAACATCTCTACAGTTTCCACGACCATCCTCAATTGCCTCAGTACAAATCTTGTTTGTAGCTTCATCATCCATATCAAGTTTAAAAGTAACTTCATATGGTCCGATATCGACATTCGTATTGTCGGAATTTAAAAGCCCTTGAGCGATGGTGTATCCACCAATGAAAATTACACTACCAACGCATAGTGCTCGAAACAGATTAACCGCTACCGATGATTTTTTCATATTCGCCTCCATATCAAAACGTAGAAATTAAACTTCTACAGATATATAATATCAAATTTATTTAAAAGATAGTAGTAATTATTTAGTTTTTAGATAAAAATATTATGCAAACTCATTTTTCCTCCAGTAAATCGCCAATCACACATCATATTAACCTAGCTCAAAACACATTTTTTTGTATTAAAAAAAACGGGAATTATCCCGTTTTTTTATTTATCTTGGTCCTTCTTATTGCTATTTATCGGAGCGACTGGTTTTATCGGCTTTATAGGCTTTATTCCAGTTGGCTTGATGTTAGTAGGACGATTGATTTTATGAATTGGTGCAAGAGGTTTAGCGATTGGTTTAACTTCTTCAACTTTTTCCTCGACCTTTTCTTCTTCCTTAGGCTTAACTTCAACAGGTTTGATAGGAGCCTTTGGTTTTAAGACCACAATCTTGTTTTCTTCTTCAACAGGTTGTTGTTGTTCTTCAACAACATCGACTTTTCTCTTTCTTCTTAAGGAGAAGTCGTTGACGGTCTTAACAACATCTTCTTTAGTATTAACATCCCAGACAGAGCCGATATCTTCAGCTGTCTTGATCTTAACACTATCGACGCCTTGCTTACGAGCTTCACGTTCCTTGATTCTCTTCATCCATTCTGGAACAGCATTATCATTTGCCGCGCCTTTAACAACTGGATTGACAACTGGAGCTACTTTAGTAACACCGAGTTCAAAGGCTTGTTGTGAAGTGAGATTTCCGTGATAGACAGAAGTCTGGAATCTTCTGAGGTTAAATCTAATATTGCTATTGATTTCAACTGGTTTGATGTCCTTCTTCTGACTTCTTTCAGTAATCTCGTGAAGTGGTCCGGCGAGAGGTTTAATCTCTTCCTTCTCCTCAACTTCTTCTTTCTTTTGAACGAATATTGGAGTTATCTTCTTTCTTTCCTTGATTTCATGTAATGGCTTCAAGGCTTTGGAAGGTTCTTCTTTTTCTTCAACAACAGGTTGTTCTTCAACCACCTCTTCTTCATCATCTAATTCATAGATTTCAGGTGCCAAGTAGTTTGGCTTGCGTGTGCGATCAAATTCAACACTCTTCTCACCTTCATCGAGGTAGATGCGCAAGGCACCAACATCATCGATCATTGTGTCTTCTCTTGGCCAATCGTTAGCATCGACTGCTACGAGTGGTGTTGGGTCGACTCTTTCAAGCCACTTCTCTTGTTCTTCAGTAGCGACAAGTTCATCTGGCTTATTGCGTGGTACATATTTATCAATGACTTCAGTCTCATATTGTTCGTAGACTCTTGAAGTTTCTTTAAGGAACTCATCCTCGTGGAATTCTTCCTCACTGATATTTGGATAATGAATCTGTTCAGCTGCAGAAGCAACGACAAACTCAGGTTGTAACAATGATACTTTATTGATGAGTTCAAAGTCAGGTTCTTCAATCAATGTCAATTCATCGATGTGGTCGAGCAATCCATAATCTTCACCCGCTAGACTTAAATCTATTGTCGATGGTGAATCTTCATTCATGCCTTCAGCAATCATCATCTCGCCATTGACTTCAAGACGATAGGCGAATCCATCTTCATCGAAATCAATCAACTCATGAATATTCTCAGTATCGACATCTTCAGTAACTTCCTTGCGTTTGAAGATTCTCTCAATGTCTACTGATAACAAGTCGAATGGTTTTTCTTCTTCAACAACCTCTTCAATAGTGACAGGTTCTTCAACAACCTCTTCAGTTTCTTCTTTAACTTCCTCATCAAGTTCTTCATATTCTTCATAAGGTTTAGTTTCTTCATCAACTTCTTTAACACCATCACCCAAGCTTTCGAGATAAGATATTCCTTCATCTGATTGAACACTGCTTTCATCAAGAATGTCAAGAGTTGCAATCTTTGTAATATCACCTCCGACAAAATTACTACCACCGATGAGCAACTCTGCCTTTGTTGGAGAAATGTATTCACTATTTGTTTCTTGAAGCATAGTTTCAGCTTCACCAATAGGTTCGGCATAAGAATGAACGACTTGTTGATCTTGTGCCATTTGACCGAAGTAGGTTATATATGTATTTCCATAACCGACATTCTTTCTTCTTAACGAAGGAGCGGTTCCGTTCTTTACATCTTCTAAATATTTTTCTTTTGCTTTATTCGCACGCTTTTTAGCATTTGGCTTACGTAAGCAATAACACAAGAGTGCAGTTATGAGTAAGTAGGCCATTATGACTAAGAAGGTGACAAATAGCATAATTAGTATTTCAAACAAATCTTGTAGATATAATGTTTGACCGTTTATGACATCACCAATGAAGAAGTTCTTGGTCGGATCAGATGGGTCAGGCATAAACTGTCTTAAGACATTGTTAGATATGTTATCAAAGAATCCCATAACTGATTTAAACCAATCAGCTTTGAATAGTGGCTCAAGTATTGCGATGCCCGCTTCACCTGTTGGTGTCTTTAACTGCCATACGACACGAATTGCAATTAAGAGCAAGCCGATGACTGCTAATACGATTGAGACAATTGCTCTAACAACTCTTCTTCCACCGACAAACTTTTTCCAGTGGAATTCTTCTTCAAGTTCTGCTTCAGTCAAGACATCATTATTAACTGTGTTGGTCGTTTGATAGGTCCTTTGATAGACCTGACCATTTGCAGCATTTGCTGGAATTTGAATCGGTTGACCATTTGCCATAAGAGGAATCTCATTAGGCTTCAATTCTTCAACTTTCTTTTCTTCTTCCATTTCTTTCTTCTTAGCTTTGGCCTTTTTCTTTTTCTTTTGAGAATGAGCTATGAGCCCAAAAATCAAGAAGTATAAAATGAAGAAAACGACTAAACAGCACAAAATAAACATTATAGAAATAAACTGAGGTTTAAGATTTAACTTGCCTATGAAAGATATCTTATCAGAAATTGTTTTTCCAAAACTGGAAAGTCCAGTGTAACAAGTTTCAATAAATTTAACATTAGATAACCAGCCAAACCAGTAGCTACAACACACGAGTGCTGCTAGGGCTGAAATAATAACGAATCCAATCAGTCTTTTCATAGCATTACCTTTCTATATATTTTGTGCATTAAATAAACTAAATATTATACATAGTTTATAATTATAATATAGCACATTTATTTAAAAAAGTGTATACCAAACATTTTTTATTTAGAATAAAGGAAATAATCACAGTGTCAACTTTTCAAAATATTATGTACAATACACATTATTTTTTTCTTTATATATAAAGCAAAACAAGTTGAAACAACTTATAAAAATAAACAAAGTTGTTTCATTAATTATTGTTGATAATTTGTTGAAAAATATTTAATTTTGTTGTTGACAAGGTAAAATAATCAGTCATTTAACGCGTTTTTATGCACCAAAATTCTCATTTTGCATATATATAAAGGATATTATATTAATATATATACTATTTATATATATAGTATATGTGACATATAATCAAACTATACCTTTTATCGTTTAATAAAAGAAAAAGATCACTCGATGAACTTTGCCCAAGACTGGTTGCCACTTTCTTTTTCTAAAAATAATAACCTATCAATATAATAATCTATTCTCCCTTTATCAATTCCTCAACTCTATCAATTTCACTGCTTCTTATAATAGAGGTTAAATCATAAATAACATATCCCATAACATGTTCTTTAGTATGAACAATTGCACAAGCTTGTCCTATGGCATGACATTTAGCAGCATCCTTTTTATCCGTAAGTTCTTTTGCCATTGCATGACAATCTAAAATATCCTTCTTCGCAGTCTTCATTTTCACTTCACCTTTAGCCCAAAGTTTAGAACCATATAAAGCCCTTAGTGGACGATCATCATCATATTTTTCACTCAATTCTTTAGCATCAATCGCAATTAGATCAAATGCCCAAAGAATTAAAGTTTTATGTGATTTAATCCCTATTATTTTTTTAAACTCATCAAAGCATTCATCCTCAGTATTAAACAAAATCTTTCTCTTGCTCTTTATTCTTTTTAATAACTCTTCTTTCATATGAATTCACCTACTACATAAACACTATTACTATGCAAAATAGTTGTATCATAGATTAAAAATATCATTAAAAAAGAAAGCACCAGTATTAAATGATGCTTTCTTTTTTATACGATTTATTTTCCTGAAACCTTTTTGAGATATTCCTCAATTTCGTCTTCAGTACCACGGACAAAGTGTCCAGGTTCGACTTCGACGAGTTTGGTTTGGCTCTCATATAAAGGTCCTTTACCTGTATAAGTTGTAATCTCTTTATTCTTTTCAATGTGTGGATCAGGAATCGGAATAGCTGTAAGAAGAGATTTGGTATATGGGTGGAGTGGGAGTTGGAACAATCTATCACTTGTTGCAATTTCCACAATCTGTCCGTGATAAATAACACCAATTCTATCTGAAATATATTTAACAACCGACAAGTCATGAGCGATAAATAAAACCGTCATGTTTCTTTCTTTCTTAAACTCTTCGATTAAGTTTAATATCTGTGCACGAATTGAAACATCTAGTGCTGAGATTGGTTCGTCAGCGATAATCATTTCAGGGTTCATGATGATGCTACGAGCAATACCAATTCTCTGTCTTTGACCACCTGAGAATTCATGTGGGAAACGTGATAAGTGCTCTGGACGAAGTCCAACACGAATAATCATATCAGTAGCTTTTTGAAGTCTTTCCTTTTCATTCTTATAAAGGTGGAATGCTCTAAGTCCTTCGGATATGATGTAGTCAACATTGGCACGTTCATTTAAAGAAGCAGTTGGATCTTGATAGATCATCTGAATCTTAGTCTTTAATTGACGGTTAAGACTATGGGATATGTTACCATTTATCTTAACTCCATTATACAAGATAGTACCAGATATGGTTGGGACAATACGAATTATTGCACGGCCGATGGTCGTTTTTCCCGAACCAGACTCGCCGACTAAACCAAATATTTCACCCTTGTAGATGTCAAGATTTAAGTCGTCGATAACAACTCTGACCTTTGTTCCTCTTTTAAATCCAATCTGGACATGTTTCATTGAAACAAGAACTTCTTTTTCTTTGTTGTCAGCTTTGCTATTAGCCTTTTTCTTTTCTTCCTTAACTTCTTCTTTTACTTTAACTGCTTCACCTTCACTAATGATTTTTTCCTGCTCTTCTGGACGAAGTTTAATCTTAGGATTACTTGGAGCAACTTTTTTTCTTGTAGTAGTCTTCTTTTCTTCCATTTTAATTACCTCCGTTTTCTACTGAAGATGAGAGGAAACTCTTTGCAGTTTCTTCCATACGTTTTGAAAGATTGCGAATAACCGCAGGCTTTTTAACTTTAGGTGCGCGTGGATCAAGCAACCAAGTCTTTGCGTAATGAGTTTCACTGATCTTAAACATCGGTGGCTCAATCATATAATCTATACGCATTGCATAGTCCGAACGTGGAGCGAAAGAATCGCCTTCAATTTCCTTAGTAAATACTGGTGGATTACCTCTAATAAATGTTAGCGGTTCATTCTCAACAGCAAGTTGAGGAAGTGATGATAATAGTGCCCATGTATATGGATGAGCAGGATTATAGAAGATATCTTCATCGGTTCCAATTTCAACTAATTGACCACCATACATAACGCCAACACGATCCGCAACACCAGCGACAACACCAAGGTCATGGGTGATGAAGATTGTAGTGAACTTATATTCTTTTTGTAAATCTTTAATCAATGAAAGAATCTGAGCTTGGACAGTGACATCAAGCGCTGTTGTAGGCTCATCACAGATAAGAATATCCGGACGACATGCGAGGGCGATGGCGATAACAACTCTTTGTCTCATACCGCCAGAATACTGATATGGGTAATCATTAAATCTTTCTTCTGGATTAGGAATATGGACACGATCAAGGAGTGATATGGCCTCAGCTTTAGCCTCAGCCTTGGTTAAATTATGGTGTAAACGCAAGACATCAGTTATTTGACTTCCAATCTTAATAAGCGGATTTAATGAAGTCATAGGATCTTGGAAAATCGTTGCGATATGTGAACCTCTAATCATTGACCATTGACGGTTGTTAGAGAACTTTGCAAGATTTACAGATTTATTTCTGATAATGCCTTTATCACGAAGTGATTTAACTAATGGTTTATGAATGGTTAAATGTGTTCTAACGATTCGATAAGCTCTTCTGAAGATTGAAACTTCATTTAAAATGCAGTGTTCTTTATCCAGAAGTTTTGACATCTGAGCATTATTTGAAGAAGAATAAATCGACAAGGCGTTTTTGACATCGCGACTGACTTGATTCAAATCAGCTTCCATAGTACTATGAGCAGCTTCTTTTTCAACTTCAAGCAAGTGCTTTTGTGTCTCAAGCTTTTCCTTCTCTGTTGTCTTCTCTAATGCTAGAAGAGAAGCATCGATAGTTGATTTATGAGATTCATATTCCTTATTAATGTTTTTAATTCTTTTCGTATAATAAGCTGGTGCAAATCCAACTTTAGAAGCGATGTTTAAACTTTCTAAAGTATTTCCATTATCGAGTTCTTTAATAGCTTCTTCAATGCTGACATGGATTTTTTCATCAAGTTCTTTTTGAAGTTTTCTGTTCTCTTCAACCTGCTTCATTTTTAAAACATATTTTTTAACAAATGCTGGTTGATAATATTTATATGTTTCTTTTTCACTCTCAGAAAGTGTTGAGTTTTTCAAAACTTCAGCATTCATGCTTTCATATGATTCCATCAATGCTTTATATTTAGTTTCAATTGCATCAAGGGAATTTTGATGAGCTTCAACAAGTTTTGTTCTTTGAGCTTCAAGTTTACTTCTTTTACTTATCTCTTTTTCACCATTTTCAATGTCTACAGCTCTTATAGTTTCAATGCTCTTTTTGTGCTGCTCTTCAAGTTCATCAAACTTTAAATTCTTATCCATACGAATCTTCTTCATACGAATAGAATAGATTTCTTTTTTAGTTTCGATTGGAGCATAAGCAAATTCGAGCGCAATATCAGTAGCTTCTTGAACAAAACTCAAGTGTTCACCGATATCAACTTCTTTGCTTGAATCAGCGTTTTTAACGAGTTCAGACAAGACATTCAAATATAATTTCGTCATCATGCGCTTATATTTAACTTGATTACGATATAAGGCCTTATAGACAACAGTTTGACCTGTTGTAAAATCAGCATGCTTAGAAACTTCTTCTTTTAAACTTTTAATATATTCAATGATGGCAAGAACCTTTTGATTGCTGTTAATAGTTTCTTCCCAAGTCTTTTCAAGTTTTTCAACATCAGTAAAACTCTTATTTCTTGATAAAACACGAGATATTCTGCCTGAAATTGAACTGAAAATTGAAGACTGTTTAATCATGCAGTTAGAAACATTATTATAGGCTTTATTGATGTGGTCCATGAAATACAAATTATAGTAATTCATCTTCTTCAAATGTTTAGCTTCTAATTTTTCTAAAGCATATTTAATGTAACCTTCGTTTGTAGTCAAAGCAATTTGCTTATCGAGTTTTGAAATTTTCTTGTCAAAACTACTATTCTCTTTATCTAAAGCAATGCTCTTTGCAACATCAGCAGATCTTTTTCTGCTCTTTTCCATCTTAATGTCGTGGCGGTGAATATCACCAAAGCGGCGATGGATGATGCGAGGATCATCGACATCAACACCATTTAAAATGATGGAACCTTGCTTAATTTTACCATTGATATCAAGCATTCCGGTAAATGTTTTTGTAAAAACGGATTTACCTGAACCAGATTCACCGACAATAGCAAAACACTCTTCTCTTTGAATGTCTAAGTTTATTCCACGAATGACATGAGAATCTTTTCCATGAGTTTTAAAATATACATGGAGATTCTTAATAGATAAGATTGTATCGTTTTCTTTTTTCATATTCCACCTCCTTACCTATGTGTCCTCGGGTCTGTTGCATCCGCTAAACTAAATCCTATGTAATAGAACGAAACCGTCATGATAATCGTTACCGCCGACGGAATAAGCATTACATGCGGGTGAGATATCCAGTCCGAATTACCACTGGTAGATGAAGTGATAACATTTCCTAAAGTGATGATAGGATAACTGAAGGAAAGGTTAAAGAATGCTAATGAGACTTCTCCATCGATAACACCTGGAATAGATGTTGCAAGAATTGTCACGATAATTGAGACAAGGAATGGAAGAAGGTTGTGAGTGATAATCGCTCTTGGTGATGAACCGAGAGTTTTTGATGCGATGTTAAAGTCGCGATTTCTAATGATGATAATATTATTTCTTAATGTTGAAGCAAGTCCGAGCCAACCAAATATTGTCATAACGATGACCAAAGACAAGAATGTCGGTATATGATTTACCGTAAATATCTTCATGAACATCATATTAAGAAGCAAGCCAGGAACATTATTAATAAAGTTTCTTATTTCAATAAGAATTGGGTCGATTTTTGGGAAGAATCCCCATAAAGAGCCAATTACAAGTCCAAGTATTGCGTTGATAACACTGACTGTTACGGCAATTTGAAGAGAAAGTTGTGAACCTCTCCATATGAGCGACCACAAGTCTTTATGGTCAGCTGTCGTACCAAACCAGTGGTCTTTGCTGATGAATTCATAAGCATCCATTTCACTTGTTGGAAGTGTTGGACGATAATACTTCATCATTGGACCAAATATGGTGAAGAACAAGATTACAAATAGTAATCCAAAGCAAATCAATGCTACTTTGTTTTTAAACAGTGTTGAGAAAACCTCACGCCAATAAGAATAAGGGGCAGTTTGTAGTTTTTCAATTTCTTCATCTGAACCGCCGATAATCTCAAATAATGATTCATCGTCAGTCTTGATAACTTTTTCTAATTCAACCATTTCAAACCTCCTTTCTAATTCTTAGCTGTAAAGCTGACACGTGGGTCAGCGATGACTGTAGTAATATCACCGATTAAGTTAGCCACAATTGATATAAGTGCTGATACAAGAACAATCGCTTGTGTTAACGGATAATCGTTTTTACCAATGGCATCAATTAATAATGAACCAAAGCCTTCAACCGCATAAATGCTCTCGATGAAGTATGATCCTAATAAACAGTACAAGACACCTGCTGGAATCGAACGAACAAGTGGAACTGCCGCATTTCTTAAAACGTGTTTAAACAAGATGACGTTTTCAGAAATACCTTTGCTTCGAGCAAATTTAACATAGTCTGCGCCAAATTCATCGACCATGTAACGTCTGACCCATAATGCGATACCTGCGATACCACCAAGTCCTAGTGTTATCATTTCTGGAATCCACGATATAACGCTGTTAGAATCCCAGACAAGAGGAAGTTTAAATACCTGTGTTAATAAAGCTTGTAGAATATAGTAATAAACAAGTCCCGGTATAGAACCAACTAAGATAATGTAAGCATTACCTAATTTATCAAACCATTTGTTTTTATATTTTGCCATTAAGACACCCATTGGATATCCAATGAAGAGTTCAATTGCTAAACCACCTAAACCAATCCATAATGACCATGGCATAGTTTCAGTAAAGAACTCAATGATAGGTTTCTGATCAGAAATAGCTGTTGAAACACCTAAGTTAATCAAAGTATATGAAGTCTCATTACAGATAAATCCGTTGACAGTTGCTGTCTCACGCAAGCATACTTCCTTCGGGAAAGGTAAGACATCATAGATATATCTGAGCAATTGAACAAATATATTTTGATCTAATCCTAACTTATGTAATTTCAAAGTGCATAAGAATTCTTGTTGCTCTTTACTAAATTTAATCCATCGACCTGCGCAATAAACAGTTCTTGGATCATCAATTCTTAGTAAAAAGAATGTTACCACAACTGTTAATAATACAGAAATTAATGCACTACCTATACGCTTAATACTATACATTAACATTGGATGGGCAAAGAATCTTTTAAACCAGTTGTCAGTATACTTCATAATATAATTGTGACTTGTTAAATAAGCGCACAAAATAAAAGCAAGTATTATAGCAACAACTATGGTATAAACAGCTATTAACGATGCCATATTAACCTCCTTAAAACATAGAAAACAAAAAATATTCCCTATTAATAGATATAATTATAATAAAATTATTTATAGATGTCTATTATTAATTTATATTATATATATATTTATATAATAAAAAATCACTAAAGACATTTTCATTGTATTATTAAGATTGTCTCAATATGCTTTATACGAATTTTTATTCAACATTTTATTGATACATTCTTAATTTTTTATAGTGACTGCCTCTTTTAAATTAATGTTTATTTAACCAAAAAAGTGCATCCATCAAAACCATCAGGACTATCAAACAATGCTGAAAGTGAAACAGAACCATTTGATTCACCACTTTCATACAAACTCATTGGGTACATAACCATAGTAGAAATACGCGTAGTTCCTGTGTGTGGTGTATTCACTATTTGTGAAGATGAACCAGTTAAAATGTATAGACCTTTTTCACCACGATCATCAACAGATTTTCTGATTGCACCATCAAAGTTTTGGAGCGTCTTACCACTCATCAAATAGTCTTGGATTCTCACCGATTAATATTCTGGATGGCATTTCTTTCACAACAGATAAATAACTTTCCCTTTTATCTTCATCTTGAAATTCAACTGCACTTTTTGCTCTCTGCTTAGCTGTGGTAGTTTTTCCACAACCTTTTGTTCAAACTATAAGAGTTGCACCGAACGCCTTTAACTTAATATCTAAGAGTTTATCAGCAATTCTCTCATTCTTTTACCTCATAAAAAGTATAATATATACAAAAAAAGTAAAAACAATAGCGCTTCCACTTTTTGTGATAGAATTAATATCTATGCTGAACTTATTCAATAAAAAAAAGATGAGCTTAATTTACTTAAACTCATCTTTCTTATAAACAAACCTTTCAATTAGAATTGTTCTTGAGTGGAGTTAACGACTAAGCGTTCATCTCTTAAATCAAGATATTCTTGCTTGGAGATTGTTCTTGTTAAGATTTCGGTATACTTATACTTGTATTGTGTAATACCGTAGATAGCTCTTGGAGCACGGAATGGAACGATCTTAGAAACTTGGACAGCCTTTCCTAAATCAACCATATAGATTGGACGGACAATGGCTAATTCATAAAGAAGTTCGATTTCAGCTTCAGCAAACTTTTCAAATCTTGTTCTTGAATTCAAATCAGCAGCTGCTGCTTCAACAAGTCCATCATATTTTTCCCATTGCTTTGCGATAGCTTCATGGTTTGGATTGTCGACATCTTTTGTATTACCGATATTAGAGACTAAGTCACCATCTGAGACAACACATTGTGCGAATGTTAATGGGTCAGAATAGTCAGGTCCCCAACCAGAGATGACAAGTGACATTCTGGTATATGATGCTAATGTTTGATAGACGGTAGCATCGGTGATGTTGTTAGCCTTATTCTTGATAATTCTGAATAAAGCATTATCAGCTTCTTCCTTAGAACAAACTTTTACGCTTGATGGTTTGGAGAAGTCGGAATCATATTTTCCATCATCAATCCAACAACCATTTGCACGATAGTTACTGTAGTTAATCCAAGCACCAGAATCTTGGTTTTCTCTTTGATCATAGTATAATCCGGAAGTTTCAATTAAAACTGGGGTCTTAATTGGATCAGCGGCGTGAGTAGCATTATACTCATCGATTTCTTTCTTAGCTTCAGCCTTTAAAGCAGCTAAATCAGCTTTACCAGTTTCGCTTAATTCGAATGCCCACTTTGAAGCATCAGGTCTAACTGTATCAAATCCAATAGCGTGTTCGCCAGTTGAATGTTGAGAATAACCTAAGGCTGCATCGGCTTTTGCAAAGTTCTCATCGGTATATTTACCTTCATAGAACTTATCGACGAAAGCCTTCTTAGTGAAGTCGACGAAGTCGGCACCTCTGATACCTTGTGCAGGATCAGTTTTTTCATCATATTCTTCATACTTGATGAAGTTTGCAGGAATCCAAGTATTAATCATATATTTGGATTTTGTATAATCATCACTACCCATTGAATCACCATAGACATGAGTATCGATTGATTTTAATACTAACTTACGAAGTGCTGGTGAATTTGATAAAGCCTTATTGGTATTTAAGACTGTTGTATTTTCACCATCAGAATTGTAGTTTTGGAATTCAGCTTCAGAACCCATTAATGTGTTGGCTTGTCCAGCCTTGGATGTATCACGATTTAAGTTGAGCATGAAGGCGAATGAAGAACCATCACCTAAACCTTCAACCATGTGTGCATCTTTATGTGCTGGGTTGTCGATTGTTCCTGGATTGTTAGGATCATCACCGACAACATATCTATTCCAACCGACTTGGTCTAAGCTATTGACGACAAATGCGCTGATGTCTTTATTTTCATATGCAGAACGCATTGATGATGGAGAGAAGTTCTTTGGAATTGAAAGAACTCTAACTGTATAGTTACGGACATTTGCGAGATCCCAATAACTTGAGTTACGTTCGAAGTCAAGACTCTTAGCAGTACCCATTTTGAAGTTAGCCATGACATATGCGCCGTTGACTAAAACCTTATCCTTACTTGTACCAAAGTTTTCAATACCACCGATTGCTTCAACAAATGGTGCATAGATTGGTAAGTATGGAGTATAGGTAAGAACTGTTAAGAAGTATGGAGCAGGAGCTAATAACTTATAAGTTAATTTCTTTCCATCTTCGGAAGCCTTAACACCAACTCTTGAGAAGTTAGCGACTTGTGGTAAGGTATCAACTTCAAGACCTAAAGCAGCAGCAATATATTCATCGTTGATTAATCCTGGATCAGTATACTTTCCACAAGTACCACTTGTAGGAGAAACTCTTCCAACATTTCTTGAACATGTTGCGTATGCAGCTTTGACTTTCTCATCAGAACTTTCTTTATCAGTTGCTTCAAAACTGGCTAATAAATCAGGTGAAATTAAACCATAGCCAAGGCTTTGATAGAACTTAAATGTTGTATATGTATTATATTCTTCAGCACCTTCAATAAACATTGTTAATAAGTATGAAGATTCAGATCCTGATGCTGCATCAAGAACATATTTTGCTGAAGAAACCCAGTCGTGTGCGGAAACAACGGCTTCGCTACCAGTAGAATCGATGTATACATCTCTACCTTTGTTGCCATTCTTAACCCATTTAACACCTTCACGGATGTTAAGTGTTAATTCTGTACTATCAGCGTTCCATGAATAGGACTTTGCTAAGGCTGGAACTAAGTTACCAGTACGATCAACTTCAACTAATCCATCAACAATGTTTGCGATATACTTTGAATCTTCAGCTTGCATTGTTGTTGCAGAGTTTAAACTTGATGGTAAATATGTTTCATATGTAACATACTTTCCGTTTCTCTTCACATCTTTGAGCTTATTGTAGGCTGTTTGTCCATCTTGTTCAAAAGAGATGAGTTTTGCCCAATCGTTAGGAACTTTAACACCACTAGAACAAGAAGTTGCTATAGGCAAAAGAGCTAATAACGAAAAAGCAAGAATATTACGTTTTCTCATTTTCATAAATGCTTTTTCCTCCTTTTTAATCACATTTTATGATTGTTTTAATAATACAAGAACAAAAAGTATTTGTCAAACAATTTTTTTAAAAAATCGGCTTGATTAAAGGATTTTTTATAATAATATAAAGGTAAAAAAGTAATGTAAGCGGTTATAAAATACATATTCAATGTTTTTTATAAATTAAAAATAATTTAAAAATTTTAAAAAAATATTTTAAATTTATATTAGTTTTACGGTCAGCTCTATACAAAAATAAATAACAGCAAGAACTAGTCCATTTATAACAAATGGCGATCTAATGTCTAATTTTTTGTTTAAGACGTCGAGAGGAAGTTGACCATTATAGTTTTTGCTCTCTCTCCGATAAGCATAAGTCACACGATTTCCGACAACCCATCCTATAAGAATTGATATAACCGAAGCGACACCAGTAAACATACAAAAATAATAGAGGTAACCAGAACTTTTACTGAGCACAAAGAAAATACCACTGATTCCAAAAACTAACGCAAGGAAAACACCAAATATTATTAAGAGATTTAATACACACTTTTTATTTAATGAACTGCTGATCATTTTTTTCTGCTCTTACCTTTTTTCACCTTAATCGGTGCACCTATAACTCCAGTGACCAAGAAACTCTTTTCTTTACCTGAATTGTATGATGACAAATCTATCCAATGTGCATCGTGTTTGCTCTTTTCTGCACTATCTTTTGCTATTCCAAAAACACGAAGCAATTCTTCATCTAAATCAATTGCACATTTATCTAAACTTTTAACAAATGTTCCTACTTGTGCCGAAAGAATAGAAAGATTTATTAGAGCTAGATCAAAATCATATTTTAAAATTTCTACTTTTAAAGAATCCAACTTATCAAATAATGAATATGCACTGTTCTTTTCATATATTGTATCTAAAGAAAGAGTTAAAACATCAAAAGAATAATCTTCTGTAATCAAAAACTTGTGAAAAAGATTTTGATGCAAATGCTGGACCTTAATTATTTCATCATATGGAGAAATAACTAATACCTTCTTTCCTTTTAAATAAGATAATAGACTTGTATTTTCGATTAAACTGCATTCATTATGATTCAACACTACAAACTTAGCTTTTGGATTAATAAAAGATTTAACTAATAAATACTCTTCCTTACCCATTTTTTCAAAACAGATAACATCAGCATTTACAATACTTTTTAATAACTCAGTAGCAATATGCTTTAAAGATACCTGTGTAATAACTCCTATTGTAGCTGCAACACGAATATCATCAGGTATCATTAACTTACGAGAAAACTTTTTTCCTCTTAAGTATTCAAAAACCAAAACAGCTTGATAATGAGATAATTTTATAATAGCACTGCTTTTTTTATTTTTTAAAGAAGAATCAATAACATTAAAAGCGTCTACCCCATAAGAGATAGATACACCATCACATGTAGTTCTATTCTTTTTAAACTTTGATTTAATCGATTCGTTAATGCTTTGCATCAACCCTATTTTCTTGAAGTCCATATTTTAAGTATAGCATATATTTTTTGTATAGTCACTATTTATTAAACTTTATATAAAAATCATCCACCTCATTTTTAAAACATAAGAATACATTCATATTTCATATTTATTAGTGATGCAAGAAAAAATAAATGAACTTAAATCATTAACTCTTTCCGCAATGCTAAACAGTATTATGGCAATATTTTTTTATGCTGTTAAATTTCTTGCAATGGATTTATCCATAATATTCATTTTTATAATAATCACATCGTTTTTTTATACTGAACAAGTATCATTAAAAAAAATTCATTATTTCCTTGTTCCACTTGTTCTTTTGTCAAGCCTATTTTTAATTCCATATATGATAATAGGAATTATACTTTGTGCTATTTTATCTGGCGTAAACTTATTTATCTTTTCAAAAAATAAAACAGCTTTTATCATTTCCCTTTTTCTATCATTCGTTAGTATTCAAATATTTGATCTAAGCTTTTCCTTTATAATACTAAGTACAGATAGTATTAGCATCTATTTAAATTCAATTGAAACACATATTATAAACTTAAGAGAGAAATACACAGATTTAAAACTATTATTAACAATCATCTATCAGTGTTCAAAAATAATAGTTGGAACCATTATTTTCTTAGTACCAACACTTTGCTTTCTGCTTACTATTTTTTTAATCTCATCAATAACAAAAATTAAAATAAACATAATGAATACTAAAAAACTACTTATTACACTTTTGCTAATAATATCACTGCTTCTTATCCTATCAATAATTTATATTTTAAATATTGAAAAGCTAAACAATTACCTTGAGCTAATATTAATGTTTATACCTATAACTTACATAATTCTTTCACTAATCATCGCATTAATAATTCCAACCATAATGCTTATGAAAAAACATAACATCATTATCGTAACAATATCATTTATCACTTCAATAGTATTATCAATTTTCATCTCAATTCCAACTCTTCTTTTCGTAGCAATAAAGTCAAAATAAATAGTTCGCTTCGCCTTTTTGCGGGCTGTTTTCGGGCCATGTTGAGGGAAATTTTATACCACTTTGAGTGTCAATATTCCAGCCTCTTCCTAAGGTTTGAGGCGTACCGATGTAGACCTTTAGATTAAACTTTCGTGTGTATGTTGAAGTATCGTATCCAAACATATAAATGCCTATATTAACGGTGTTGAGCGCAGAAGCAACTTCTAGTTTGCTAATAGGATTGCTTCCTAAATTAAGCCAGAATAATAAACAAAAGTGTTGCTTTTTGTTAAAAA
>ERZ777305.2035-NODE-2035-length-19309-cov-3.098421_pt1 | contig 19309 bp, 12 predicted proteins | sample MGYA00374965_ERZ777305 | MGnify/ENA primary metagenome ERZ777305 (study PRJEB29328, sample SAMD00013331) | mouse gut metagenome | study: EMG produced TPA metagenomics assembly of the Metagenome analysis of fecal microbiota from mouse which was promoted... | reverse complement strand
GTGTACATCGTCATGCAAGAATCCTTGGAATTATACACCAACGAATCGCATACGGCCTGCACATCCGTGCGATAAGCACGCACCTTATGATAGGCACGCATTTCGCGGTACATGGAATCGGTATTCATATTGTAAGTAATCAGCCGCAAGGTATCGCCGTGCATGAACAGACTGTCGCCCTGCGAATAGTCTACAGCTACGGCACGCTTGGTGGCTACGGCGCTTCCGGTCAGTTCGTTGTAGAAGCAGTAGTTGCCGGTCAGCATGTTCCGGTTGACCGTATCATTCATCTGCACATTGTCAAAAGCCTCGCCGTATCCCAGTATGCGGTCGTAGAAAAGGCTGTCGCCGGTCAGTTTCTTGCCGTCGTTGGTCAACACGGAACGGTCGAGCAGTTCCGCCTGCTCAGTAGCGGTGTTGTACTCGCCACGTTCGGAATAGATATGGTTCTGGTCGCTCACAATATCGGAGGGACCTAAGATGGTGGCAATCTTGGTGGCCGTACTGTACTTCAAGGTATCCGAAGTCAATACAAACTTCGGATTGACCAGCTTCACATCGTGGTTGAAGACTGCCAGCTTGGTGGCAGGACTGTATTCTCCCCACTCGGAAGTGAGCACATTATTCTCGTCGGTCAGCGTACCGCCTTCGAAATAATAGCCCAAATCGTACAGACGGTCATAGTTCAGACTGTCGGTAGTCAGCTCCGTATTGCGGTTTATCATGCGTACATTCTCACGCAACATGGCCAACTGCGACATGCCGTCATAATACAGATAGTCTCCGTAGATAAACAAGGTGTCGCCCTGCTCCATACGCACATTGCCGAATGCTTCCACAGAATTTGTTTTTTCGAATATCAGCGCACTATCACAGAACATGTACATACTGTCATGCTTCATCCTTACCGAGCCGATGAGTACCTGCACGTCAGGACGCAGCTGTTTGTCCGCCTGTGCTTCGTCGGCATACAACAAATCGACACGCGCTTTCTTCTTTTCCGGCTTCTCAGCCTTTCTCTGTTCTATGGAGTCCACTTTCTTCTTTTCCGGTGCAGAAGGATTTTTCTTCTTGTCCTGAGCACTCAGCAGACAGATACCAAACAAGCATAGAATACCTACGAGGAGGTATCTATGCTTGTTCAGGAAATGGTTTCTTGTATTCTTCTTTTGCATACAAATCTATGTAAATCCCCTCTGAATCATTCTTTGATCCAGCCCGGATACTTGAACGTACAGTTATTCTTCCAATTATCCTTGATACGGACATACGTGTGCTTCTGCTTCTCACGAATCCACTTGTCCAGCACTTCGCCGCGGCGTTTCTCCAACACAATCTCTTTCAAGTTCTGATAGTCATCGGCAATGGTGGCCTTGTGTCCCGTCGTACGACTCTTCAGCTTCACAATCACGCACTCTTCCTTTCCGGTCTTTTGCGGAATCATGGTGAAGGCTTCGGAGATTTCGCCCACTTTCATCTTGTCTACCACCTTGGCTATTTCAGGAGGAAGTTCCTGCATTTCAAAACGTGAAGTGGTCGTATTGGGATTCGGCAACAAACCATGGTTGTTACGCGTATCCTTATCCTGCGAAAGCACCGATGCTGCCTCTTCAAAAGAGAATTTGTTATTGCGGATGTCATCGGCAATGGAGTCCAGACGTGCACAAGCGGCCGTCAGGGCTTCTTCCGGAATATGCGGCTTTAACAGAATGTGGCGTGTTTTAATACGGTCACCGCGTTTCTCTATCAACTGAATGATATGGAAACCATATTCAGACTCTACAATCTTAGAAACTTTGCTGGGGTCCTGCAAGTTGAAAGCCACATTGGCGTAAGCGGGGTCCAGCATACCACGTCCCGAAAACTCAATCTCGCCACCACGCATAGCCGAGCCACGGTCTTCGGAGTACATACGAGCCAACATGGAGAAACTTTCGCCCTTATTGACACGATCGGTATATTCACGCAAGCGTCTCTTTACTTCCTCTATCTCCTCCAAAGGGACTTTAGGCTGCTGAGTGATAATCTGCACCTCTACCTGGGTAGGGATATAGGGGATGCTGTCTTGCGGCAAATCCTTGAAGTAACGGCGTACCTCAGCCGGGGTTATCTTAATCTCGCCCACCAGTTTCTGCTGCATCTTCTGAACCTTCAATCCCTCACGGGCATTCTCGCGCAACGTTTCACGAATCTGGCTGGAGGTCTTATTGAAATATTCCTCCATCTTCTCGCGTGAACCGATGTTGGCGATGTACACGTTTGTCATATAGTCCACACGCTGGATAACCTCACTTTCGGATACCTCGATACTGTCGAGAGCAGCTTGGTGAAGAAAGAGCTTCTGCACGGCTATCTCCTCCGGTATCGCACAATAAGGGTCACGGTCAAACTGCCGGTTCTCATATAACGCACTCATGTGTGCCTCTTCCACTTCGGACTTTAGTATGGCCTCGTCACCTACTACCCAAACTACCTCGTCAATCACGTTGTCTTGTCCATAAACGGCAGAACCGACCAATAGTGTCAAGGCAAATAAAATTACAAACTTAAAGTTCATGCACTGTTTCATTCTTGGTATCTTATTCTAAATAATATTTAATCTTGTTTCTTTTCACCGCCCGCTGGTACAAATCTTCCTTCATTTGCTTCATGAATTCCACCTGCTTCACGTTCAGCAACATATCTTTCACTTGCCTACGGGCAAACTCGTATGGTTCCTGTTCTCCTATCGGTCGATAGTCGCTCACATTCAGGAAATAATGAAAAGCCGTATCCTGCAGTTCCACCTGACGGTTCTTGTTCAGATAGTCGTTCACATCGGACACCTGCAAAGGCAGCATATCCAATACTTCCGATACCGGTACCCACTTATCATAAAAGTAGTCATACTTCACAGCATTTTGCAAGCTGTACTTTTCCAGATGTTCCACCGCCTCACGGGTTTCCGCCTTATACCAACGGCGAACATCGGCCAATTGAGGAGCCCTCAAAGGAACCTTGATAAACAAGCCTTTCATCAACGGACGTTCTACCTTGAAGAGCGCTTGGTTCTTCTCGTAATATTCCGTCAAGTCTTGTTCTGAAATCTCCTCTGATAGTTGCTGATGTATTAAAGCCTGCTGATAGGTGTGCATTATCAATGCTTTGCGATAATTCTCTACAAGTTTATCAATCTCACCATTATTGGGTATATTGCTTTGCGCCTTATCGTACAACAAAATATCTTCCACCCAATTACGGACATAATGTTCTGCAAACAACAGACTGTCGTCTTTGGACAAACCGACCGGAAGTACCGATTGCAAATCTTCCCGGTAAAGGAAATTACCGTTCAACTCCACCAAAGGTGTCCGCCCTTTATGGTCGTGCTGCTCGTTGCACGCCGCACAGAGAAGGAAAATTAAAAGCCCAACGCAGGTTGTTCGCATCACCAACTGATATTTACTTCGTTTTGAGGTACGAAGATAGTGTTTTAATCGGTTGCATCAGTGATTATTAACGGTTTTTAAAACCTCTTGGTCAATTTCAACCTTAGCGGCAGCACGCAACTTTGCCACCCAACGCGTTTCCAAATAGTTGCGATAAGCGTCTGCAAGCAGTCCGCGCACCTCTTGCCAACTGTCCGGTCCCTTCTGCTTGCGACCCTGCACAGCAGTAAAGGGAAATGACAAAACCGGAGTTGCATCCTTCCCTTTGAACACCAAATCATCCACATACACATTATCACCGGGGGCAAATAGTCCTTGCTCCACCTGCATCTTGGGAGTATCGCCGGCATTGAAAGTGAGACGGATGGCATCCACCCATTCCTCTTCTGGAATCTGTTTCAGAAACTTCCGTACTTGCTTCGCCACTCGCTTGGTAGTACAATGCAACACAATACCCTTATAACGCGGTTTGTCCCAATGGAAGTCCGAACGGTGCGCCTCAAAATATGCTTTCAATCCCGCTTCATCCGCCACACTCCTTTTTTCCACTTCACGGTCAGTGATTTCGGCAAGTAGCATGCTGTCACGATGTCCTTGCAGCAACTCACAGAATTCGGGATGCTTCAATTCCAGTCGGGAGTTTTCATAGTCCAGAATCGTTTTTACCGTAAAAGCCTCCAACTGCCTGCGTGTCCCCGCCGGATAGGCAGCGGCAAATCCGGCAAACTCTTTTCCACCGTATGCCTTGCCATCCAGTGTAAACAATGCACGGGAAGTGCTTCCTTTGGCCAGCAGTTCGTCGATACCGGCCTTATCCGGCATATAGTGATACTCCTTTTTCAGTTTCTCCACAAAAGCCCGCGTTCCTTTATCCATTCCATGACGACGGGACTGGCAACGGATTATCTCGTCCTTCATATTCTCAAAAGGAAGGACATCCCGCTGTTCGAGTACTTTCACAATATGAATGCCCTGAGGAGTGAGAAACGGACGGGAAATCTCTCCGACATTCAGCCCGAATACAATATCTTCAAACTCCACCGGCATCTGCAGCCAACCCACCCAAAATGCTTTCTTCTCATCGGAATATTGCTCGACACAAGCATCGAAAGACGATGCACCTCCTTCTTCTTTTGCAAGAGTCTTATAGATAGAATCCATCCCGGATTCTATCTCACACAATGTATGACCGGAAATATTCTGGGGAAGATATTTAAAAATATGCTTCACATACACCCGGCCTGCACGCCTGCCGGATTTCATCCTGTCGTAATACTGCCGCGCCGCCTGCTCTGCCGTCTCCTCATCCGTCAGATATGATTTGATCAGACAGCGGCGATAGTCGTCCTGTTCCTTCCGAAAGACACGTGAAGTATCCAACCCGGCAACCTCGGCCGCCTCTATTTTCAACCTGAAGTCTATAAACTTGTTTGCATATGCCTCCAAGGACTTCCGGTCTGTGCCGACAGAGAAACTGCTCTTGTTATAGCTACGCTCGAATTCCGAACGGTAAATCTCCTTTCCATTGATACGCATCAGCACCGGATTGTCCTGAGCTGAAACAGCCAATCCGAAACCAAGGAAGACAAACACCAAAAGTAATCTGACCATAAGCACCATCCGTTCTTTTTATACGGCTGCAAATATAAACAAAATGCCCGGAAAGCGGCAATCTCTTTCCGGGCATTCACTCTTATTTTGTTATTATCCTATTCAGGACGGCTATAGTTTGGAGCCTCACTGGTTATAGATACATCGTGCGGATGACTTTCGAGTACACCTGCATTAGTAATGCGGGTAAACTTGGCATCGTGCAGTTTCTCTATATTGGCTGCACCGCAATATCCCATACCGGCACGCAGACCGCCAACCAACTGATAAATCACTTCATACAATGTACCTTTATAAGGAACGCGGGCGGCAATACCCTCCGGAACCAATTTCTTCACATCGCTGGTACCACTTTGGAAGTAGCGGTCCTTGGAACCATTTTCCATCGCTTCCAGCGACCCCATACCCCGATAGGACTTGAACTTACGACCGTTGAAAATAATCGTATCGCCCGGAGACTCTTCCGTTCCGGCAACCAGCGAACCAATCATCACGCTGTAACCACCGGCAGCCAACGCCTTCACTACATCGCCCGAGTAGCGCAAACCACCATCGGCAATCAAAGGAACACCTGTACCCTTCAGTGCCTTTGCCACATCATAAACGGCAGACAACTGGGGAACACCCACACCGGCAACCACACGGGTAGTGCAGATGGAACCCGGACCGATGCCTACCTTTACTCCATCAGCACCAGCCTCAACCAATGCCTTTGCAGCTTCACCGGTAGCAATATTACCAACAACAATATCAATATGCGGGAAATGCTCTTTGGCTTCTTTCAACTTTTCAATAACTCCTTTAGAATGTCCGTGAGCTGTATCAATGACAATGGCATCTGCCCCTGCATCCACCAAAGCCCGCATGCGGTCCAAAGTATCATTCGTCACTCCCACTCCGGCAGCAACGCGCAGACGTCCTTTGCTATCCTTGCACGCCATAGGTTTATCCTTGGCCTTGGTAATATCCTTATAGGTAATCAAGCCTACCAATTTATTGTCTTTATCTACTACCGGCAACTTCTCTATTCTATGTTCTTGCAAAATTTGAGAAACAGCCTCCATATCTGTAGTAGGATTGGTAGTAATGATGTTCTCTTTAGTCATCACCTCGTCGATACGCTTATTCATATCTTTCTCAAAACGAAGGTCACGATTGGTAACAATACCAACCAAATATCTTTCATCATCTACCACCGGAATACCACCGATCTTGTATTCAGCCATCAAAGCCAATGCATCAGCTACCGTAGAACCTCTCTTGATAGTCACCGGGTCATAAATCATACCGTTTTCAGCCCGCTTCACAATAGCTACCTGACGTGCCTGCTCCTCAATGGACATATTCTTATGAATAACTCCGATACCACCTTCGCGGGCAATGGCAATAGCCATCTTCGCTTCGGTAACCGTATCCATGGCAGCAGTTACAAACGGGATTTTCAACTCAATGTTTCGTGAAAACTTAGTCGAGAGTTCGACTGTTTTAGGCAAGACTTCGGAATAAGCAGGGACTAACAATACGTCGTCATAAGTTAATCCATCCATTACAATCTTATCAGCAATAAATGACATAGGACTATGCGTTTAAAATTTATTGCGTGCAAATATACGGTTTTTATTCCATTCCGTATACTTGCACGCAATATTTTTTTCTTTTTTATCAACTCAAACCTATCAGTTTGCCATCTCTGAAATAAACTTGATACGCACTAAACGTACTTCTTCTTCCGTAAACTCATCACCCAATTCATCCAGAGCATCGTCAATCTTATCAGTAGTAGATTCCTTGAAATAATCATAGATATCCAGCAAATGGTCTTCATCCATAATATCCTCCAAGAAATAGTCGATATTCAATTTCGTTCCAGAGTAGACAATAGCTTCTATCTCATCCAGCAACTCTTCGAACTCAATGCCTTTCGACACAGCAATGTCATCCAACGCCACCTTACGGTCAATGGCCTGAATGATGGCCACCTTCATTTTTGACTTATTGGCCACTGTACGCACTCGCAAGTCCTCGGGACGTTCAATCTCATTCTCCTCACAGTGCCGCTTAATGAGTTTACAGAATTCCTCGCCATAGCGTTTTGCCTTTCCGGCTCCTACACCCGGTATGTTCTGCAACTCGTCCAAAGTCACCGGATATATGGTCGCCATCGCTTCCAAAGAGGGGTCTTGGAAAATGACATAAGGAGGCACTTCCAACTTCTTGGACAACTTCTTTCGTAAGTCCTTCAGCATGGAGTACAATGCCGGGTCTACCGCACACGCACCGCCTCCACGTGCAGGTGCTTCCTCTTCCACATCCTCAAAGTCATTGTCTTCCACTATCTTGAATGATTTGGGACGTTTGAGGAACTTCTTACCGTCATCCGTCACTTTCAGCAAACCATAGTTTTCGACATCCTTACTCAGGTAACCGGCAATAAGTGCCTGACGAATCACAGCATTCCACGTTTTGTCTTCTTCACCCATGCCAGAGCCAAACACTTCGAGATCCTCGTGCAGATGCGCCTGCACTTCCGAAGTCTCCTTACCTTGTATTATGTCTATAATATAGTCCGCTTTAAAATTTTCTTTCACCGCGAGAATAGCTTCAATCACGGTACACAATAAATCTTGAGCTTCCACTTGTTTTTTCGGATTTAAACAATTGTCACAATTACCACAATTTTCTTCCATATATTCTTCACCGAAGTAATGAAGTAACGCCTTTCGGCGGCATACGGAAGATTCGGCATACGCAGCGGTCTCCAGCAGAAGCTGCTTGCCAATTTCCTGCTCTGCTACAGGTTTGCCTTGCATAAACTTCTCAAGCTTCTGCAAGTCTTTATTGGTATAGAAAGTAATACACTGCCCTTCTCCCCCATCTCTTCCGGCACGTCCGGTCTCCTGGTAATATCCTTCCAGACTTTTGGGTATATCGTAATGAATGACATAGCGCACATCCGGTTTGTCAATCCCCATACCAAAGGCAATGGTAGCTACAATCACATCAATTTTTTCCATCAGGAAATCATCCTGGTTCTGTGTTCGTGTAGCCGAATCCATTCCGGCATGATAGGCACGGGCATTGATTCCGTTTGCCTGCAAGATTTCAGCAAGTTCCTCCACTTTCTTCCGGCTCAGGCAATAGATAATGCCTGACTTTTCGGGATTGTTCTTAATGAACTTGATGATGTCCCGGTCTACATTTACTGTTTTAGGACGTACCTCGTAATAGAGATTAGGGCGGTTGAACGATGACTTGAACACCTGCGCATCCACCATACCCAGATTCTTCTGGATGTCATGCTGCACCTTCGGTGTGGCCGTCGCAGTCAACGCTATCAAAGGGGCTTTCCCTATTTCATTGACAATGGGACGGATACGGCGATACTCAGGACGAAAATCATGTCCCCATTCAGAAATACAATGGGCTTCGTCCACGGCATAGAACGAAATCTTCACCGTTTTCAGAAATTCCACATTCTCTTCCTTCGTCAATGATTCCGGAGCTACATACAACAGCTTTGTCTTGCCACTGAGTATGTCGGACCGGACTTGATCTATCGCACTTTTGTTTAGGGAAGAATTGATGAAGTGGGCTATCCCATCCTCTTCGCTGAAGTTACGCATCGCATCGACCTGATTCTTCATCAAGGCAATCAGAGGAGAAATCACGATGGCCGTACCCTCCATCAACAAAGACGGCAATTGGTAGCACAAAGATTTTCCACCGCCGGTAGGCATCAACACGAATGTATCATTACCCGCCAACAGATTCTCTATGATTGCTTCCTGATTTCCTTTAAATGTATCGAACCCGAAGTATTTCTTCAGCTGGTCTGTCAAATTAATCTTCTTCCCTGCCATGATTCATTAGGTTGTTGTTTATTGAGTTAACTTTTAATAGTGGTACTCCGCCATGTTTTTACAAAGAACCCTAACAAAGTTATAAACAACTTCTTAAATTTCAAGCATAATCCATCGAATATTTTTCAATAAAAAGCAAAATAGTCGGTTCCCTTCCGTATTACCTTCTGATTATTAAGTACTTTGCAATCGTGCCATATTTGCCTTTTCAAGCTGGTGCTTGGCATAGTCCAACGTCACAACAAAATTTTCCTTCTGTTCTGACGGAATTTCGAACATGGCATCCATCATAATTGTCTCTACAATGGAACGCAAGCCGCGGGCTCCCAACTTATATTCTACCGCTTTATCCACGATATATTCAAATACAGCATCTTCAAAAGTCAGCTTCACATTGTCCATCTCAAACAGTTTGATATATTGCTTGATGATGGAATTCTTCGGTTCCGTAAGAATGGATCGCAATGCCACACGGTCTAACGGATTCAGATAAGTCAGCACCGGAAGGCGGCCGATAATCTCGGGAATCAATCCGAACGACTTCAAATCCTGCGGAGCAATGTACTGCATCATGTTACTCTTATCGATGGCTGCCGTATTGCGCACAGCACTATACCCGACAACGTGTGTATTCAGCCGCTGGGCAATCTTCTTTTCAATGCCATCGAAAGCCCCACCGCAAATAAACAGAATATTCTTGGTATTGACCGGAATCATTTTCTGGTCGGGATGCTTGCGCCCACCCTGGGGAGGAACATTCACCACAGAACCTTCCAGCAGTTTCAGCAATCCCTGCTGCACGCCTTCACCACTCACATCACGGGTTATGGAAGGATTATCACCCTTGCGTGCTATTTTGTCTATCTCGTCGATAAACACGATACCTTGCTCTGCCTCAGGTACGTTATAATCCGCCACCTGGAGCAGACGCGTCAAAATGCTTTCAATATCTTCGCCCACATAACCAGCCTCTGTCAGAACTGTTGCATCCACAATAGTAAAAGGAACATGTAGCAATTTGGCGATAGTACGCGCCAATAACGTCTTTCCCGTACCGGTACTGCCCACCATGACGATGTTTGATTTCTCAATCTCCACATCATCACCGCCATCCTTCTGAAGCAGACGTTTGTAATGGTTGTATACCGACACGGACAAGAAACGCTTGGCATCATCCTGACCAATGACATATTGGTCGAGGAACTTCTTTATTTCTATGGGTTTAGGAAGCTCTTTCAGATTCAGCTTCGTGACACTTGCCTTCTTGCCAGCCCCCAAAGCCTCCTGAGTAATCTCATAAGCCTGGGTGGCGCAACTGTCGCAGATATAGCCATTCATCCCCGTTATGAGAAATCCGACTTCATCTTCGGTGCGACCGCAAAAGCTGCATCTATTTTTATTTTTTCTTGAATCTGCCATATTTATTTTTTAATCAAAACCTCATCTACCATACCATATTCTTTGGCTTCCTGGGCTGTCATCCAGTAGTCACGGTCAGAATCTGCCCATACCTTGTCAAAGGGAGTGTGGGAGTGGTCGGCGATAATGGTATAAAGTTCTTTCTTCAGCTTCTGAATCTCACGTGCCGTGATTTCAATATCCGAAGCTTGCCCTTGGGCACCTCCCATCGGCTGGTGTATCATCACGCGGGAGTGGGTCAATGCAGAGCGTTTGCCTTCGGCACCGGCAACTAGCAATACGGCAGCCATACTTGCAGCCATACCTGTACAGATAGTAGCCACATCACTGCTGATGAACTGCATGGTATCATAAATACCCAGACCGGCATATACCGAACCGCCCGGTGAATTGATATAGATGGAAATATCCTTGCCCGGATCCACCGAATCCAGATAAAGCAACTGAGCCTGCAAAGTATTGGCTGTATAGTCATCAACCTGCGTACCGAGAAATATGATACGGTCCATCATCAGACGGGAAAACACGTCCAACTGCGTTACATTAAGCTGGCGTTCCTCGAGGATATAGGGATTTAAATAGCCGGCTTGTGATTTAATCACATCATCCAGCACCAAGCTGTTCATACCAAGATGCTTGGTAGCGTATTTTCTAAAATCATCCATTTCTTTCTATTTTTTAATTTATAAGGCTACAAAGAAACAAAAAAGAACACAGAGACACAAAAAAACACAGAGTTATAGTTCATCAAACTCTGTGTTTCTTTATAAATTTCAGCCGTAGGCTCACATTACTCTTATGCAAACATCTTATTGAACTCTTCAGCAGAAACGTTCTTATGCTCCAGTTCCACCTGAGACTTCAATGCAGTAGCCAGTTTCGATTCAACCACACGGTTGACCAAACCTTCTATGCTTTCTTTCTTCTTAAGCATTTCCTTTGAATAGTTCTCCAGAATTTCTTCGGGCACGCTCATCATGCCGTATTGTGCAAACTGTGCGCGGGTAGCTTCCTTAGCCATATTTGTGATGTCTTCCTGCTCAACCTTGATGTCATTGGCTTTCACCAGCTGTTCCTTAATCAGGTGCCAAGTCAGCTCTTCAATGCTCTTATCATAGTTGTCCTCTACAAAGCTTTCTTCCTTGTCAGGATTGTTCAGACGCATAATGCGCTTCAGCAATGCATCCGGGAATTCCAGTTTACCGACTTTCTCCATCAGCATCTTACGTGCGTCAATCAAGAACTTATAGTCACTATCTGCCACGAACTGGTTGGCAATAACTTCCTTCACTTTAGCACGGAATTCCTCTTCCGTCTTCACATTGCCTTCACCGAATACTTGGTCGAAAATTTCCTGAGTCAAGTCACCCGGAACGAAACGTGTGATTTCTTCTACCTGAAAGCTGAAATTGGATTTCACTTCGGGAGCAGCTTCCTTGTCAATCTTCAACAAAGAAGACAATTCGGCAGCATTTCCGTCCCAAGCCGTATTCGGGTTGAATACAAGCACATCATTCACTTTTGCACCGGCAAAAATAGCTTTCTGCTCATCATTCTTCATGTACGAAGGCATCATTACAGCACCTTCCACCTGAATGCCACCCTCTTTGGTATTACCTTCTTCATCCAGTTCAGCAAGCAAACCTTTCAGCATATCATTGTCCTCGCAAACATCTACCTTGTCATACTTGCCGTTACGTTGGGTGTAAGCCTTGACCTGATTATCCACCATTTCGTCTGTAACTTCGATAGTATAGTAATCTACCTTATCTTCTGCACAAACTTCAGCCTTAAATTCTGGAGCCAAAGCAATATCAAACAAGAATTCGAACTCTTCCATAGTATCGAAATCAATTTCCTGCTGCTTGTCTTCGTTGGGCAAAGGCTCGCCCAATATATTTACCTTATTGTCCTGGATATACTTATATACTGTTTCTGAAAGCAGCTTGTTCACCTCTTCAGCCAATGCAGACTTACCATACATTTTCTTAACTAAGCTCATAGGAACCATTCCCTTACGGAAACCGGGAATCTGCGCCTTCTGACGGAAGTTCTTCAATGATTTGTCTACTTTTTCCTGATAATCTGCTTTCTCAAGCTTTACAGTAAGCAGTGCGCTTACTTTGTCAATGTTTTGTAATGAAACGTTCATTCTGACAATTATTTATTTGATTTATACTTTGTTCCATATCTCAAATGGGGTTGCAAAATTAGCGTTATTCTTTCAATTATCAAAAAACATAGCCGAATTATTTCTTTTCTGTTACTAAGGAATAAGTATATATAACATGGTTACTGCCAAATTCCTCCACACGAGCTGGAAGAAAAAAGCAAAAATAATTATAGAAAAGCATTGTCAATCCGATTTTTATACGTTTCTTTGTCACGGAATGATGGCACATTAGTTATTCGATTTCCATTACATGGTTTTTACTTCCGTTTTCAAGAACGCTTTTGTAAACTCTCTGTCTTTGTGATTCATTTATTATTCAGCCTTCCTTCCAAGAGAGTTTTATTCATTTTATTTATTTTATCATTTTCATTATGAACATTTATGTTGGAAACCTTAACTACCGTGTTAAGGAAGATGACCTGCAAAAGGCCATGGAAGATTACGGTACAGTTACTTCCGTTAAATTTATCAATGACCGTACGACCGGACGCTTCAGAGGCATTGCTTTCGTTGAAATGGAAGACAGTGCAGCTGCTGCCAAAGCTATTGCAGAACTTGACGGCGCCGAATTCTTTGGTCGCCAGATGGTAGTAAAAGAAGCAAGACCTCCGAAATATTAATACCATAGATTTAAGGAGAAATAAAAAAAGACCACTAAATAGTGGTCTTTTTTTATTTCTATCAATCAACAGCAATCGTGTCACTTCATAAATTCCTTGCGACGTAGCACAAAACTGTTACTCAGATACTTTTCACGTACAATCTTATTCTCGGCCAACTCTTCCGGGGTACCCTGAAACAGGATTTTTCCTTCAAACAGCAGATAAGCACGATCGGTAATGCTCAACGTCTCCTGCACATTGTGGTCAGTAATCAAAATGCCGATATTCTTATCCTTTAACTTCCACACAATCTGCTGAATATCCTCCACCGCAATCGGGTCTACACCGGCAAAAGGCTCGTCCAACATAATGAATTTGGGGTCAATGGCCAGACAACGGGCAATTTCCGTACGGCGCCGCTCGCCACCAGACAACTGGTTACCCTTATTTTTCCTCACCTTTTGCAAACGGAATTCAGCAATCAGACTCTCCAGCTTATCCTTTTGATACTCCAAAGGTTTGTCGGTCATTTCCAATACAGATGCAATGTTGTCTTCCACACTCATCTGGCGGAACACGGAAGCCTCCTGCGCCAGATATCCGATACCCGTCTGCGCACGCTTGTATACCGGATACTTCGTTATATCCAAATCATTCAAGAAGATGCGTCCCTCATTGGGTGTAATCAGCCCTACGGTCATATAAAAAGAAGTCGTCTTACCAGCGCCATTCGGCCCCAGCAAACCGACAATCTCTCCTTGCTTCACGTCAATAGACACATGGCTGACTACCGTACGTTTACCATATTTCTTCACAAGGTCTTCCGTACGCAATACCATCCTGTCTTCTTCCCGCAGTTCTGCCCCTATAGTCCGGTCTTGCCCGGCCTGCAGATTTTCCTTAACTTCTTCTACATTGTCCTTTATGCCTTTTTCTTCTTCCATATTCTAAAGGTTTTCGCCGCAAATGTAGCAAAAATAAGCCGAAATAGTGTACATTTGCATTCAAATACTTATATGTCATGATTAAAGCACTTAAGACAGTGGGAAGATATATCATACTGATGGGACGCGTATTCGCCCGCCCCGAACGTATACGTATGTTTTTCCGCCAATATGTCAACGAGTTGGAACAGCTTGGCGTGAACTCCATCGGCATCGTATTGCTGATATCGTTCTTCATCGGAGCTGTAATCACCATACAGATAAAGTTGAACATCGAGAGTCCCTTCATGCCCCGATGGACAGTGGGGTATGTAACCCGTGAAATCATGCTGCTGGAATTCTCCTCCTCCATCATGTGCCTGATTCTGGCAGGGAAAGTCGGGTCAAACATCGCCTCGGAGCTGGGCACCATGCGGGTCACCCAGCAAATAGACGCCCTTGAAATTATGGGTGTCAACTCTGCCAACTATCTTATCCTACCGAAAATCGCCGCTATGGTGACAACCATTCCACTGATGGTGACGTTCAGTATATTCGCCGGTATCATAGGTGCCTTCTGTACTTGCTGGTTCGGTGGCATCATGTCGGCGGTAGATTTGGAATACGGCTTGCAGTACATGTTTGTCGAATGGTTTATTTGGTGCGGTATCATCAAGTCGCTGTTCTTTGCCTTTATCATTGCCAGTGTATCGGCATTCTTCGGCTACACTGTCGAAGGTGGTTCCATCGAGGTAGGTAAGGCGTCCACCGACTCCGTAGTATGCAGCAGTGTACTTATCTTATTCGCCGACCTAATATTAACTCAACTTTTAATGGGATGATTGAACTGAAAGGACTTTGCAAATCATTTGAAGGAAAAGAGGTATTGAAAGATATCAATGCCACTTTTGAGAATGGAAAGACCAACCTGATTATAGGGCAGAGCGGTTCGGGAAAAACCGTACTCATGAAATGTATCGTGGGTTTGTTGACACCGGACAAAGGAGAATTGTTGTATGACCACCGCAACTTCCTTGCCATGGGAAAGAAGGAGAAGAAAGCGCTCCGCCGGGAAATGGGAATGATTTTCCAAAGTGCCGCACTGTTCGACTCCATGACAGTACTGGACAACGTAATGTTTCCACTGAACATGTTCAGCAACGACACCCTGCGTGACCGGACTCGTCGTGCCATGTTCTGTTTGGAACGTGTCAACTTGATTGAAGCTAAAGACAAATTTCCTGGAGAAATCAGCGGTGGTATGCAGAAACGCGTAGCCATTGCCCGTGCCATTGCCCTAAACCCGCAATACTTGTTCTGTGACGAGCCGAATTCAGGACTTGACCCCAAGACCTCGCTTGTCATCGACGAACTGATACAGGATATAACCCGGGAATACAATATGACTACTCTCATCAACACTCATGACATGAACTCTGTAATGGGTATCGGAGAAAAAATCATCTACATCTACGAAGGGCACAAAGAATGGGAAGGCAATAAAGACGATATCTTCACTTCCACCAACGAACGGTTGAACAGTTTCATATTTGCATCCGACTTGTTCCGGAAGGTCAAAGAAGTGGAGATACAGAACCTTGAAGGATAAAAACACACTGAAGTTCCAAATCTCCTGCATAAGAAATATGCAGTGGAAGTTTTTCCTCTCTCTGTAGCTTTACTCTCTGAAAATATAACAGTAATTGCTTAAAAGTTATAACTAAATACTATAAATTCAATACTTTCATCGATATATTGCCAATATTCAAATGAATAAGAAAGATGTAAAGGTATATAAAATATTTATTTTTTTGTTTGGAATGAATTTGACAACCTCTATGGTTCATTCCCAAGAATCCATAGATTCCTTGGTTAATCATATAGAAAGCAGCTTTTCTTCTCATCCCTCTGAATCAATCTATTTTCAAACAAGTAAAGACATCTACGAGACCGGTGAAGACCTCTGGTTCAAAGCCTATCAGTTGGATGCACAAACTTTCGGTTTATCGGATAAAAGTAAGACTCTTTATCTGCAAATGATTAATCCGAAAGACAGCGTTGTCCGGCAAGAAAAATATCCGATAGAGAATGGCATCGTATCCGGTCATGTTTACATAGACGAAAAACTTTCGGAAGGCGACTATTTTCTGGAAGGCTATACAAAGCACTCCTTTTACAAGAATGACACTGCCGGAATAACCCCTACCCGAAAAATAAGAATAGTGAAAAATATGGCCCGTTCGGAAATAACGGAGAACCCTAAAGATACAGTCTTCCGTTTTGAGACATTCCCCGAAGGAGGGAATCTCGTTTCCGGCCTTTCCTCCAGGCTGGCTTTCAAGGCAACCGACGGGAAGGGAAATCCGGTATCTGTGGAAGGAGCCATTTATGAAGACGATAAGTTCCTGTGCGGAATAAAGAGCGTGCACGATGGGATGGGGTCTGTTCCCTTCACTCCCTTAGTGAATAAACAATATAAGATTGAATTGAAGAATGGGAAAATCTATCCGCTCCCCGAGATTCATTCGCAAGGAATGGTTCTGAATCTTCGCGGGCAAGATAAAGAGCATCTGAATTTTCTCCTTTCCCAAACCGAGGGCTTGCCGCACCGGCAAATTTATCTTTTGGGGCAAATGCGCGGAATGGTTTGCTGCATGGCGAAAGGGATATTAAAGGACAGTCTTAAAATCTCCATTCCGCTCGATAATTTTCTGTATCAAGGTATAGCAGAGTTTACGCTTTTCGACAGTTCCATGCAGCCCGTTGCAGAACGGTTGGTGTATGTTCATCCCCAAAAGAAACTGTATATAACGGCTGAGCCTGAAAAGACAAGTTTTACAATTCGGGAAAAAGCGTCAATCAAGATAAAAACGACAGACGAAAAAGGCAATCCGGTGAGGGCAAATCTAGGTATTAGCGTATATGACCGGGCATACAATAATCCTGCCGACCCGGTGAATATCCTCACTTACTGTTATCTTTCCTCCCAGATACGGGGCAGGATCTGTAACTCGACTTACTATTTTGACGAAAAGAACAGTGACAGGAAAGAAGCGTTGGATCTGTTGTTACTTACACAAGGTTGGAGGCGATATGTATGGAATGCAGCAGAGCCTGATTACCAAGGAGAACCGTTTTTGACAGATGAAATCAATGGCATACAGACCCTTAAGAGTAAGAAAAAGGATAAACAGGATGAAGGAGCAGAACAGCTTATCCAGGTTTTCGGTGCAGAAGGAAACTCCCAGTTTATTTGGACGGACTCTACAGGACGTTTTATGGTTGACCCGGACAAAATGAAAGCACTTCAAGGAGGGTATGTGTATTTGAAGCCCATGTTGTCGAAAGAGTTCAAACCGGCACTGGAATTGGTGGATTACTTTCCTTTAATTGATAGTATAAAGAAGAACAGGCCTCAGTATTATCCGATGGAGGAACTGTCCCACTATAAGAAAGAGCAAATCCTTGATTTGCCTGTGATAAGCAGTGACAGTACCATACTATTGAATGAGGTGACGATAACGGCAAAGGGGCATAAACCGTTTAGAGATAAAATGATGGGAAGGCTGGATAGTTTGGCACAAATAAACTTGAATTATACTTATGTTTGTGGCTGTGGCTATTTACAAAATTACAAACCTGATTATAATGCCCATCCTTGGTGGAAACCTTGTCATATATCTTCAGATAAACGAACAACACCTATAGAAGGTAAACAATATGAAATAGTGAAATTTAAACATTTGGGCGGTAATCAATTTTCTCTCATAGATAAACAAACAGTAGTTTATCACGCTAATCATTATTCAGAAGAAGAACTACTTCGCATGAATAACCTCTGGCGTACCAAAGGTTATTATAGAAAAAGAGAGTTTTACCAACCAGATGAGGTAGACATACAGCTTTCCACTTCTGATGCCCGCAATACTTTATTATGGGCTCCATCTGTCATTACAGATGAAAAAGGAGAAGCAGAAGTTCATTTCTATTGTTCCGACATCAATACCGGATTTATCGGGGTCATAGAAGGTATTGATGGTAACGGATTACTCGGAAATGCAAAATGTGAGTTTAGAGTGATAAGAAAATAACAGTTACAATTTTACGTTATGGCAAAACGTACATTTTCGTCCTTATACTCCCAACCGACCCGTTCTTTTTCTCAGGATAATTGATGAAAACACAGCTGTGAACAACCCAGTCAGCGCAATCAAATCAGTTGTCAATAATCTTGATCTTGATAATTTCAAACAAGGTGACGATGAACCTTACTTTCTTTGCTAGGCAAAAGAAAAGATAACAGAACTGTAAATTACAGAAGAGGTTGTGTCAAGATTTTGACACAACCTCTTCATCTTCATAAAACCAGTTAATAGAATCGACTTATATCATCACGATATATTTTACTTCTGCCGGATATAGATATTTATCGGAGTTCCGGTTAACTTCCATTTCTCACGCATCTTATTTTCCAGAAATCGTCTATAAGGTTCTTTCACATATTGTGGAAGATTTGCAAAATAAACAAATGACGGCACCTGGATATTGGGTAACTGCGTAATATACTTTATCTTGATATATTTACCCTTGATTGAAGGGGGGGGATATGCCTCGATAAGCGGAAGCATTTCCTCGTTCAAACGAGCTGTCGGAATACGCGTCATACGATTTTCGTACACATCACGCGACTCTTCCAACACCTTCAGAATACGTTGTTTGGTCAGTGCCGAAGCAAAGATGATAGGGAAATCCACAAATGGAGCGAAACGGTTGCGGATAGCATCTTCGAAAGTTTTCATCACCTTTACAGTCTTGTCCTGCACCAAATCCCACTTGTTCACCACAACCACCAGTCCCTTGGCATTCTTCTGAATCAAAGAAAAGATATTCAAATCCTGACTTTCGATGCCACGCGTAGCGTCTATCATCAAAATACATACATCTGCATTCTCAATGGAACGAATGGAACGGATTACAGAGTAGTACTCCAAATCCTCATTCACCTTGTTCTTTTTACGGATACCCGCCGTATCTACCAGGTAGAAATCAAAACCGAATTTATTGTAACGGGTATAGATAGAATCGCGCGTGGTACCGGCAATCTCCGTCACGATATTGCGATCTTCTCCAATAAAGGCATTGACTATGGAAGATTTTCCGGCATTAGGACGTCCTACTACCGCAAAGCGGGGAATATCCTCGTCCAGAATTTCATCAGACTCCTTCTTGAACTTACCGACGATAAGATCCATCATATCTCCCGTACCGCTACCCGTTACAGCAGAAATACAAT
>ERZ777305.2030-NODE-2030-length-19369-cov-4.701046_pt1 | contig 19369 bp, 23 predicted proteins | sample MGYA00374965_ERZ777305 | MGnify/ENA primary metagenome ERZ777305 (study PRJEB29328, sample SAMD00013331) | mouse gut metagenome | study: EMG produced TPA metagenomics assembly of the Metagenome analysis of fecal microbiota from mouse which was promoted... | reverse complement strand
CTTTCTCTTTTTTTAAATCTTCTTCTGTGACTAGTTCAAAAGTATAATTACCATTTGTTACAGTTTCTAAAACTTCTTCAATTAAATCTGTATAATAATCCTTTATATAATTTTTTTTATATTGATTGCCAATTTCTATAACTATATTATTATCTGATATACTAACAAGTTTAGAATCTTTAAACCAAGTATTAAATGAAATACCGTTTAATTTGCTGCTCAAAACATCAAGAAAATTATCCCATAACTCTTCGTTTTTCATTCAACCACCCGTCCCTAATTTCTAACTAATTAAATTGTAAATCACTTTTGGCGAAAAATAAAGACAATTATTCAAAATAACGACTTATCAACCTGTTATCAACAATGTTGTAAACAATTTATCTCCTATAATATCGCATAAATCGACACTTTTCAACACTTTCAACAAATTTGTTTTAAAAGTTATTAATTTTTTGTAACAAGTTATTAACAAACTATGTTGAAAACGTTAAAAAGTATCATAACCTACGGAATTACGTGTCTAAAAGCCTCTAGTTATTGACAAAGATTTTATATGTCATTAAATACAGTCAATTTATAGTAAATTTACAAATAGCTATTCAATTACCAACATATATATAATAAGGATAATCCTACATATCTAAAATAATGATTTAGTAAAAAAATAAAATAATTACGAAAATTTATTGACTTAGGTATTAATTTATTATACAATAACGTTGCTTTAAGAGATGCGGAGGTGTAGAAATATGAAAAGAACTTTTCAACCAAATAATCGTAAGAAAGCTAAAAAACATGGTTTCTTTGCACGTAAAAATACTAAAATATTAAAAACAAGAAGAGCAAAAGGACGTAAGATACTTAGCAGATAATTAAAGCCACATTCGTGGCTTTTTATTCTATTGGGAGGAATACTAGTGAAAAAGTATGAAATTATAAAAGATAAAAGAGAATTTGATGAAATTATTCACAATGCTCCATACTTAAAAAACCGTTATTATGTTATATACAATAAGGAAAGATCTCCTAAATTTCCTCGATTTGGTTTAGCTGTTGGGAAAAAAATTGGAAATGCTGTAACTCGCAATAGAGTAAAACGCCAGATGCGTGCAATTATTGATAATAACAAAAATCTATTTCAAAATACTAAAGATTATATTATAATAATAAAGAAGAACTTTTTAGATTTATCTTTTTCCGAAATGGAAATAGAATTAAAAAGATTATTAGAAAAATAGGTGAATCAATGAAAAAGAAAATATTAATAGTTGTAGCTATCATTTTAGTTACACTAACGGGCTGTACTAAAACACTTACAGATGATAAAAACAAAAGGGTGGTTTATGAAAAGACTGGTCAAAATTTAACATCTAATATTTTATGCCGTCCAGAAAATGAAGAATTATTAGATATTTATAAGAAAAATGAAAAACAGATGGAACTAAAATTAGATGATCTTCCAAAATGTGAAAATATGAAAGTCTATGAAAAAAAATCTTATAATGGTCTATGGGTAGGACTTTTCGTTAGACCATTAGCTTGGTTAATTATCAACGTTGGTAAATTAGTTGGTAACTATGGTATTTCCGTAATGTTAATTGGTTTAGCAATACGCTTAATATTGATGCCAATGTCAGCTAAAACAGCCAAACAGCAGGGAAATATGAAAAAAGCTCAACCAGAGATTGAAAGACTTGAAAAAAAATATGCCAACAAAACAGATCAAGAATCTATGATGCGTAAGAGTCAAGAAACTTTAGCAATTTATCAAAAATATAATATAAACCCAATAAGTAGTTGTTTAGTATCATTTATTCAACTTCCATTATTCTTTGCCTTCTTAGAGGCCATCAATAGGGTACCTGCAATATTTGAAAATTACTTTTGGAAGTTCCAATTGGGAACAACTCCTTTAGTAGGCATCCAAAATGGAAATTACTACTATATCATATTATTAGTACTAATCATTTTATTTACTTTATTATCGTTTAAACAGAGTATGGGTTCCATGAGTGGAAATCCGGAACAGGTAAAAACAACTAAATATATGTTAATATTCATGACAGTATTTATCGGAATTGCCTCATTCCAGTTGCCATCGGCCATCGCCCTTTATTGGGTAATAGTAAATGCATTCACGGTAATTCAAATGTTAGTTCTAAAAAGAAAGTAGGTTAGTTTTATGAAAATTGAAGTTTTTGAAGGAAAAGAAGAACAAGAAATATTAAAAAGAGCACTTGATGAATTAAATGTTAGTGAAGAAGATACACTTCACTTCGTAACTAAAGAAAAAGTAGGATTACTAAAAAAGGAAGTAGTAAGTGTTCATATTGTTAAATTAGATGATGTTGCATTATTTATTAAAGATTATTTAAATGAAATTGTAACAGACATGGGTTTGGAGGTTTCTTTTGAAACTAAAATTCGTGAAAAACAGATAACCGTTAAAATGTATTCCAATAATAATAAAATCTTAATTGGTAAAAATGGACAAACCTTACAAGCATTGACAACAATAGTTAAACAGAGAATATATAACGAAATAGGGCAATATCCATATTTAATATTAGATGTCGAAAATTATAAAGAAAAACAAGTCAAATACCTAGAGAGACTTGCTAAAAATGTAGCTCGCGAAGTTGCTAATACAAAAGTAGAGGTAGAATTAGAGAATATGAACTCTTATGAAAGAAGAATTATTCACAATATTTTATCTGATAATACTAAGGTTTATACTGTATCTACTGGAGAAGAACCAAATAGACATGTAGTTGTAAAACCAAAAGAGGATTAATTCCTCTTTTTATTATATAAGAGTTATAATTAGATAGGAGGTATACATATGAATGAAAATATATGTGCCATATCAACAGCATTGGGAGTAGGAGCTATATCTATCGTTCGCTCTTCAGGTCCTGATGTAATCAAAATAGTAAAAAAAATATTTCAGGGAGACGATTTAGAAAAAGTTAATACACATACCATCAACTATGGTTTTATCGTCGATGGCGAAGAAAAAATAGATGAAGTACTCGTGTCCGTTATGCGTGCTCCCAATACATTTACTAGGGAAGATGTCGTAGAGATTAACTGTCATGGTGGGATAACTACTACAAATAAAGTTTTAGAATTGTTAATTATAAATGGCTGTCGATTAGCTGAACCAGGAGAATTCAGCAAAAAGGCCTTCCTAAATGGTAGAATTGATTTAGTTGAGGCCGAGGGAATAAATGATTTAATATTAAGTGAATCTGAAGAAGCTCGTAAATATGCCATAAATCGCGTAGCTGGAAATCTGTCGCGAATAATAATTGATCAACGCAATATTCTTCTTGGAATAAGTGCCGAATTAGAAGTGAATTTTGACTTTCCTGAAGAGATGGATAATCCCGAAGTAACTCATACCAAACTTCATACAGAACTAAAAAAGATTGAAGAAAACTTAAAAGATCTACTAAGCCACAGTCAAGATGGTCAAATAATAAAAAATGGAATAGATGTTGCCATTGTTGGTAAACCCAACGTTGGAAAGAGCAGTATTTTAAATCATCTATTAGATCAAGACAAAGCAATAGTTACGGATATTGCGGGGACAACTAGAGATATCGTTGAGGGCAGTATAACTCTAAGTGGTATAAAAATAAACCTGATAGATACGGCAGGAATTCGCGATACGGAAGATATTGTCGAAAAAATAGGTGTCGACAAGAGCAAAGAGATATTAAGCCAAGCCGATCTTGCTATATATGTTTTAAATAATAATGAAAAAATTGATGCCGAAGAAATATCGTTCTTACAAAAATTAGATAATGTTAAAAAAATACTATTTATTAACAAAGATGATTTGGAAAGTAAAATAGATACGTCAAATTTAGAAATATCGGACATTGTCTATGGAAATACTATTGATGAAAAAGGCTTAGATAACTTAAAAAATAAAATAATTGAAATGTTTAATTTAAATGAGATAAAGAGTAAAAATTATAACTTCTTAAGTAATGCCCGCCAAATAGCATTAGTTCGCAACTCTTTAGAATCAATTGAAAATGCCATTAAAAGTGTAGAGGAAGAAATGCCTTTAGAGATGATTTCCGTTGATATCAAGAAAGCTTATGATGATTTGGGTGAAATAATCGGAGCAACTTATAAAGATGAATTATTAGATGAGTTATTCTCAAAATTCTGTTTAGGTAAGTAATATGTTAGAAATATTTAAAGATAAAAATTATGAAGCAATTAATTTTTCACCTTTTATTGATTATCTTAATATCGTTGAAGAATCCGGATATAATATAATGTCTCACATATCGGAAAAAGATTCTGATAAGATAGTTTTAACTTATGATAATGAAAAAATTGAAATATTAGGTTTAAAGACCCGTGAATATGAATGGATTAGTATTTATAAATTTAATGTCAATAATGAAAAATATGAACAAATAGAATTTATGATTTATCTTTCATTGTCTAATTCTTTAGAAAAACACAATAGAATAATAAAGTACTCAGCTCATTTAGAAGATGAATTGTATTCTCGTTTAGTATGGTCAAGTTTCTATTATAAGGATAATGAATATCTCAAAGGAAAAAGGGAATTGAGAAAAATAACTGTTGAAGATTTATCAAAAATATTTTATAGTAAGACAATGAATTTATCTGAATTAGTAACATTAGCTGATTCAAAAATATTTGAATTTTATGAAATAAAAACTCTAATTGGAGAAGAAGTAAAAGAATTATTATTAGAGTATTAAAGGATGTGGATATATGAAATATGATATTATCGTAGTAGGTGGAGGACACGCCGGGTGTGAAGCCGCAGCCGCAGCTAGCAAACAAGGATTTAAAACAGCCTTGATTACTTCCAATAAGACCAATATTGCCGATATGCCATGCAATCCATCAATTGGTGGAACAGCAAAGGGCATAGTAGTAAGAGAAATAGATGCTTTAGGTGGTTTAATGGGAGTAATTGCCGATAAATCACACCTTCAAATCAAGATGTTAAACTCGGGAAAAGGCCCAGCTGTTAAGTCATTAAGAGCCCAAGGGGATAAAATAACATATCCTAAAAATATGGTTAAGGCTTTAGAAAGCATCAAAACACTCGATATATTAGAAGAGATGGTTGAAGATTTAATAGTAGAAGACAATACTATCAAAGGAGTAGTATGTGACAGTAAGAAGACTTACTTATGTGATATATTAATACTTACAACAGGTACTTATTTAAAAAGTAAAATATTAGTTGGAAGCACTCATAAAGAAGAAGGACCACATGGTGAGACGTCAAGCAAACATCTAAGTGACAAATTAAGAAAACTAGGATTTGAAATACAAAGATTAAAGACAGGAACTCCTCAAAGAATAGATCCAAACACAGTCGATTATTCCAAATTAACTGAAGAATTAGGAGATATGCAACCATGGACTTTTTCATTTGATATAGAACCACAATATGACGTTAATGAACAAAGAAAATGTTACTTAGTTTATACTAATGAAAAAACCCATCAAATAATAAGAGATAATTTAACAAAATCAGCTATGTATGGTGGATATGCGGAAGGTATTGGTCCTAGATACTGTCCTTCTATAGAGGATAAAGTAGTAAGATTTGCCGATAAAGAAAGACACCAATTATTTCTTGAACCAGAAAGTGATTTCTATCCTGATTTATACTTGCAAGGTTTTTCGACATCTATGCCTATAGACGTCCAAGAACAAATGGTTCATAGTTTAGTTGGTTTAGAAGACGCCAAGATCTTAAAATATGCCTATGCCATCGAATATGATGCTATAAATCCTCTCCAACTAATGCCATCTTTAGAAACAAAAGTAATAAAAAATCTCTTTACTGCCGGTCAAATAAATGGTACAAGCGGCTATGAAGAAGCGGCAGGACAAGGTTTAATAGCCGGAATTAACGCCGGATTAAAACTTAAAGGGAAAGATCCATTAATATTAAAGAGAAACGAATCATATATTGGAGTACTTATTGATGATTTAGTAACTAAGGGAACGAAAGAGCCATATCGTTTATTGACATCTCGTGCCGAATATCGTCTTATCTTAAGACATGATAATGCCGATTTAAGACTTCGTCGATACGGTTATGAATGTGGAGTAGTAACGGAAGAACAATACAATAATCTCTTAACTAAAGAAGCCCATATTGAATCGTTAACACAAGAATTAAAGACAATAACAATAAATAACAACAATGTCTCAAAAAATATTTTGTCGTCACTGGAAATAGATTGTTTATCATCGGGAATAAGTGCCTATAATTTATTAAAAAGACCGCAAGTAAAGATGGAACATTTAGTAGAATATCTACAAAGAGATTATACTCCAGAAGTATTGGAAATAGTGGAAATATCCATAAAATATGAGGGATATATTGCCAAAACCATCAGAGAAGTCGAAAAAATGTTAAAGCTTGAGAGTAAGAAGATTCCTAAGGATATAGATTATGATAAAATTCAAAATTTGGCCAGTGAAGCTCGTCAAAAATTAAAGACCGTAAGACCCGCAACAGTCGCCCAAGCTACTAGAATAAGTGGCGTCAATCCAACAGATATATCGATATTGACAGTATATTTAAAAAGGGAATATAGTAAGGATAGTAACAATGAATAAAGAAGAATTTCTAAAACACTTAGATGAATTAAATATAAGTCTTGCTGAAAAACAAGTAAATCAATTAGAGACATATGCCAATTTTCTTTTAAGTTATAATGAACACACCAATCTAACAGCCATCAAAAAAAAAGATGATGTATATTTAAAACACTTTTATGATTCTCTTACTTTAGTTAAATATCTCAATTTAAATGATTATGAATCCCTTGTAGATATTGGTACAGGAGCCGGCTTTCCGGGAGTGGTTTTAAAAATAGTTTATCCACATTTAAAAGTAACCTTAATTGATTCAAATAATAAAAAAATAAAATTTTTAGATGAATTAATCAAACTTTTAGAAGTAAAAAACATCGAAACTATCAACGTAAGAAGCGAAGATTATGCTAGAAACAATAAAGATTCATACGATATAGTAACGGCTCGTGCCGTCACTTCTTTACCTGTTTTAAGTGAATTATGTCTTCCACTAGTAAAAATCGGTGGATACTTTATTCCTTTAAAAGCCGATGCCACTGAAGAGATAAGCCTTGCTAAAAATATTATCAAGGAATTAAATGGAGAAATTGAGAGTATCAATGAATTTTCTCTGCCTATAGAAAATTCTAAGCGCACTATTATAAAAATCAAAAAAGTAGATAAAACACCGGATAAATATCCAAGAACTTATGACAAAATGAAAAAAGCATTGAAAAAAAACATAAAATAAAGTAATATAAAATTAGAATAAAAATAATAAAAAGGGGAATGTTCCATGAAGATGGAAGCACAAATTAGATTAATTAATATTGAAGAAATAATTCCAAACCGCTTTCAACCAAGATTAGAATTCGAAGAAAGTGCTTTGAATGATTTAGCAGCATCAATTAAAGAACATGGAATATTTCAACCACTAGTTGTTAGAAGATTAGCTGGAAAATATGAAATAATTGCCGGAGAAAGACGTTTTAAAGCTGCCAAAATTGCTGGATTAACAGCAGTACCATGTATTATTTCTGATCTTGATGATAATGAATCAGCAGAAGTAGCAATTATTGAAAATACTCATAGAAGAGACTTATCTCCTATTGAAGAGGCAAAATCTTATAAAAAATTATTAGATAGAAGATATGTTACCCAAGATCAATTAGCTCAAAGATTGGGAATTAGTCAATCGACAATCGCCAATAAAATAAGACTATTAAATCTCGATGAAAATGTTCAAGATGCTTTAATGAAGGAAAGAATAAGCGAAAGACATGCTCGAAGCCTTCTAAAAGTAACTGATAAAATGAAACAGGTTGATTTGTTAAATAAAATCATCACTGAAAGATGGACTGTAAAAAGACTTGATGATGAAATAGATATAATAAACGGTTCATATCATAGAGAGAATCAAACAGGTGGAATAAATACCAATAGCAAAATAGATATTGATGTTGAAGATATAATCAATAACTCTATTGATTTTATGGCCGAAAACAATACCCCTATATACTCTTACCAAAACAATAAAAACGAGACAAGAGAGCCCAAAAAGAATTCATTATTTTTCAACAATCTAGAAAATGAAGCTGCCAATATGGATACGACCTTAAGTTTTGGCTTTAATCCCTTTAAGACAGCCAATTTAGACGAAGACGATGATGAAGATATTGAAGTATTCGGTGAGGAAGATTATGATACTGAAGAGAAAACAAAAGAGGAAACAAAACAAGAAAACGTGGTCGAACGCGTTGTTGAAGTAGAACTATCCAAAAATGATGATATCGTTGCTGAAATTAAAAAAATCATTACTAAATCTAAGGCTAACGGACTAGGAATAGAATCCGAAGAGTTTAGCTTTGATAATATGTACCAATTTGTTATTAGAATAGATAAAGAGGATAAGTAAATTATCCTCTTTTTTTGTCATTAACATAAATAGATTGACTGCCATCTAAGAAGTAAAACAATGTGTTTGATTTGGCATTATATTTTCCGGAAATAGGATCCATTGGAACAGCAACTACATCTTCTGGCATTTGATACCAAGTATCTTCCATATCTTTTTCATAAAATTCCATAGTATCAAGCCAAATATCCTTTATAGCTTTCGAATAACTCTTAGGAACACTTTTGTTTAAATCATTACCTGCCCAAACGAGCATTAATCCCTTTTTGTTATAGCCACTTATCCAATAATCATAATCTGTCGTACCACTCTTAAGAGCATACTTGCGGCTTAATTTGCCATTCAAATAAAGAACTGTCGGACTGCTATAATCGACAAAAGAATAGTTATAAGTATTACACATAGTCTCATTTAGAATATATGTAATACTAGGATCTAAGGCCTGATAAACACTATCTTCATGCTGATAAAGTAAATTGCCATTTATATCTTCTACACGATTAATAAAATAAAGTTCCCCTTGACTGCCACCATTTGCCAAAGTGGAATAGGCATTAGCATAATCTAGCATATTAATTTCACTTGCTCCTAAAGCTAAAGATGGATTGGCACTTAAATCCTCCTTTAAACCGGCATCATGTAATACATCAACTAATGTCTGTTCTCCTAAAAACAAATGTGTCTTAACGGCATATATATTGTCCGAATAAGATAGAGCAGCAGCCATGGAAATCTCTTTATTTCCATAATGATTACCATAATTGGTCGGACTATATGTCTTATTCTCCGAAAATACAAAAGTCGTCTCTTCTGATTTAAAAGTTGAAGATACCGTCATTCCACCATTTAACGCTGCATAGTAAAGAAAAGGCTTAATAGTTGAACCAACTTGTCTTTTTGCCTGTGTAACTCGATTATATTGGCTCTTCGTGTAATTTTTGCCACCAGTTAATGCTAAAACCTTAAAAGTTTCAGGATCAACCATAATACTAGCTATTTGGGTGTCATCATCAGTTGTATGATTTTTTATTGATTCTTCCATTTTTGTTTGGGTATCCATATCCAAATTCGTATATATTCTCAAACCACCAGATTTTATCAAACTAGTTGGTATCTTTTTTAATTTATACAATTCCTCAATAACAGCATCCTGATAATACATCAAAGTATCCAAATTATTAACACTTCTTTTTCCATATATATTAACATCTTCAAAACTCAAATTTTTATAAGTCTCTTCATCCAACGCACCGTTATCATATAATGTTCTAGCAACAATATTAAATCGCCTTTCGGAAGCATCTAAATTGGCAACGGGATTATAGTTATTGGGGCTTTTGGGAATCCCTGCAAGGATAATAGCTTCTTCCACGGTAATATCACTGATATTCTTATTAAAATAGTAAAGAGAGGCGTTTTTAACACCATAAATACCATTTCCAAAATATATAGTATTTAAATATCCTTCTAAAATCTCATCTTTTGAATAATGTGTCTCTAATCTGATCGTCAAAAAGGCTTCTTCAATCTTTCTTTCCCACGTCTGATCAAATTCTAAAAATAAATTCTTAACATATTGTTGAGAAATACTCGATGCTCCAGCAGTTATTTTCCCTTTTTTAATGTTAGTAAACAAAACCTTAGCTATCCTTAACAGATCAAATCCTTTATGTTGATAAAAGTGTTGATCCTCCGTTGTAATAATATAATTTACTAACTTATCATCAATATCGTCTAATTTAACCCATTCGGAGTCATTGCTTCCTTCCATAACCAAATTGTCCTTATTATCATATATATAAAGAGAATTAGCACTTTTAATAGAAATGGGTTCCGTAAAATAGGCATAGACATATACCCCTGTTACAAAAACACATCCAACAATCATTAGAAAAAAAGTTAATTTAAATAAAAACTTTAGTATTTTCATACTAACCACCAATATTATATTGCGACAAATCTTTTATTTTATGATAAAATATGCGCAGGTGATACTATGAATACTCTCAATTTTAAACTAATAACGAATAAATTAGAGCAAATTAATGAAACAATATCGTATTTTATCAATAATGATAATATAAATTTTAAAATTGGCAATACTTTATATAGATATAATCTAATAGATGATATCCTTTTTAAAACTGATGATTCATTATCTCTAACAATTGATCCCAATAATAATATAATATATATAAAACTTGTCGAAAATGGACTAGAATTTAATATGCCAATGGAAAATTCAAAAATAATCAAAAACGCTGATGAAATTATTATAAAATATGCTTACATTGGGGACGAATTAATGGAAAATGAAATACATATTAAGCGCTAGGAAATATTACTAATTTTAAATGAGTATTAAAAATACCAAAAATTTTATTGACAACATAATATATTATGATAAAATTAGTATTGTTTTAAGTAGTAATGACATTTTTTCATAACTTAGCATATAATGTTGTGAAAATAATAGGAGGTTATATTCATGAAAGCTATTAAATTAACTGATGAACAACTAGAACAATATTCATACGCAGACGTTGCAAATCTAGTATTAGAGGCCAATGGAAAAAAGATGAAAATTCAAAATCTTTTTGAAGAAGTAATAAAAATAATGAAATTACCAGATAGTTTCTTTGAAAGTAAAATAGGTGATTTCTTTGCTCTTCTATCAACAGATAAGAGATTTATCATGCTAGAAAAGGGATTCTGGGACTTAAGAGTTAATCATACTCACAAAATCGTTATTGAAGACGAAGAAGAGGAAGAAGAATTGGAATTAGAAGAAGAGATTGAAGATATTCCTTCTGAAGATGAAGATGATACAGAAATTAACTTTGACGATGACAAAGTTGATGACGATGATGATGAAGACGATTTAAAGGATTTAGTTATCTTAGATGAATCAGAAGAACAAGATATGATGTAGCTATACTTCTTAGATTAAAAAGAAAAGAGGTATTATTATGATAGAAAGATTAAATATAATAGAAACTAGATATAAGGAATTGGATAGCATGCTAGCTAATCCCGATATTTTAAGTGACTACAATAAAATGAAGAGTTTATCTAAGGAAAAGAGTTCCCTAGAAGAAACTATGAATAAATATAACGAATATAAAAAATTAATAGAAGAAATTGAAGGATTAAAGGAGTTGTCTAAAGACCCTGAAATGGGGGAAATTGCCTCCTTAGAATTGGAAGAAAACAATCAAAAATTAGAGGAACTAACCAAAGAAATAGAAATACTTTTAATTCCTAAAGATGAGAATGATGGAAAAGATATCATCATGGAAATTCGTGGAGCAGCTGGCGGAGATGAGGCCAATATTTTTGCCGGAGACCTTTATCGTATGTACACGCGATATGCTGAAAAACAAGGCTGGAAGACGGAAATAATTAATCAAGTTGAAGGAACTGCTGGAGGTTTTTCGCAAATTGAATTTTCTATTAAGGGCGACAGCGTATATTCAAAATTAAAGTTCGAATCAGGTTCACACCGTGTTCAAAGAGTTCCTGAAACGGAATCACAAGGAAGAATTCAAACATCAACTGCAACAGTAGCAGTAATGCCAGAGGCAGAAGATTTAGATTTTGAACTAGATATGAATGAAATTCGCATAGATATCACTCGCTCAAGCGGATGTGGTGGACAAGGAGTAAATACAACCGATTCCGCAGTTCGCCTAACACATTTACCAACAGGCATAATTGTATACTCACAAACAGAACGAAGCCAAATAAAAAACAAAGAAATTGCCATAAAAATAATGAAAACAAGATTATATGATTTAAAATTGCGTGAAAAAGAGGAAGCTGAAGGCGCAGAAAGACGTAATAAAATAGGTACAGGCGATCGCGCCGAGAAGATAAGAACTTATAATTATCCTCAAAACCGCGTAACCGATCATCGCATAGGTTTTTCTGTTATGAACCTTGATCGTGTCATGGATGGTGATCTAGAAGCCATAATTGAAGCTCTCATAACGGAAGATCAAAGAAGAAAATTAGAAAATGAATAAACCAAGTTGCATAAATAAAAATGATTGGGATTTACTTTGTAAAAAATATAATGAGAAAAAATTAAAAAAAATAGTTCGAAAAGTCAATAAAAATTATCCTGTTCAATATTTGATAGGTAACGTAAATTTCTATGGCTACGAAATAATTGTTAATAAAAAGGTGTTAATTCCTCGATTTGAAACTGAGGAATTAGTGGAAAAAACTCTTGGATACCTCAAAAAATATGATATGACAGAAATATCAGTTTTAGATATTGGAACTGGATCTGGATGCATAAGTATAGCTTTAAAAAAGGAAATGCCTTCACTTTCTATTACTGCATTAGATAAATCATCATCCGCTTTAAGTGTTGCCAATTTAAATTTTAAAAAGCACAAGTTAAATATCAACACCATTCATAAAAATATTTTGAAATATAGTCCCATAAACAAATATAATCTTATTATATCTAACCCCCCATATATAGCCCACGATGAAATAATCGATCCAAAGACTAAATATGAACCAAAGTTGGCTTTATATGCCAAAAACAACGGATTATATTACTATGAAAAAATATTAAAAAAATCCAAAAGCATGTTAGAAGAAAAAAACATCTTGGCATTTGAGATAGGTGAGAAGCAGGGAAAATCTCTAAAAAGCCTTGCCAAAGAGTATTATCCAGAAGCCATAATAACAATTGAAAAGGACTTGTCGTCAAGAGATCGATATTTATTTATAATAAATGTATAAAATAAAAATAATTACCCCATTACTTAATTAGAAAGAGGGTAATTTTTTTATGAAGAAGTTATTAGTAATCGTAGCAATAGCTATGCTAATTATGATAAACAGTAAAAGTGATACAATAATAATTCCGGAAAGTTCAATACGCTATCGCGTTGTCGCCAATTCCAATTCTGCCAAGGATCAACTTGCTAAAAGCAAGATTAGTACATATATGCAAGAATATTTGATAGATCTTACTAAAAATGCCAAATCCAGTGAAGATGCGGAAAATATTCTTTTAAATCAATACGAAAGCATTAATCAAAAATTAGAAAACTATATAGAGTCTAATAAATTAAATACAACATATGAGATTAAAATCGGCCGCAATTACTTCCCCAATAAGACATATAAAGGAGTAGACTATAGTGCGGGTTATTATGACTCAATTGTTATCAATCTCGGCCATAAGCAAGGAACAAATTGGTGGTGTGTCATGTATCCTCCACTATGCTTGCTTGACCAACAAGAAGATTTAAATGATGTCGAATATACAACCTATGTAAGTGAATTATTGAAAAAGTATAATATCTAGAAAAACATCACATTTTGTAAAGGGTTGACATAAAATTATTGACTTAACATAATGTTAATTATATAGTAAAAATGTATAAGGATGATATTATGAAAAAGTTAATAATTGAAGGTGGAAGAGAATTATCTGGAAGTGTTCGCATCGGCGGCGCTAAAAATAGTGCGGTTGCTCTAATTCCGGCAACTATACTCACCAAAGGAAAATGTGTAATAAGAAATGTCCCTGATATCAGTGATGTTAAAATATTATTGGAGATGATGCACGAACTAGGTTCCAAAATAACATATAAAGATGAAATCTTAACAGTAGATAATAAAAATGTTGAAAATGTTGCCATATCTGAGGAATATGCTAGTAAAATACGTGCATCATACTATTTTATGGGTGCGCTATTGGGAAAATTCCACCATGCAGAAATGTCATGCCCTGGAGGATGTGTTATTGGCTCTCGTCCTATCGATTTTCATATTGATGCATTTAAAAGAATGGGAGCACATATTGTTGAAAATGGTGGAAACTATAAAATGGATGCCGCTGAATTGCAAGGAAGAGACATTTTCTTTGATTTTCCTTCAGTGGGAGCAACGATAAATGTCATGTTTGCTGCTGTTTTAGCAAAAGGTAAAACTCGTATAATAAATGCCGCTCGCGAACCCGAAATTGCCAATGTTGCATCGTTTTTAAACTCAATGGGAGCTCGTATCATGGGAGCCGGATCAGGTACTATTGAAATAGATGGCGTAAAAGAATTAGGTAATGGCGAAGTCGATGTTATTCCCGACCGCATTGAAGCTGGAACTTATCTCATAATCGGTGCATTATTGGGAAGAGATTTTAAAATAACTGACATTGTCGAAGAGCACATCTATTCTTTGATATCAAAATTGAAAGATGCTGGCTGTAATTTGAAAGTTGAAGGTGACGTAATCACTATTAATAAAACTAAAAATTTAAAAGCCGTAAATATCAAGACTACCGTTTATCCTGGTTTTCCTACGGATTTAGGTCAACCGATGAGTACCTTTTTAACCCAATGTGAAGGAGAATCCTCCTTTGAAGAGACTATCTATGAAAATAGACTTCGTCATATCCCCCATCTTAACAACATGGGAGCTGACATCAAAGCCTTTGATAAAACCGCTCTAATAAGGGGAAGAACGCCTCTTGTTGGTCGCAAAGTTAAGGCAACAGATCTTCGAGCCGGAGCAAGCATGTTAGTGGCAGGTATGATAGCTGATGGAACGACAATTGTCTATAATATTGAACATCTCCTTAGAGGATATGAAAAAATAGTTGATAAACTAAATAATGTTGGAGCAAATATCCGTTTAATTGACGAATAATCCTTGCTTTTTTCCTCATATATGATATACTAATCAAGTAATGAATTTCTATAGCTTATAAATTAAGTTATGGCGGAAGGAGGATTTAGATGAAAAAGAATATACATCCAAATCAAGTTATGTGTACATTTAAATGTGCTTGTGGAGCAACATTTAAAGCAATGAGCAACAAAGAAGAACAAATGGTTGAAGTTTGCAGCGAATGTCATCCATTCTATACAGGTGCACAAGGAAATCGTAAAAAAACTGGTAATGTTGAAAAATTCAATAAAAAATATAATCTTGATTAATAAAAGATGGTGTCAAAACCATCTTTTTATTTTTACTATATTATTAAGTACTAATATATATGGTATAATATAATTAGTAGGTGATAAGATGAGTAAGATAACATACTTAGCTAAGAGAATAACAAAGATGAATTTTGGCAATCTCTTTAAAACTGTAAATGCTGTTCATGAAAAAAACAATAAAAATCGCATATATATCTTTTTTGATATTGTATACTGTGGATTAAAATATCAAGCTGGATATGTTGATTATAATCTCTTTGAAATGTATAAAATGAATCATAAAGAGAGAAGTACAGTTGTAACTCGCGGTATAAATAATCGTTTAACTAAAGAATTTAACGACATGTCCTATGCCTATAAATTTGAAGATAAAGCCCTATTTAATAAGTTATTTGATAAATACCTCAATCGTGAGTGGATTTATTTAAAAGATGCCTCTAAAGAAGATTTTAAGAAATATTTAAAAGGCAAAAAAGAAATAATTGTTAAACCTTTATCACTATCATGTGGTAAAGGAGTAGAAAAGATAAAAGTAAGTGATTATAAAAAGGACGAATTATATGATCACCTAATAAGTACAGATCAAACTCTAGTAGAAGATATAGCCCCTCAACACGAATGTCTAAACAAGATATATCCCTATTCGGTTAACACATTAAGAATTGTAACTTTAAACAAAAAAGTTGTCGTGGCGCTTCTCCGAATTGGAAATCATGGCAATGTTGTTGATAATTTCAATCATGGGGGAATGGTAACGACAATTGATATAGAAACCGGAAAAATAAATTTTCCTGCCATTGATAAATCTGGTAATGTCTATGAAATACACCCTATGACCAATACTAAAATAGTTGGAACCAAGATACCTAAATGGGAAAGTGTTAAAAAACTATGTGAAGAAGCATGTGAAATTGTTCCTGAATTGGGATATGTGGGATGGGACGTATGTCTCGGTCCCGATAAACCATGTTTGATTGAGGGCAATGATTTCCCTGGACACGATCTATACCAATTACCTGTCCATCGCAACGACAACTATGGCTTACTACCAATTTTTGAAAGAGCATTGAAAGAAGGAAAGAAAAAATGAAAATAGGAATAGCAACTGATCACCGCGGAGCAGAAATAAAAAAGGAAGTAATAAAAGTATTAAAGGAAAAGGGGTATGAAATACACGACTACAGTCCAGTAAATACCCCAACAGATGATTATATAGACTTTGCCATCGCTACATGCAAGGCATATTTAAATAAAGAAGTCGACTTTGGCATTCTTTTATGCCGTACAGGAATAGGTATGTCTATTGCCGCCAATAAGATAAAGGGCATAAGATGTGCCAAAGTTGCCACTAAAGAAGAAGCTGAATTAACTCGTTTCGATAATAATTCTAATGTAATTGCTCTAAACTATAATTACCCATTAGAGCAACTATGCGACCTTATTATTACTTTTGTTGAATCTCCATTCTCTAATGAAGAAAGACACATCAGAAGAGTGGAAAAACTAGCTAAATTGGAGCAAACAGATGTCATCTAAGATAGTATTATACGGCTTAACTTTATTAGTTGGAGCCTTCATTGTTCCCGGCTTAAATTTAAATAATCTCTTTAAAAAAAATCATATTTGGGAAGCTCGTTTCTTAAATGTAACTTTAGTAATTGCTATTAGTTATATTTTAACGAATTTTCTATATGATATAGTAATGATACTTTTATCATCATTTTAGGAGATAATATGAAAAGAAAACTATATTTATTAGTAGTACCAATATTAGGATTAAATCTATATTGGTTTTTTTCATTCTATAATGCTTCATTCAAAAAAGCGTCCGATGACAAGCAAATAACTATTATAGACGAAGAAAAAGAAAAAACAACTATAGACATTGAAGACTACATAGTTGGCGTTGTAGCATGTGAAATGCCCGCCTTATATGAAGAAGAGGCTCTAAAGGCACAAGCCATTGCTTCAAGAACATATGCCTATTATATATTAAGCAAAAACCAAGACACAGTCTTAACAGATACTACTGATCAATGTTATATTGATACAGCAGCCATGAGAGAAAAATGGGGAAATAAATTTGATGAATATTATAATAAGATAGAAAAAATTGTAAAATCAACTAAAAAGATCGTAATGCTAAAAAATAATAACTTGTTTAAATCTTTCTACTTTTCAACATCTAATGGCAATACTTTAGATAGTGTAGCTGTCTTCAAAGAGGGAAACATCAAATCTGTTTCTTCCAATTGGGATAAAGAAAGTAAGGATTATAAGGAGAAAACAATTATAACCAAGGAAAAAATGCAGCATATACTGGGGAATTTTCAAAATATCACCATAATTAAAAGAGATAAAACTCATCATATTCTAGAAATCAAGGTCGATAACAAGAGTTATACGGGAATTGAGTTTCGCAAACTGCTTAATTTACGAAGTACTGATTTTGATATCTTAAAAAAAGAAGATAGTTATGAATTTACGACATACGGATATGGTCATGGAGTAGGAATGAGTCAATATGGGGCCAATTATTTAGCTAAATCAGGTAAAACCAGTCAAGAGATTCTAAAATATTACTATAATGATATAACTTTTGTAACTTATTAGTATAATTTCTTTTTAAATGTAAACACTTTTAATTAGAAAGGTGATTATATGAAAAAGAAATTATATCTAAAAACTTGGGTATTAACTACAGGAATAGTAGCAATTATTATTGGTGTTATAACTATTACATCAATAGTTTCCGAAAATATCTTTTCCAATATGGGGGTAGATAACAATTCTTATGTATTAAGAGGATTAGTTAACTCTTATACGCCAGTTAACACGGAAATAGATAAAACTTCTATGCGTCCATTTACCGATGAATCAGTTACAATAAATACTAACTATTATGATTCAAAAAAATCCAAAGAGGAACAAGAAAAGTCATTAATTCTATATGAGAAGACCTATATGCCAAACACTGGTATTCTTTATAGCAATGATAAGCCATTCGATGTTGTAGCAATCTATGAAGGCGAAATTATCAGCATCACGGAAGATGATGTCTTTGGTAATATTGTAGAAATAAAGCATACCAATAACATGACTTCAAAATACTCTAGCATAGATAATATTGAAGTAAGCGTAGGTGAAACAGTAAATAAGGGCGAAGTAATTGGAACAAGCGGAAAAAATAAAGTAGTAAGTGTAAGTGAAAACATGTTATTATTTGAACTACTATATAATGGTACAAATGTTAATCCTGAGGAATACTATGACCGCAATTTAGATGAAATGAGATAGTATTATAAAATCTATATATGTAAAATTAACTGATAAATATATCTATATATATTCTAAAAGTGTTAAAAGATATGATAGTTATTATATCAAAAATGGTAAAGTAGATAATGTTAATAAATTAATTATCTATTTAAAAAACATCTTAAATAACAACTTTATCAAGAATAAATACATATTCGTCTTAGATACCTTGTTATGTAACAGTGATATATTTGTCTATAAATATGTATTTGATAGAATAGGCGTAATAGACTATAAAATTATTAATGACCTAGATCTTGCCTCCTCTTTAGTGAATATAGACAATATCGTCATATTTAATTGGACTAGCTCAATTAATTATGCCTATTTAAATAATGAGCAAATCGTAGTAAATCCCTATAATACAAATATTATAAATAGTTTAAATAAAAAATATATATTACTCATAGGAGATGCTCCAATATCTAAAAATATTAAAATACCCATATATGAGTATGAATATCATGATGATGTCATATTTAACGTATTAAAAAAAGAAAGTTAGCTAAACTTTTGAAGTTGTAATATAAAAGTGTACACAAAAAAAGTGTATGCTTTTATTTTTGAT
>ERZ777305.2029-NODE-2029-length-19379-cov-2.898830_pt1 | contig 19379 bp, 11 predicted proteins | sample MGYA00374965_ERZ777305 | MGnify/ENA primary metagenome ERZ777305 (study PRJEB29328, sample SAMD00013331) | mouse gut metagenome | study: EMG produced TPA metagenomics assembly of the Metagenome analysis of fecal microbiota from mouse which was promoted... | reverse complement strand
CTCTGTGCATTCTGCAGGCGAAGGAGGCGGGAGCGGATTTTGAAGAAACGGTCGGGCGTGCCATGAAGTTCCGCGACGAAATGAAGACAAAATTCGTGTTGGAAAATCTTGACAATCTCCGGAAGAACGGCAGGCTCAGCAACATTACTGCTGCGCTCTGCAGCGTATTGAATATCAAGCCGGTGATGTGCGGTGTGGAGGGCGTGATCGAAAAGCTTGATCAGGCCCGCGGCATGACGAAGGCGCTTTCGAAGATGGCAAAATATATTGAGGAGGATGTTGCGGACGCAAAAAACCGCATCTTTGCAATTACGCACTGCAACTGCAGAGAGCGCGCGGAATTCGTGCGGGACATGGTTATGGGAAGAGTGCCGTTCCGCGATTCGATTATTGTGGAGGCGGCGGGCGTCAGCAGCATGTACGCGAACGACGGCGGGATTGTGGTGGCATACTGACGGGAAAGCCGCCGGGCAGGCAATCAGCGTCCATCGGCGCGGTTCTCAATCGGGAAAGGGGTTATGGAGCAATGAGGGATTTTGTGATTACGGCGGATTCAAACTGTGATCTGCTGCCGGAGTATGTAAGGGAAAACGGCATCGGCATCATTCCGCACTATTACGATATCGACGGCGTCACCTACGGGGATGAGAAGAATCTCACGCCGAAGGAATTTTACGATATGATGCGCGGAGGGAAAATGCCGACCACCATGGCAAGCAACCCGGCCGTTATCCGCAATACATTTCAGAAATACGCGGATCAGGGGCTTGACGTGCTGCATTTCAGTTTTTCCTCAGCTCTTAGCGGGGGCCACAGCAATGTGGTGTGCGGTGCGCAGGAGATCTGCGAGGAAAATCCGGGAATGAAGATCCGCGTGGTGGATACGCTCAACGTATCACTGGGCGAGGGTATGGTGATAATGAAGGCGGTCCGCATGAAACGGGACGGAAAAAGTCTGGATGAGATTGCGGACTGGGTGGAGGAAAACCGCCTGAGATTCTGCGTGTATTTCGTAGTGGATGATCTGTTTCATCTGCATCGGGGCGGGCGGCTGTCAAAAACGACGGCCATCGTCGGAAGCGTGTTGAATATCAAGCCGATTCTCATTGTTGACGACGAGGGAAAGCTGGTCAACAACGGCACGGTCCGCGGGCGGAAAAAGGCGCTGAATACCATTGTGGAGCGTGCGGTGGAGAGCATGGGAGAGGAATACCTTTCGGATGACTGGGATCTCTGCGTTGTTCACGGAGATGCGCCGGAGGATGCACAGACGGTGGCAGCGGCACTTGAGGAAAAGACAGGGAAAAGTGTGATTGTCAACACGGTCAGCCCGAGCATCGGGGCGCATTCCGGCCCTGCAGCACTGGGAATTCTCTGTATGGGAAAAAAGCGCGGCTGATGTAGCAAACTGTAACAGAAAATTAATAATATAGTTATTGACAAACAGGTCGGTGAGTTATAGACTAACAGTAAGAGGTCTATAGCTTACCGACCTGTTTCGCATATTCGGCGTATCAGAGTCCACGCGCAGCATTGACGTGCCGGTGCACCGGGCAGCAGAAGCATTCCGGAGCGAAACAAATTTTCCGGGGAGTGAAGATGCTCTGCGGCTGGCAGAGTATATCGCGGAAACGAACGGAATGAGCTGCAGAACTCGTAAAGCAGGCATATTGAGAAATAGGGCCTGAGGATCAAGAAAAATGTAATTGTCCGCAGAGAACAATGCGGCTGCGGCATGAACAGCGCCTGGAAAGGATGGGAGGACAAAATGGAACTGTATTGTATGACGGAGACCGAAAGGAAGTTTGCGGAGGTGATATGGGAGAACGAGCCGGTGGGTTCGGGAGATCTGGTGAAGCTCTGCGAAGCGAAGTTCGGATGGAAAAAATCGACAACCTACACATTTTTAAAGAAACTGTGCGGGCAGGGGCTGTTTGAAAACCGGGATTCCTGCGTCCGTTCGCTGATTGCACGGGCGGATTACGATCAGAGCCGGGGAGAGCAGTTTGTGAAGGAGACCTACGGCGGCTCCCTGCCGCGGATGATCGCCGCGTTTATGAGACAGAAAAAGCTTTCGCGGCAGCAGGTGGACGAGATACGGCGGATGATCGACGAGTACGAGGAGCAATAGACCGGGCAGCCGAGTTATGTGAAAATGGGGACGAAGAGAAATGAGTGACGGAATGCGGGAAGTGTTTTTAACAATATTGAGGATGAGCTTTGTGGCCGGCTATGTGATTCTGGTTGTGCTTCTTGTACGGCGGCTGCTGCGCAGGTTCCCGAAGCGGTACAGCTATCTGCTCTGGAGCGTCGTATTTTTCCGGCTGGTGTGTCCGTTCGGAACAAACAGCCCTGTCAGCCTGATTCCCGAGAGACTGATTTCCGGAGCGGATGGTCAAATAAAATCGGCGTCGGAAAATTCCGGGGATACGGATATTTATGATGAAACTGATACAGATAGGGATACGGGAACAAAAACGGATACGGATTGCAGAACAGAACCGGGCGGCGCTGGTAAGAAGGAAGATATACCGGGGCGGGGAAATGGCACACCGGACGGAAATCCGGAAAAAGGTTCGGCAGGAATACACGGCGGCAGTTCCGGAAATCTGCTAAGTAAGGCGGAAACCGGTGCGGATAATTTTCCGGTAAATCCTTATGAAGTAGGAAAAAAGGAAAATAATTCTGCCGGAAACAGCAGCACCTCAGCAGACCCGGATAAACTGAATGCTGCAGATATGCCGGAAGGGGCGGAGCGGCCGGGCGGCGGTCAGGCTCAAACCAATACGGCGGGCGGTATCGGCACGGGAGATGGCTCTGCTCCATTCCAGGTGCTGTCCGTGCTCTGTGCGGTATGGGCAGCAGGGGTGCTGGTATTCTGGATTATCTGGGCGCATTCCCTGCGGCAGTTCCGGAAAAGACTTGTTGGCGCGGTGCGTGCAAAGGACGGCGTATTCGAATCGGAGCAGGTAGCGGCCTCCTTTGTGGACGGGATTTTCCGCCCGGTTATTTATCTTGCTCCGGGGCTGTCCGGCCCGGCGAGGCAGTATGTGCTCTGCCATGAGCAGGTGCACGTCCGCCGGAGAGATCCGCTGGTCAAGGCAGCGGCATTGTTTCTTGTGAGCATTTACTGGTTTCATCCGCTTGTCTGGCTGGCGTTTGGACGGATGTGCGAGGATATGGAAATGTCCTGCGATGAGCGGGTGGTGGAACGGATGGGAGCGGAAATCAAAAAAGAATATTCCGGTACGCTTCTGCAGATGGCGCAGAGAACGAACGGGCTTGGGCTGCTTGCGGCGTTCGGAGAAAATGAGGTGAAGAGCAGAGTGAAAAATATATTATCTTATCAAAAACCAAAAACATGGCTGGCAGTTCTGCTCGGGATCGGTCTCAGCGCGGACCCCGGCACGGCAGATGACGAAGTGCCCGGCGGAAGCAAAATCAGACAGAACGAAATCACAACCGGCAAAGCAAACAAGCAGGGAGCGGATGGTAAAACAGAGCCTGACGGCGGCGAGGAAAATCGGCCAGGCCAGAGCGGTACGGCAGAGCCTGACGGCGGCGGGGGAAATCAGCCGGGGCAGAGCGGTACGGCAAAGTCTGACGGCGGCGGGGATGGAAAAACTCCTGGCAGCGGGAATAACCTTCCGTCGGAAGAAACGGCGCTGAAATACGCAAAGCTTCTAAGCAGATACCGAACGGCACTGGAGGAGGAATGGAGTGCCGAACAACTTACGGAGGCCGGACTGAGCACGCTTGCAAGGTACTGTTATGAGGGCGGGGCGCTGAACAATGTGGGCTGGGTGCTTCTGGATCTTGACGGTGACGGGAAGATGGAGCTTCTGATCGGTGCGTCCGCGGGAGATCCGTTTGTAAACAGGCAGATTTTTGAACTGTATGTTCTGGAAGACGGCGAACCGGTGCAGGTTTTTGCCGGCAGGGAGCGCAGCCGGTATTATCTCTGCCGGGAGGAGAACGGCAGCTATACGCTGGTAAACGAGTGCTCCTCGGGGGCTGCAAACAGCGAATGGCATTATTATTCCCTGCGGGGAAGGGAGCTTGCAGCCGTGCGGACGATTCTTTTTGACGGCATGGACGGGGAGTATCCGTGGCAGGCGGCAGACGGCGGAAATGCCGAGGAAGGCAGGCTGACAGAAGTGACGGAGGAAACGGCCCATGCGGCCATTGAAGCTTATGAGGCGAAATACATGCTGCCGGATTATATCCCGTTCGCTGCGCTTGACGGTTTGTTTGCGGGAGACGGCGGAGGAACAAATACAAAATGGAAGGTGAGCGGAAAGAATCTGGAAAATCAGCTGAACCTGATCATAAACCGAAGAGAGGAATGGGAGCAGAGGGAAGGAGATCCTTTTTTCGGGGATGCCAGATACACGGTTGTCGATCTAAACCACAACGGGCGACTGGAGCTGATTGTTTCCGCCTGCCAGGGCACAGGAATTTACACATATACGAAAGTCTATGAGGTGTCTGAGGACGGGAATTCGCTGCTGCACTATGAACACACCGTACCGGAAGGCGATTCCCAGGCGGATATTATTACGGGAAGCGCTCCGTATTATTATGATCCGGCGACTGACCGATATTGGTATGTTTTCGAGGATCTTATCCGAGACGGAGCGGCACAACGTTATGAGAGCATAAAAAGCTGGGAGCTCCGGGACGGGAGGATAGTGGAGAACTGTCTGGCCTTTTGCAATACGGAATACGTGAACCGTGTGCCGCAGGTTACCTACGGCGGCAGTGTTGACGGAGTTCCGATAATGATCAGGGAGGAATATGAGAGTGCTGCAGATCGGACATTCCGGGGCCTGCAGAAGGGCCGGGCATATTTTTTATGGATCTCCGGGCCGGACGGAAGCTTATCGGACGATACGGCGAAGCAGAAATGGTATCAGGAGCTTTGGAAGGTGTATAAAAGCTTTTCTGCCGTGCCGGAGGGGGTGCTTCCCGATGCCGGCGTCGATTCGGAGAGCTGACGGGTTATTTTGTTCGGAAGGGGGAGGATTTTAAAGCTGCCGAAAAAATGGCACGAAGCTTGGCTTGTTTTAACAGGCAGGCGGCGCGGTATGCGGCTTTAACATGCGCCGGCAGGTCACCATCTGACCTGCCAGCGCGCCCGAAGGGATGCCGGAGTATCGGAATTGGCCGGCGTCATTTTTTTTTATCTGATTTTTTCTCTGCTTCCCTTCTGCAGAGTTCCTCCAGATGTTTTTCAAAAAGTGCCTCGTCGCCCGGAAGGCTGACCCAGTCATTTGTCCAGGCGGAGAGATAGGCGGCATTGGAAATGGAGAGGGAGTGAATGCCCTCTTCGCCTGCTGCGATCAGCGGCGCACCGTTCAGAACGGCCTCAGCAAAACGGTCGAGCACGATCGGATGGCCGTCCGGCGCCCCGGCGCTGAATTCCTCATAACTTGTCGGCGGCACATAGAAGCCCTCCGTGCTGGTAAAGCAGAATTCCCGCTCCGGTGTGTCCAGCTTCCACCATTTCAGCTTTCCCTCCTCCAGCACCAGCTTGCCCCGGTCACCGGAAATTTCGAGCCGGTTTGTGCCCGGGGCCTCGCCTGTAGTGGAGATAAAAACTGCCGTCGCACCGTTTTCGTACTCGCCGTAGATCGTTACATCGTCCTCCACGTCAATGTGGTGATATTTGCCGAAGCTGCAGAAGGCGCGTACCTTCTGCGGCATGCCGAAAATCCACTGCCAGAGATCCAGATTATGCGGCGCCTGATTCAGCAGCACACCGCCGCCCTCGCCGCTCCAGGTTGCGCGCCAGTCGCCCGAATCGTAATAGGACTGCGTGCGGTACCAGTTTGTAATAATCCAGACGAGCCGCTTCGGCGCTCCGAGCAGGCCCCCGCGGACGATTTCCCGGGCGCGGATAAAAAGCGGGTTTGTGCGCTGATTCAGCATAATGCCGAAGACAACGCCGGCCTTCTGCGCCGCCTCGTTCATCTCGCGCACCTGTCTCACATACACGCCTGCCGGCTTTTCGATCATGACATGAATGCCGCGCCGGAAGCACTCAAGCGCGAGGGTCGGATGATCGTAGTGCGGAACCGTAACCAGAGCCGCGTCCACCAGGCCGCTGTCAAGCATCGCGGCCGCATCCGGAAACAGCGCTGCGGAAGGAAGCTTTTTGCCCGCGCGGGCGAGCTTTTCCGGATTAATGTCGGCAAAGGCCGCCGCCGTGATATGCGGGCAGCTGCCGTCAAGGATGTTCTGCAGATGCCCGTTTCCCATATTGCCCATCCCGATAATTCCAAGTCTGATTTTTTCCATAAAAGAAACCACCTTTCTGCTGTTTGACGTCTGCGTCTTTTGGATTCAAAGTTTTGCTTCCGGATTTTAAGTGTCAGGCTTTAAGTGTCAGACTCAAAAGTCAGACTCTAAATGTCAGACTTTAAATGTCAGACTTTAAATATCAGACTTTAAATGTCAGACTTCAGAGCACCGATACATTCCAGGAGTGCTCCGACCGCCGCATCAAACGCCGCGCGCTGAGAAGGGTAGGAATATTTTACTTCGCGTTCTGTTTTTGTTCCCGCTTTGCCCGCCTCCAGTTTTTCAAAACCGGAAAATACGGTTAAGTGCGGTTCGACCGTCAGTATCCTGCCGCGGTAATTGGCCAGAAGGAACAAAATATTTCCGACGCCCTTTCCCGCCGGGACAACAGAGCCGTCCGGCAGTGCGTCCTTGATATGCAGATATTCGACGAAAGGGGAGAGCAGCTCCCAGGCCTTTACGGTATCCTGGCCGCACTGGATAAAATTAGCGGGGTCAAAGACAGCGCGGATATCCGGAAATTCTTTGTGGAGCACGGCGCATCGCGCGGCAGTGTCTCCGTAGATGCCCTTTTCGTTTTCGTGGCAGAGGATGATGCCGCTGCCGGCTGCCGCCGTGCGGAAAGCGTCCAGGCGTGACAGAACTTCATCCTGCCAGGCTTCTGACTCACCGTCCGGAACATAGAAGCTGAACAGGCGGATGTGCTTTGTCCCCAGGATATCCGCCAGCTCAAGACCGCGCTTGAATTTTTCGAGATGCGGTGCGAAATCCTGGGTGATCCCGATTTTACCGTAGGGGGAACCGAGCGACCAGACGGCCAGTCCCTCTGATTCGAGCCGTTTTCTGATTTCCGCTGCCTTTTCTTTTGAGATATCGGCAATATTCTCTCCGTCCATGCCGCGGATTTCCAGATAAGGGATATGATTGTCCCTCATCGCGGCGATCTGTTCCGTCAATTTGCCGCCCGCCTCATCGGCGAATGCAGAAAGCTGAAAGTCCATATTAATCCTCCCTGACTGGTGCAGACCTGCGGATATCCTGCAGAGCGCAGGAAAAATAAATCCGGAGTGCTGCGTGCTTTTTTCTTTCTGCAATTGAGTATAAAGGAAACTGATTTGCATTGCAATTGCCGATTCGGGGATTCTATATTGTAAATTCGCTCACTGGCCGTTATAATAGACGACGAAGCAGCAGGCAGAAAAGAAGTTCGGAATTCAGCAAAAATTCAAATAAAATTTGGATGAAGGGGGAATGGAGGATGGCAGCATCGGGGCAGGCTTCAACGGCAGCAGGCAGAGCAGGAAGAAAACCGGAAGCAAGGGCAGGCTTGAATTATGCAAGAGAGTATGAAATGGGCGATCTGTTTATACGGCATGCGGTGGACGGGCATCCGGACGATCGGTATTTTTTTATGCATATCCATGAGAGATGCGAGATTTTCTGTTTTGTGTCCGGGGAGGCGGAATATCTCGTTGAGGGTGCGCGCTACCCGCTGGAGCCCGGAAGCCTGGTGCTGATGAGCCCGCTGGAATCGCACAGGACAAGAATTCTGGAAAGCAGACCTTATGAGCGTTTTGCCCTGAATTTTTCCGTGTCCGCCGTGGAGAGTATCGATCCGCAGCGGCTGCTGCTGAAGCCGTTTTTTGACCGGCCTCCCGGACGGGGAAATCTGTACGGGCCGTCGGAGCTTTCCGGCGTCTGCCCGGTCAGCAGCCTGCGGGAGATCTGCGAAGAGAAAATGGATGATTATGAAAGGAGAATCCGGCTGCTGACATATCTGCTCTCTCTTATGGAAAGGCTCCGGGATGCATATACCAGGCGCGGAGCTGCAGATTACCGTCCGCCGGAAAGCCTTGCGGAACATATTGCAGCATATATAAATTCCCATCTGTTCGAAGAGCTTTCCGTACCGATGCTGGCGGAGCGGTTTTCACTCAGTGTGTCACAATTTGGAAAAATTTTCCGGCAGGCCGCCGGGGCAGCGCCGTGGGAGTACGTTACGGCGAAGCGGCTGAATGCGGCGAGGGAAAAAATGCGCGGCGGAGCCTCGGCCCGGGAGGCAGGCGAAAGCTGCGGTTTTGGGGATTACTCGGCATTTTACCGCGCATACGTAAAGTATTTCGGCTGCGCGCCGAAGTGCGATATACAGCGGTAGTATAATGCGTGGGGCGGCGGGCCTTACAGCCCGTCGTTCAGCCCGACGGCCGCGTCGATCGGCAGGGAGATAACAATTCCTTTCGCATCGCTCCGCATTCCGCAGGCTTCGCCGATGGCCTGCATAATGGCAAGCTTGTGTTCGGCGTCGGCGATAATCAGGACAATCTCCTTTTCCTCCTGCACGCTCAGGCCCCAGAAATCCATTGCCTTTTCGCTTCCGACGCGCCGGCTGTGCAGAACGGATCCGCCGGCGGCTCCGGCTGATCTCGCCGCGTTCATAACCTCCTCGCTGTAGCCCTGATTCACGATCGAGGCAATCATAACATGTCTGATTTCGGCCATCGCCGTTTCCTCCTTTCTTTCCGGAACTTGCACTTCACTGCCGTCAAGCTGCCGGAGCATCCGCACAAGAAAATTGTTTGCTCCGGTGATCGGCAGGGTAAATGCAATTCCGCTGTCCGGTGCACCGATTTTCAGTGCCTTCCGCAGCCTGCAGAGCATTTCGTCGGCGAAGGCCTTCGGCAGAAGGCTGACAAAAAGGTTTTTATCAATGCTTCCGAGCCCCAGGATATCCATCATTTCACTGGACGCCGTTCCCATGGCGTTCAGCTTGTAGTGCATCGGGACGGCCGACTCTGCAAAGAGACGGGCCGCCTTTTTGGCAAGCTTCGGATTCGTGATCAGCACCAAAATGCGAAATGAAAAATTTTTTCCGTCCGGATTCATATTATTGCCAGCCCTCCTCGATTTCTATGATGTCGTCGCTGTCCTCCGGCAGCAGGTATTCCGGTGTTGTGTTGCGCTGCCGTCTCGCCAGTTTGAATCTGTACTGCAGCCCCATGATCTGCACGGCGATCAGCGGCGTCAGGGCTACCAGGGCAACCACGCCGAAGGCGTCCGTCATAATGCTGCCTCCCAGCATCTCGCAGGCGCCGATGCACAGCGGCAGCAGGAAGGTTGAGGTCATCGGGCCGCTTGCTACGCCGCCGGAGTCAAACGCGATACCCACGAAAATTTTCGGGACGAATTTTGACATGCCGAGTGCGAGAATATAGCCGGGAATCACAATCCAGGCGATGGATATGCCGGTCAGCACCCGAAGCATGGAAAGCCCCACGGAAACGGAGACGCCGATAGAGAGGCAGTGATTCATTGCCTTTGCCGAAACCATGCCGTTTGTGACGGACTGCACCTGGCGGTTCAGGATTTGGATGGCCGGCTCAGCCTTGACAATATAATAACCGATCAGCATGCCGATGGGAACGAGCAGCCATTTCTGCTCTGTCCCGGCGAGATCATGGCCGATCAGGGTTCCGACCGGAGCGAAGCCGACGTTTACGCCGCACAGGAAAAGCACCAGCCCGGCGCAGGTATAGCCGAAGCCTACGGCGATGCGCAGCTTCTGGCGGTGCTGGTAGCGCCGGCTCACAAGCTGGAACACGAGGAACATCGCGGCAATCGGGATAATGGAGATAAGTACCTCCCCGGCATAGTGCGGAAGCTGTGCTGCGAAGGAGCGCATTACATCCTGCATCGTGTCGGCCGCCGGGATCGACGTCCGGGAATAGGCGGCATCCTCCGGATGGAAGAAGCAGCCGAGCAGCAGTACGGAAAGGATCGGCCCGACGCTGGAAAGCGCCACCAGACCGAAGCTGTCGTTTGCCGCGTCCTTGTCCGCGCGCACGGAGGAAAGCCCGACGCCCATTGCCATAATAAACGGGACGGTAATCGGGCCGGTAGTGACGCCGCCGGAATCAAAAGCTACGGCGAGAAAATCCTTCGGGACGAAAAAGGAGAGGACGATGAGAATCAGATACAGCCCCATCAGCAGGTAGGACAGATGGATCTTTAAAATAATACGAAGCACCGCCAGCGCCAGGAAGATGCCCACGCCGGCTGCCACAGTCAGGATCAGAGTGCTGTTCGGAACTGCAGGCACCTGGTCGGAGAGCACCTGCAGATCCGGCTCCGCCATGGTGATCAGCACCCCCATCAGCAGGCTGACCAGCGCGATAAAAGCGAGATGTCTCGATTTCGAGATCTGCACGCCGATACCCTCGCCCAGCGGGCTCATTGCCATTTCCGCGCCGAGCTGGAACATTCCCATCCCCACGATCAGCATAACGGCGCCAACAAAAAACATGACGGCCGCCCCGGTGTCCAGCGGAACCAGGGAAACGCTTAAAAGCAGGACAATCCCTGTGATCGGCAGCACTGCGGAAAGGGATTCAAGAATTTTTTCTTTTAATTTCGGATTCATGGCGTGCCCTCCTCTTTATGAATGATCGGCAGGAATGGTGCTCCTGATATTGTCTCAAAAAAATATTAATGTTGCAGAACTGCCCCGCAGCGGACAAAAGAATTTTTGTATTAGGCAGCCAGGATAACAGATAATAAAAAATGATACATGAAAATAAAGAAAAAAACAAGGGAACTTTTGATTAAATTTTGCGGAAATTTGTACGTTCTCCGCAGAAATTTGTATTTATTCTGCGGAACTTTGCAGCTCCTCAGCAAAAATCTATGATTTGTACTTATTCCGCGGAGATTTTCAGTTCCTCAGCAAAAATTTATGCCTTTTCTGAAAAAATATGTGGCTCTACCGCAGAGATCGGTGACATTCCTTATGAATTTCGGTGCCGTTCCTGAGGAAATCTGTATCTTCTCTGCGGAAATATTATGCTAAATCTTGCTGTAAATATCAAATCTTGCGAAAGTGAACAGAAGTTGGGATTGTCAAACAGATAAATACATGGTATACTTCAATTAATTTATTTGTGGAATTTATTTATGTATTCCTCCTGCGTAAGATAAAATGATGTGCAGAATCAACAAAGGAAGGCCAGAATTAAAATTCTTTGAAGGGAGAAAGAAATGAGTGCAACGAAAAAAATTGCTGCGCGCAGTCTGACGGTGCTTATGGTGTTCCAGACCGTATTTACCGGCGGGCCTGCTTCGGTGCGGGCTTCGGCAGAAGAGGGCGGTGTTGATCTGACAAGCGGCCTTGCGGGCTACTATACCTTCGACAACACACTGGAGAATACGGTGACGGGCGGCAGCGCAGTCCTGCACGGAGGCGCCGGAGATACCTGGAATGCCGCAGCGGAGGGGCAGGCAGCCTATGCGGAGGGCAAGAACGGGCAGGCGTATTCCTTTGCCGGCGATGCGGGCGGAAAGAGAGGAGAAGGACTGGAGCTGGATGTAAAAATGCCGGCATCCTACACCATTTCCTACTGGGTCAGCCCGGATACGGTTAATTCTGCAACTTCCATGGTTTTTGTTCCGATTGATACGAATAACGGACTGAACATCGCGGATAACTGGTTCGGAACGACATTTCCGACCGTGCGGATCTGGGGGCCGCAGGCAGCATCCCCGGACTGCTATATGGATCACTGGATCGCGGAGGCGGATGCGCTGTGCGGACAGTGGACTTACATAACACTGACCTGCGACGAAAACGGGAAAAATGCGCTGTATATCAACGGCGCGCAGGCTGCTACGGGCAGTTCGGTTCCCGGGGCGCTGGCGGGGAAGGATATATTCCTCGGCATCAATTTCTGGAACCCGACCTTTGACGGCCTGATCGACGACGTCGCTGTCTATGACCGCGCTCTTTCCGGCGATGAGGTGCTGGCGCTGTATTCCGGCAACGGCATACCGGAGGAGAACGCAGAAGTGCCGGACTATGTGCTCCCGGCGCGCGTGAGCGTTCATGATCCGAGCATCGTTAAGGATGAGAACACGGGAACCTATTATGTTTTCGGCTCCCATCGCGCCTGGGCGAAATCGAACGATCTGATTCACTGGGAAACTTTTACAAATAACCTGAACGACAAGGCAGTCTATGATTCCATCTTTGCGGATGAAATCGCATGGGCGGCCATGGGGGATTCCACCTACGCACTGGACGGGAATATGTGGGCTCCGGATGTGATCTGGAACGAAACCCTGAACAAATGGTGCATGTATATGAGCATTAACGGCTGTTCCTGGAATTCCTGCATCAGCCTTCTGACCGCGGATTCCCTGGACGGGGACTGGACGTATGTCGGGCCGGTGATCTATTCCGGATTTACCTCAGCCGCTTCGTCCCATGATTTCAGCCGCACGGATTATGCGGAAATTACCGGAGAGAGCGGGCTTGCCGCACGTTATGAGATGCCGGCATATACCTGCACCGGAAACGACGGGAAGACAAGCACGGCCCCGACGACCTGGAACTGGCGCTACGGCGCGCACGCGATCGACCCGTGCATTGTGGTGGACGATGCAGGAGACTGGTATATGTCCTACGGCTCCTGGTCCGGCGGAATTTACATGATAAAGCTGGATAAGACGACCGGACTGCGAGATAAGACCGAGGTTTATCCGTACGTTGAGAGGGAGTCCGATCCGTATATGGGACAGCATCTCGCCGGCGGGAACGGGGTTTCCGGGGAGGCTTCCTACATTCAGAAGTTCGGAGATTACTATTTTCTGTATGTGACGCTCGGCGGACTTACCGCCAAGGGCGGTTACAATATGCGCGTATTCCGTTCGGAGAATGTAGCCGGGCCTTACGTGGACGGTTCGGGCGACGACGCACGGACCCAGACGGCGGATTTCAATTCTCCGGTGGGCAACCGGGTGATGTCCGGATACCAGTGGAGCCATGCACAGAAGGGCTTTGTCGCACAGGGGCACAACTCCGTTATGGAGGATTCGGACGGCAGGATGTATCTGTTTAACCATTATCGTTTTAACGACGGAACGGAGGGGCATGAAATGCGCGTGCATCAGCTGTTCCTCAATGAGGACGGCTGGCTTGTCACCGCACCGTTTGAGTATACGGGAGAAAGTCTGTCCGCCGGAGTAACTGCGCAGGATGCGGCGGGGGACTATGGCGTGCTTTTCCACCGCCTGAATATTGATTTTGCAAATCTGGAAGTTGTGGAGGAGGAAAGTCTTACGCTTGCCGCTGACGGGACGGTTGCGGGCGACCGCTCGGGAAGCTGGAGCTTCAGCGCAGCAAAAGGAGCGCCTTATGTGGATATGGAGCTGGACGGCGTTTCCTACCGCGGCCTGTTTGTACAGCAGCAGATTGAGGGCTCCACGGAGAAAACCTGGTGCTTTACGCTGCTCGGGTCCAATGAGATCAGTGCATGGGGCTACCGGTATGTCGGTGATGCCGAGGAGCTTGCTAAGAGGGCGGCACAGCGTCTGACCATGCCGCAGGGAACATTTGTCAGCCTGGAGCTTCCGAATACGGGGATCCATGCATCCACGATTACCTGGGAATCCTCCAATGAGGCGGTGCTTGCTTCTGACGGTACGGTAACGCCGCCGCAGCAGGATACCGAGGTTTCCATAACGGCAACGGTCACTGTGCAGGGCACTTCTGTTACCCGGACGTTTCCGGTCACCGTATATTCGCCGCAGAGCGGTACGGAGAATAAGGTTCTTGCAGCCTATTTTTCGGACGGCGGCGTAAGTCTGACCGATGCGGTAAAGGGAACCTGGCAGTATGCAAATCCGTTTTATGACGGTACGACGAAGGGCCTGATGCTGGACGGCGGTGTTTCGATCCGGTTTGAAGTCGAAGCGGAGGACGGCGCAGATCAGTGGCTGCGCGATATTATCTCGTTCACGGACGACGGCGGCGGAAAGCTTTATTTTGAGGGAAATTCGTATCTGGGCTACAACGCCGGAGGTGCGATTTTTGATGCGAATATTAAAAACGGGACTTTCGGAGATCAGAGCTGGCGCTGGGGGACGGATTTTCTCGGAAAATCCGCGTCGGTAGAGCTCAGGCTTCTGCCGACAGGCTTTGAGGTGTATGTCAACGGCACGCTGGCATACAATCAGGACAGCGTGGAGCCGTACGAGGAGGGAAAGACGGAGTACACTGTACCTGGCGAGCTTGGAACGATTTCCTACCCGGGCGTGCTGGCTTACCTGAACGACAGGGCAGAATATCTGAACTTCGGCTGGGGCTCCTGGTGGGAAGGCGGCTATGCCGGAACGATAAAGAATGTAGTTCTCTCCGTGCTTCCTCCGAACAACGAAGAGTTTGCCGCAACCGTCGGCTCCCTGAACGGGAATGTGCCGGAAAAGCTGGATTGGTGGAATTATTCGAATTTCTACGGAATGAAGGGAAGCGGCGACTTCACGATGAGCTGGGAATTTACGAATTATAATCCGAAGGATGCAAATTACCATAATTTCGCAGTTGCCGTAACAACCAATTTGGACCGAACCAATCATCTTGCAGCGGACTGGTATCTGAGGGCGGATGCCTACAGCAATTCTGTATTCGGGGACAGCGGGGCAACCGCAGCTTACGAGTTTGACTGGAAATGGGAGGATTTCATTTCCCTGATGAACCGGGCCAGAATCGACGCTACGCTGACCAGGGTGGGCAGTACCTTAACCTTTAAAGCGGTGATTTCGGGCTCGGACGGGAAGACCTACCACTATACCGCAAAGGTGGAAAATGCGCCGGCGGATGATGTGATGGTATATCTCGGCGGTGAGGACTGCTGTCTGACGGTGCATAGCGCGTCCGTGACAAACAGCGCGGAGCCGGCTCCGACTCCAACCGATGCGCCGCAGCCAAGTCCTACGGAAACACCGCAGCCGACAACGGGACCGGAGGTCACACCAGCTCCGACGCAGGCGCCGCAGCCGACCACGGAACCGGAGGTCACACCAGCACCGACGCAGGCGCCGCAGCCGACCACGGAACCGGAGGTTACACCAGCTCCGACGCAGGCACCGCAGCCGACAACGGGATCGGAGGCCACGCCAACCCCAACCGAGGTGCCGCAGCCGACAACTGGACCGGAGGTTACACCAGCACCGACGCAGGCACCGCAGCCGACAACTGAGCCGGAGGTCACACCAGCACCGACGCAGGCGCCGCAGCCGACGACTGGACCGGAGGTCACACCAGCACCGACGCAGGCGCCGCAGCCGACCACGGGACCGGAGGTTACACCAGCACCGACGCAGGCGCCGCAGCCGACAACTGGGCCGGAGGTTACACCAGCACCGACGCAGGCGCCGCAGCCGACCACGGGACCGGAGGTTACACCAGCACCGACGCAGGCGCCGCAGCCGACAACAGGCCCGGAGGTCACACCAGCACCGACGCAGGCGCCGCAGCCAACAAAGCCGGCTGCAGAAGGGCCGCAGATCAAAGCAAGCGTTCGGCTGTATCTGGGAGGAGATGCTTCCGGTACGTATTCGGATGCGGGATATGCGAAGGTGTGGAATAAAGACGGCTATACCGTAAAGTTCTTTTCGGATAATGAGGCGGTTGTCACAGTCGGCCGCAATAAAGGGCTGGTGAGCGCCGTTTCCGTGGGTACAGCAACGATAACCGCGGTATTTACGGATGAGGCCGGGAATACGATCAATCGCACCTGCAGAGTGACGGTAAAAAGAAATGCGGTTGATGCAGGAATCAGCCGGGGAACGGAGGCAAAGCTGCTTGCGCTTTCCGTTGGTGATGAGCTTCAGACCGTAGCCTACCGGACTGCTTCCGACGAGAGTGTTGTCTGGGGCGGGAGAGATCAGATTACGGACGGGATGCGTTTTTCCTCCTCCGATGAGAGTGTATTTACCGTGGGAAGGACAAAAGGAAAAGTTACTGCTGTCGGAGCCGGCGAGGCAGTACTGACCGTATGGGCGGTACAGTCCGAGGAAGCCGTTTATGATGAGGACGGTGAAATAGCGGAGTACCGCGCCACGACAGAACCGCGGACCTATCTGGTCAGGGTCACAGCCGAATAGCAGATTGCAGCGGTGCCCATAAAAGCGCAGAAACCTGCCGTCTTACGTGAATTACACCAAGGCAGAATGCAACAAAAATAACTGTTATAAAAGAAAGCTCCGGGAGCGGGCAGCAGGAACCAGCTGACGCACCGGAGCTTTCTTTCATACCGTCCGCAGCTGCCGCTGTCTTTGGGATAGTCCCGGAAGACCAGCTCTGTCCGCTTGCAACGATTCATAAATCTTATGTCAGTTTTTTGAGTTTACACAAAATTTGGAACCTGTTGACAAACGCATTCTTTCCGGTCTGCTTATATACCTCTTCTTCTGAGATTGAATAAAAGGGCTGGTAAATCCGGTTATTCACACCGCTTTTACCAGTCCTTTCAGGTTCAATGCTGCTGCCGGTAAGATGCATTCCTCTGCCGCTTTTTGAAGTCACCTTTTCTGTATTTTATTTTGTTTGTGCTGTCGTTTTAAACGGAACATGTTCCGTTTGTGTTCTCGTTTTAAAACTGAAAATGTTCTTTCTGCCCATATCTGCCGTAATCGCACAACCCTCAGCTAACCCCCGTCCCCGCTTTTTAATTATTCCTGTTTCTTTTCTTGACAATCCGGTAAAGGCATATTATAATGACGATTGTCCGATTTCGGACAAAATAAGTTTCGGATAAAATTAATTTTCATGCGGCTAAAGACGGGTAAGGTTCTGTGAGTATGGGAAGGAGGGATTTGTATGAGCGGCTATTTCAGCAGGGACATGGAGCGCCTGAACTATCTGCTGAGCGAGATCCATGAGGTATATCATGACGCGTCGGTCAGGCTCGGAGTTTCGGACAGCGCGATGGATATTCTGTATACGCTCTGCATTGCGGGCGACCGCTGTCCGCTGCGCGATATTGCAAGGCTTTCGGGAAGCAGCAGGCAGACCATCCATTCTGCCGTACGCGGGCTTGAGAGGGACGGTATTATCCGGCTGGAGGCCAAAAACGGGCGGGATAAACTGGTCTGCCTGACGGATGCCGGCCGGACGCTGACGGAAGCAACCGCACAGCGGGTGATTGCGATGGAAAACGAGATTTTTGGCGGCTGGGAGGAGAGGGAACGGGAGCAGTATCTTCATTTTCTCCAGAAATATCTGACAGATCTCCGAGCAAAAATCAAAGATCTGTAAAAGAACGGCCCGTTTTCTAAGGGAGCCGGAGTTTTGCCGGAAAGCAGCACAAAGGGGCGGCACAGATGCTTTTGTTTCCCAAAGGCAGGATGGGCAGAAGTGCAGATCAGGATTTACGGAAAAGAGGTGCAGTTTTAATGAACATTCAGTTATCGGATCATTTTTCATACCGCAAGCTTTTGAAATTTACGCTGCCGTCCATCGTTATGATGGTGTTCACGTCAATCTATGGCGTGGTAGACGGCTTTTTCGTTTCGAATTACGCAGGAAAAACGCAGTTTGCGGCAGTCAATCTGATTATGCCGTTCCTGATGATACTCGGAACCATCGGCTTTATGTTCGGAACCGGCGGAAGCGCGCTTGTGTCAAAGACGATGGGGGAAGGGAGAAAAGAGAGGGCACAGCAGATCTTTTCCCAGCTGATCTGGACTTCCATGCTTTTGGGCGTCCTGCTGAGCGTGGTCGGAATTTTATGTCTGCGGCCGGTTGCAGCAGCGCTCGGCGCTAAGGGACAGATGCTGGAGGACTGTGTTCTCTACGGGCGGATTATTCTTGCAGCCCTGACGGCATTTATGCTGCAGAACGAATTCCAGAGCTTTTTTGTGGCGGCAGAGAGGCCGCAGCTGGGGCTTATGGTAACAGTGGTGGCCGGAGTGGCCAATATGGCGCTGGATGCACTGTTTGTCGCGGGATTCCGATGGGGCATTGCCGGAGCGGCGCTTGCCACGGCAGCCAGCCAGGTGCTTGGCGGCGTTATTCCGCTTGTCTATTTCCTGCGTCCGAACACAAGCGTGCTGCGTCTTGTGAAAAGCCGTCCTGAGGGGAAAATTCTGCTGCGGGCCTGTGCCAACGGTTCCTCAGAAATGATGTCCAACCTTTCGATGTCCCTGGTGAGTATGCTGTACAATACACAGCTGATGAAATTTGCGGGGGAAAACGGAGTGGCAGCCTACGGCGTACTTATGTATGTGAATTTCGTATTCCTGGCGATTTTTATCGGGATTGGCATCGGCAGCGCGCCGATTGTCAGCTACCATTACGGGGCGGAAAACCACGCGGAGCTGAAGAGTCTCCGGAAAAAAAGCACGGTTGTTATCCTGGTATTTTCGGCAGTGATGTTCGGACTGGCACAGCTTCTTGCGATGCCGCTCTCCAGGATTTTTGTCGGCTATGATGCGGAGCTGACCGCGCTGACCTGCCGGGCATTCCGGATCTGTTCATTTTTGTTTCTGCTGGCAGGAATAAACATATATGGTTCGGCGTTTTTCACGGCGCTCAACAACGGTCTGATATCGGCGCTGATTTCGTTTTTGAGAACCCTGGTGTTCCAGGTTGCTGCCGTTCTGATTTTTCCGATTTTTCTCAAGCTCGACGGGGTATGGCTGTCCGCAGTCGCGGCTGAGCTTTTGTCCGCTCTGGTGACGATTGCCTTTCTGGCGGCGAAGAAAAAGCGTTATCATTATTGATGCGACGTTATGATTATTAATGTGAGACATGTGAAATCTGATTTTACAGGCCTGCGGCTGCAGAAGAACTGCAGCCGCTGTAATCAACGAGATTACTGCTGTCATTGCTGCAAAATTTGCTTTTCAATGGGCAGGAGAAATTTAGAAGCAGGCTGTTTAGCCAACCCTCAGAATCTGGATGCGGTGTTTCAAGGCGGATATGCCCTGTGAACAAATCTTTGATTTGGGCCCGGGTATTTCCGCCTTTCAGGGGCAGAGGCATGCGCTGCGGCCCAAATAAATACAGTATCTTTGAATCTATTTATCCTCGATAAAAATTTCCAAATATGATTGAATCTTTGCTTTTTGATACAATTCTTCCGTCACTCCAAATTCCGGGTCATAATATTTTCCATCGCAGTATAAAATCCAGTGACTGTATTTGGGAAGGAGAGCTTTAAGGATGCATACGTTTGGTAAAACAGAAGTGTTATCCGCTTTAGTCATTGTCTTTGCCTGACTTATTCCATAATAATTCAGAGCCC
>ERZ777305.2028-NODE-2028-length-19385-cov-4.011640_pt1 | contig 19385 bp, 16 predicted proteins | sample MGYA00374965_ERZ777305 | MGnify/ENA primary metagenome ERZ777305 (study PRJEB29328, sample SAMD00013331) | mouse gut metagenome | study: EMG produced TPA metagenomics assembly of the Metagenome analysis of fecal microbiota from mouse which was promoted... | reverse complement strand
CGTGTTGTCCGTTGTGTTTACACGCACGTGCGAAGGGTTGCCCGTCGCTTTGAGCTGGCAATTCGTAACGTCGACCAACTCTATTTTTACCGTTGTCTTATAAGAGATAACATTGCCGTTTGTGTCCAGATTTACGTTAGAAGCTTTCTGTACACTGCCGCCGTTAGACGAGTAGGAAACAATTCTCAATACAGGTTTGCTTGCGTCGGAATAGTCATAAATTACGTTGCCGCCCGAGTCTTCCCTGTACAGCATTATCTGCGGCTCGTATTCCACACCGCTACTGCCTGCAGTGTTCTTTTTATACGTCAAATGTCCGTTTTGCGCAAGGTCCTGGTTGCTTGCCACGCCGTCTTCGTTATAAGACCAGACAAGCGTATCCAAATCTATTACCGCCGTGCCTATTACAAACTTCTTTACCGCCGAATTACTGCTTACGGTATAGTTTGCGTCCATGCCCGAAGTTGTCACGGGCTTTACCCCGAATATATAGTTGGGGTTTGCCGCGTCGTTCGGTGTGTTTATCGTAGGCATTTTAACCGTTACGTTCAGCGTGCCAGTAACTACGGGGCTACCGCCTATCGTAGCCGTACCCGTTGTCGCGTCAAACGTTTCCGTTACGTCCGCAGAGTTTATCGCAGTTTCGCCCGTGCCGTCGGCGTTCGCATAATAATATTTTAATTTTAACGCGCCGTCCGGCCCCGTGCCGTCTATATCCGAAGCCTGCGCGAAATTGGTTATTACAAGCTTTACTTCAACGCCGCTTTTGCCTACACTCCAACTCCAATTGTTTGCGTTGGAAAGTACCGTCGTAAGCGTGCGAGCTTTTACAGAAAGTTTAAGCTCGTTAGTACTGCCGCCCTTTTGTCCGCTCCAGGTGCTCGCGTCCCACGTGCCCCTGTCGGACCAGACGGTGTTTTCCTCGTCATTCAGCTTTAATTTGAATTTGTAATCATTTACCTTAGACGCCTTATAACTGCCGTCCGCGTTATCCGTTAATTCCGCAGGCAGACTGCCGTCTACTTTTATGTATTTGGTCCAATCGCCCGTGCCGGTTGTGTCGGGGCTGGTTAGTGTGAATGTTATGTCCTTGCCAGTGTATTCCTGTCCGTTTATATCACCCGTTGCCACCGCGGGCTTAGTAAATACCTTGGGCGTTATTGTTATTGTTATCGTTTTACTTATAACGCCAGTAGAGGTTTTGCGTTTACCGATATCTTTCCAAATTAATTTTTGTTCGTCAATATCGGTATAGTCCTTATCGATTAAATCAACCGTTACGGTATATTTACCCGCTTCCTTTAACGTAAGTTTTGCACCGCTTGTATTATTTGCCAACGTGCACGTTATGTTGCTTACATTAGGCGTTGCCGTACCAGTACCAGAAGGACTTGTAGGAAGCGTATAGCTGTACAAAGTAGTCTTCGTTCCGCCCACGTCCTCACGCTCTATTTTGGTTATTGCGGATTTAGCCGTTTCAAAATACAGATTGAAGTCATGCGTAGTATCGTCCCATGCCGTTGTCTTGGTTGTATCCGTAGTATTGTCTACCGTGGGGCTTTCCGCTTCTTCAACTGCAATAGCAGATAAATTCAAATGTATAGCAGGTCTAATGCCAAAACTGTAATAAACAGGTTCATGTCCCACGTCGTAAGATAATCCGCTGGCAGCAAGAAAGCTAGCGTTCATATCACCATTGCCAGCCGCCATGGCATTACGAAGCCAATTGTTTGTACCTGCTGAACGTTGAGCCGCCGTAGTGTTCCATATTCCGACTAACGCATTGTAACCGGTTTCTCTAAAACTCGGGATCCATAAATTGTCTTCCGTCCAACTGTTATATGAATAATTGGTTCCGTTTTTTACCAGCCATGTATCAGTACAAGCCGGATCGTTTGTTCCGTTCTCACTCATTTGCCAGCTCAAATTTTTCGGAGCCACAATATAATTATCAAACAAGCCGCCGGTAACGAATTCAGAATAAGTCGTATAAGACGAAATAGTAGCATTACTGCTATTAAGCTTCATTGTAGGATTAGCCGCACCGCTGTAATTTGCGGCGTGATAACCCGTCGAAGTCTTACCATTATTTATAAGTGCATGTAGATAACTTGAGGCATACATATTGCATGACGGTTCTACTACATTTTTACCCGACCAAGAATCCGCATAAGTCGATGTTTCGGAAACAGTAGCCTGCCACAAAGTTAAAGTCGCATAGCTTTTTCCACTGATAACCGCTTTGGAAATATATGCGGGTATCCATTCAATTTCCGCACCCGTACCCGCTTTTTTTCCGAAATTTACGTTTTTACCGTTAAAAGCATTAGCGGTTATAGTTACATTATTATTAACAACGTCATTAATTAAATCAAATTTATCTGCGTAAGCAGGATTTGCCGCTGTTGCAATGTTATTTAATGTCTGTTGCGAAAATTCACCTTTTGTATAATCGTAAATAGACCCGAGCAAAGTTTGGGAGCTTACATACGCATTAGCTTTCTTGGTTTTATTGAATACTCCCCCGAAAAACGCAACGGAAAAAGAAAGCATTACTGCGCAAATTAACGCCAGAGCCGCTATTAATAAATTTTTTGTTTTAAATTTTTTCATGGTGTGCACCCCTTTTTTTACAAAAAACAGTACCACACTTTTTGTTTACGGCAGATCCTTCACTGCGTTCAAGATGACGTTACCTTGTCATTCTGAGTGTAACGAAGAATCCCCCTCTGTTACCGAATATCTTTAAGATTCTTCGGCAAGCCTCAGAATGACATGAGAGTCAACCTAAACTGACAATAAGGTTTCCCCCCGTCCGTCACTGCGCGACAGCTACAAGCTTTTGGTAAAACAAAAAAGTGTGCCCCCCAAGAGACACACCTTGCATATTGCAGTATCTCTCAGAGTCACCACAACATCCGCATATTTATGCATATTAATATTACAACAGCAATTTACACTGCAAAAACAATAAACGCACAATATGTATAAGAGATACACAAAAGCCTAATATTGGCATGCGTTAATTGTTAATATAGTGTTAAATTGTCGTTGTAAAACTATTAAATTATAATTTTTTGCATAATAAAATTATGCGGATATTGTGGTATCATAGAGTATATCACAGGAAAAAACGAATTTCAAGTCTTTTTTTGTAAAAAATAAAAATAGTGGTCGGTAGTTTTTTCAACCACAATATATTGTGTTTTGCAAAGGTTGCCATTGGCAAAAACTGTCTGCCAAGCAGACTTTTATGTGGTATTTTTGTTTTTATTGCGTCCCCGTTGTCATACTGAGCGTCGGCGAAGCATCTTAAATGATTCTTTTCAAGTACCGGAATATACACCCAACGTAAATTTCATAAATTTTATTATTTCAATTTGTTTGCAATATTTATATATATTCTGTATAATGTATAAGGAAAAAATTGTTTTGTATTTTTAAGGAGATTTTAAATGGCACTCACCAAAAACAAAAACGTACTGGATTTTGTTGCTGAAAGCGCAGAGCTTGCCCAGCCCGACAACATTGTCTGGATTGACGGCAGCCCCGCACAAATTAAAGCTTTGAAGGAACAAGCCGTAAAAAGCGGCGAGCTTATTAAGCTTAACGAAAATTTACTGCCCGACTGTTACCTTCACCGCACGAAGGTAAACGACGTTGCGCGCGTAGAGGACAGAACCTTTATATGCACCAAAAATAAAGATGACGCGGGCCCCATTAACTACTGGATGGACCCCAGACAGGGCTACGAGCTTTGCAGCGAAATTGCAAGGGGCTCTATGAAGGGCAGGACTATGTACGTTATACCTTATTCTATGGGTGTAGTCGGCAGCAGCTTCGCAAAAATAGGTATAGAGGTTACCGACAGTATATACGTCGTATTGAATATGAATATAATGACGCGCGTAGGCAAACAGTGCCTTGACGCGTTGGGCAAGAAGGGAGACTTTATTAAAGGATTCCATGCAAAGTGCAACGTGGACGCGGACAAACGCTACATAATGCACTTCCCCGAGGATAACACGATAATTTCCGTAAACTCCGCTTACGGCGGAAACGTGCTTTTGGGCAAGAAATGCTTTGCTTTGAGAATTGCCTCCTACCTCGGCAAAAACGAGGGCTGGATGGCGGAACACATGCTTATCCTCGGCGTTACCTATCCCGACGGAGAAAAGAAATATGTTGCGGCGGCATTCCCTTCCGCTTGCGGAAAGACCAACCTTGCTATGCTTATACCGCCCAAGCATTATCTTGAAAAGGGTTACAAGGTAGAGTGCATTGGCGACGATATTGCCTGGATACGCGTAGGCGACGACGGCAGACTGTGGGCGGTCAACCCCGAAAACGGTTTCTTCGGCGTTGCGCCCGGCACTAACGAGCACAGTAATTACAACGCGCTTCAATCCACCAAGCGCGGCACGATTTTCACCAACGTTGCGCTCAACACAGACGATATGACGGTTTGGTGGGAAGGACTTACCAAGGAACTGCCCGAGCACTGCATTGACTGGACGGGCAAACCTTGGAATTCCGAAAAATATGACAAACACGACAAGTCCACATGCGCGGCGCACCCCAACAGCCGTTTCACCGCACCCGCGGAAAACTGCCCCTGCGTTTCGCCCGACTTCAATTCCAAAAAGGGCGTACCCCTTTCCGCTATAATATTCGGCGGAAGAAGGGCGGGAACGACCCCGCTTGTTTATCAGTCGAGGGACTGGAACCACGGCGTGTTTATCGGTTCGGCAATGTCGTCCGAAACCACTGCGGCGGCAACAGGCGCGACGGGCGTTCTCCGTCACGACCCTATGGCTATGAAGCCCTTCGCCGGATATCATATGGGCGACTACTTCCAGCACTGGATAGACATGGGCAAAAAGGTTAAAAACCCGCCTAAAATTTTCAACGTAAACTGGTTCAGACAGGATGCGGACGGCAACTTTATGTGGCCGGGCTTCGGCGACAATATGCGCGTGCTTGAATGGATTTTGAAGCGTTGCGGCGAAAACCCCGTCGACGCCGTCGAAACCCCGATTGGCTACGTGCCCAAGGCTGAGGATATCGACATTACCGATTTGGATTACAGCATTTCCGACAACAAGAAGTTCGACTTGGAAGCACTGAAAGAAATTCTTACCGTCGACCCCGAAAAATGGGAGGCGGAAGCGCAGGAGATAGAGGGATATTACAACTCCGCTATCCGCTCGAGAATACCCACCGAGCTTTGGGATTGTCTGGATAAGTTAAAGTCCAACTGCGCCGCGGCTAAACCTGCGCCCGTTAAAGCCGAACCCAAAAAAGCGGTAAAGAAAGCGCCCGCAAAAAAACCCGCGGCTAAGACCGCAACGAAAAAGGCGCCCGCTACAAAAGCAACGCCCAAAACCGCAACAAAGAAAAAGTAATTAAAAAGTTTAACGCCTCCGCAGAATTGCGGAGGCGTTTTCTATTGCAGATTAAATGTTATAAAAGTTTCGTTATCTATTGTTTTTAATACTGCTTCAAGAGTGTATCCGTTCGCCGCTACGTAAACGGCGTCATTTAATACAGTAACGCGAAACAAATTTTTACGCTTGTAAAATTCTGCCGTTTCTTCCGGCGAAGCAGATGTTTTGTATGCAGATTTTAGCGTTACCCCGCAGATATGTTCAGCTGAACTTCCGTTTTTCTGTATTTGTAAAAAATGGTAGGGCACAAGTACGCTTACAATCTTTCCGTCAAAATCGAATTTTTGCCATAGCGAAGTAAAAGCATAAACGCCGCTTTGCGTTCGGTTACTCGACGTGAAATTTCGCTTGAAACCGTTCAACCTTTTGCATCTGTTTCCGAGTGCGAAAAGATAACCGAAGAAATTTTTGCCCTACCCGCAGATGACAGAAATATAATTTATTTGCACTATTACGAGGGATATTCCGCCGCGGAAATAGGCAAAATAATCAAAAAATCTGAAAACGCGGTGTTTATAAAGCTTTGTCGCGCAAGGGAGAAACTTAAAGATATATTGGAGGACAACGGCAATGAGTAAGTATACTGACGCTTTTGACAATATAAACGCAAGCGGGCAAGCAAAAAGCAAAAATGACGTCTTTCGTTTTTAACCTACACGAAATAATTTTTTAATTAAATTAAAATCCCCCGCGCGATTTCGCAGGGGATTTTTTATTTATCGTTAGTTTCGTCGGGCGGAGGGGGGCAGTTTGCGGTTGACTGTTCCGTGCTGACTTTTTTCGGGGCAATGCCGTCCGTAAAAACCGATACGCCCTTTTTACGCAGATGGTAAACCGCAATATACAGAGGGATACCCAACACGTAAATCCAAAGCCCTTCGTTTAAAAGCATAACGGCAAATTCGTACCAGTACACAATATCCGTACTGCCTGCAAGTATCCATATAAGCGGAACCAGAAACGCGTTAAACAACACGGGGAATATTCCGCCGACGGCAACGCGAAGAATATGGTTTTTGGCAAGTCTGCCTGCGCCGTAGGTTAAAAACGCCGCGGCAAGCGTTGCCAGACTTCCCAAAAAAATATCGTACAGCCCGTAACCCGAAATAAGATTTGCAAGCATACAGCCTATCCAAAGCGCGGGCACCGTTTCGGGAAAAAACAGCGGCAGTATGCACAGCGCTTCCGCCGGACGGATTTGTAAAGGTCCGTACGCAAAAGAACCGAGCGCCCAGGTAAGTACCGCATACAGCGCGGCGATTACCCCCGCGCGGCAAAGTCTTTTAGTGGTAAAAATATTTTTCATAATCGTAAATAATAAAGCGGACGCACCGAGGGCATCCGCTTTTTTGCATCTACTCGGTTTTTTTAGCGATGTGTTTTGTCCCCGATAATGGAGGCTTCCCCGAAAACCATCTTAATATTTGAATTTTATTCTTCGCCGTTTTCTTCGGGTGTAGCGTCTGCTTTCGCGCCGCTGTTGCCGAGGAACGCGCCGAAATAAATTTCCTTTTTGCCGCGTTTGGCTCCGCCGGATGAAGACCTTCTTTCTCCGCCGCGTCTTTCGGGTCTGCCGCCGCGCTCGCCGCGGCGCTGTCCGCCGAATTTTCCTTCCCTGTCGCCGAAGGATTTTCTTTCACCGTATCTAAGACCTCTGTCGTTGGGTCTTGCGTTGTTGGGAATGACTGCGATATATCTGTTGGGTTCTTTACCTTCGGAAACCGTTTTAACCTCTGTATTGTTTGCAAGTGCGGCGTGGATTATGCGGCGCTCGTAAGGGTTCATAGGTTCGAGAGTGAGCTTCCTGCCCTTTTCGACCGCTTTTTTCGCAAGCTTTTCCGCTAAGGCTTTAAGCGTTTCTTCACGCTGGCTGCGGTAGTTTTCGCAGTCGACGACTACTTTTTTATAATCCGTCCTGCCTATGTTGGCAACCGCGCCGGCAAGACACTGCACTGCGTCAAGCACGTCGCCGCGCTTACCTATCACCTTGGAAGAATTTTCCGTCTTTATTTCGATATGCAGACATTCGTCCCCGTCGACGGCTTCGCTTTTTCCGTCTATGCCGAGAATTTTCAAAAGTCCGTCAACAAACTGCTCCGTATTGCCGCCGCCCGACTTTTTGGTTATCTGGACCTTTGCTTTAACCGAGCCGAAAAGCTTCTTTTTTCCTTCTTCGAGGACGGTTATTTCAACCTCGTCAATGGTAAGCCCCAAAGTGCTTAATCCGTCTAAAATAGCCTCGTCAACCGTTTTGGCCGTAAAAATATTTTCCGTCGATGTCATCTTTTTAACCTCTTTCTGTTATTTGCGCCTTTTTTGGGTTTTTTTCTGAGAAACTCGTCGCCGTACTTTTTATAGCACGCGTCGAGAATTTTATTAATTACCACGGTGGTTATAAGGCTGAACGCCGTGTTTGTTATCATGTAAATGGAGAACGCCGCGCTGTAAAAGAATGAGAAAACGCCGTAAATTATAGGCATTAAAATCATCATCCATTTATTTGTTTTCGCGCCGGAGCCGTCTACCGTGCCCAGCTCGTTCGTCGCTTTCTGCGAGCGCATCATAATAAACTGTTGAAGGAACATAAGCCCTATGGCAAGCACTATAAGTACAAAGTATCCGTTAAAAACCTTTCCTTCTATCTTGCCGGACGAATTTTCGTAACCGTGATTTCTGAGGTAGTATGTAACTTCGTTATAATATTCTTCGTAAGACGCGTCGTTTGCCGAGCCCGTAGCACGCGATACCGCCGAGCTGAACTTGCTGAAATTGGGTATCTCCTTATTAAGCAGAGAGTCGGGATACCATATGTTTTTTACCCAAAGGAAGTTGTTTTTGTTTTTCCTGTAATAGTCCGCCGCGGATTTTCTTGCATGCTCGCGCACGTAATTTTTAACGTATACCTGTTTTTCCGACTCCTTCAATGCGGAAAAATTTTCCGCAAGGGGCTTGTCCGCCGTAAGCGGGTCGTTTTTGTAATAATTTTCAAAACTTGCAAAGTCGACGAAATAAGCTTTGTCGCCCAAAGAAACATCGACTGTCTCTATAAGGAATCCGTCCTCGTGAACGGTGTTTCCGTCTTTATCCTTTAAAACGTATGTCTGAACGCTGGCATTGTAGCTGTCAACCATATTGTTATAAGTGTTGAGGTTAGCGTACTGCGAATAAGTTGAAAACGCGCTGAACACCAACATGAATATGACCAGCGAAACAATCATCGGAAGGCACGCGCCCAACATGGAATAACCGTTTTGCTTCTGCAATTCCATTACTTTCTGGCTGTACATCTGTTTATCGTTGGCGTACTGCTTTTGAAGCTTTTCCATCTGCGGACGCATTTTCTCCATTACGAGAGCCTGTTTTTTGGTTTTCACCCTCGAATAGACGTCAAGCGGAAGCACGACGGTTTTCAATATAAGAGTAAACAGAACAACGCCGAGCCCTATAATACCGACGCCTTCTATAAGCCACTGAATAATTTTACCTATCCAGTTAAGATTTACCATACCTATTTTATCGACCGCAAAGTCGAGAAAAGAGGTGGATTGCAGTAAATTTAATGTTCCCATTTGTTTCCGGTTCGGGTTAAAGCACCCATTTTAATTTAAAATAGTTTTCCGGTACGGGGTCGTACCCGCCGGAAGACAGAGGATTACACCTTAAAATACGCCAGCTTCCCATAAGCACGCCCGCTAAAACACCGTGATTGTTTATGGCGCGAAGCATGTATTCCGAACAAGTCGGTTCATAGAGGCAGGTATGCCGCGAAAAATGCTTCTGATAGAATATTATAAGCCGCATCAGAAATATTTTTATAAACGGCTTCAATACCGTGCGGCGCAAAAGCTTCCAAAATTTTCTCAGTTTGCCGCGCATTCGTTAATCTTTCCGAAACACAGTTTTAAACTGTTTTCAAAACCTTTATAAGTATATTCTTCCGCGACCCTCGGCAAAATTATGATGCTGTAATTTTTTTCAAGCAGCGTGCAGTTTGCGTCGAACGCCGCCCTTGCAAGTCGCTTTACCCTGTTTCTTACGTGCGCCTTGCCGTGTTTTTTTGATACGGCGACGCCCATTTTAAGCGAGCCTGACGGAAAATATAATAAAGTAAGACAGGGGGAAAATACGCGTTTTCCCCTGTTGAACAACTTTTGAAAATCAGTATTTTTTTTAATTCTTAAATATTTCACTATTTAAGCGGAAAGCTTTTTTCTTCCCTTGTTTCTTCTTCTTTTAAGTACTTTCCTTCCTGCGTTGGACGCCATTCTCTTTCTGAAACCGTGAACCTTGCTTCTCTGTCTCTTTTTAGGTTGATAAGTTCTTTTCATTTTTATATTCCTTTTAATTATGTTTTATTTTTCAGCAACTCTTTTAAAATACATTATTTGAAAGCTTGTTGTCAAGCGTTATTGGCTGTCCTGACCGGTAATATCAAATACAGTCTGTCTTTATTGCTCATGTTTTCGCAAATAAAAGGCTGTATCTGGCTGTTGAATGCCAAAACAATTTCTTCTTCTCCCAAAGCGTTGACTGCTTCGATTATAAATTTCGAGTTCATTGCAATACGGACGTCTTTTCCTTCGACCTCCGCTTTTACGGGCTCCTGAACGTTACCTATTTCCGAATTTGACGAAATTTCTATCTTATCGCCGTTTACGTCGAAAATTATCAGGCTGTTTTTATCCCCTCTTACGAGAATTGCCGCCCTCTCTATGCTGGCTTTAAGTACTGATTTGTTTACTTTTACAACGGTGGTAAAGTCTTTGGGAATAATATTTTCCTTTTTTATAAATTCGCCGCCGTAAAGTCTTGAAGTTAAAACGGTGTTATCGGAAGATACCATCATCATTCCGCGGCGGACGAAAATTTCCGTTTCGTCGGCGCTGTCGGGTATCATTTTCTCTATTTCCGAAAGCGTGCGGGCAGGACAGACGATTTCCAAATCTCCCGTTGAAGAAATTACCGTTCCTTTAACGGTGGCAAGACGGAAGCCGTCAAGCGCCGTAACGCTGATATCGTTTCCTTGAATTACAAAATTACAGCCCTTTAAAATAGGTCTCGAATCGTCCGTCGCACAGCAAAACGAAGTCGCGGAAATAAAGTTTTTCAAATCCGCCGTCTTTAATTTAAAGCTGTTTTCGTTTATATCCACGTCGATAGCGGGAAATTCGTCTGCGGGAAGGACCTGCATATCGGTCTGGCTGTCGACGTAAAATATGTCCATTTTTCTGCCGTTTGCGGAAAGAGTTATCTGCACGCCTTCAAGCTTTTTTATAAAATCGGAAAAATATCTTCCGGGAACGCAGATTTCACCTTCTTCCATAACGTCGGCTTTAATGGTTTTTTGAATAGATATTTCACCGTCCGTGGCAGCCAAAGTAAGAGAATCGTTTTTTGCGGATAATTTGATGCATTCCAAAACGGGAACTGTGGTTTTGGAGGAGCAGGCTTTGACAACTTTTAACACGGCGTCGGATAAATCTATACCTTCGCAGACAACTTTCATGACTTTCTCCCTTGATAGATATTAATTGTATTTATTAAAAAATTTATTATAGAATAAATAGTATTAATGACGGTGGAAATGTTGATAGCTTCGACCGCTTTTACATTACAATAATATAATAGCAAATATATTATTAAAAAGCAACCAAAAAAAGGTGGTTTTAGGTTGTGGAAAAGGCTGATTTTTCTGTTTACAAAGCTGTTTATATTTTGTGAATGAGTTGATAACTCGAGCGGTGAAAATTAAAAAAACAGTAAAAGAAAATCAAGTAAAAACGTCAACTTATAAAGATATAAACAAATCCACACAGTATAGGCGGATTGTTGAAATTTTTATGTGGATTAAATTTGAATTTTTACTTTAAATGTGTTAAAATTTTTATATGGATACGGAAAAGTACGTTGATTTAATAAAAAACAAATGTTCTGATAAGTTCGGTAGGTTTGAGGATTTGCTTTTAAATTGCAATAAAATGTACAATCTTACTGCTGTAACCGATAAAAAGGACATCTTTTATAAGCATTTTTTGGACAGCGTGCTGGGTGAAAGATTCTTCGGCGAAGGCGGAACAGTGGCTGAAATAGGCTCCGGAGGAGGGTTTCCTTCCGTTCCTCTCATGATTGTTAGGAATGATTTAAGGTTTACTTTAATTGAAAGCACGGGCAAAAAATGTGCTTTTTTGGAAAGAGTTGTGGAAAACCTTAAACTTAACTGTGGACAAGTATTGAATATACGGGCCGAAGACGGGGCGCATGATAAAAATTTGAGGGAAAAATTCAGATTTGTATGTGCGCGGGCTGTGGCGCGTTTGAATACTTTATGCGAGTATTGCTTGCCGTATGCCGAGGTCGGAGGGGCTTTTATCGCATATAAAGGCGAAGCCGACGACGAAATTAAGCAAGCGCAGAAAGCCGTTAAACTTCTCGGCGGAGAAATCGAGAGGGTTGAAAAATATACTTTGCCCGAAAATTACGGTAGCCGCAGCCTTATTGTTATAAGAAAAATAAAAAATACTCCCCCGCTCTATCCTCGCGGACAGGGCAGAGAGAGAAAGAATCCTCTTTGATTATGAATTTAAAATGCGCGTTCAGCGGACACAGAAATTTAAATATAGGCGGATACGACGACGGGCTGCTTGAAAGAGTTATTTCCGACCTGATAAAAACAGGCGTTAAGACGTTTTATTGCGGTATGGCGCTCGGCTTCGATATGCAGGCTGCGGAAAAGGTTGTAGAATTTAAAAAGAAAACGCCGATCCGCCTTGTGGCGTGTCTGCCGTGCGGAGGACAGTCGGAAACGTTTTCCCTTTCTTCGGAAAGAAGATATAAAGAAATTTTAAAAAACTGCGATACGGTAATTACTCTTGCGCCGGAGTATTATAACGGTTGTATGCACAGGCGCAACAGGTTTATGGTAGACAATTGCGATATTTTGGTGTGTTTTTTAAGAAAGAACAGCGGCGGCACGTGTTATACCGTCAAATACGCCGAAAGCTTCAATAAAAAGATAATAAAAATTTAAACCGCCCGAAGGCGGTTTTTTTTACAGAAAATTGGCAAGCTCCGCCGTATTTTCGCCGGTTATGCTTTTATTGCGCAGGTAATCGGTTACAAAGTCGGCAATTCCGTCGGAGATTATTTCCGACATGGTGTAAACCACGTTTAGTCTGGTTGAGGAAAATAACGAGTAATTGAATACGGAGCGCTCGGCTATTATTCCCATTACGGAGACGTCCCCCACCTTACTTAATTTTTTATTTGCACCGCTGCCCGGCTTTATTCCCCTGCGGGCAACTTTAATAAGACCGATGTCGCCGGCAAGACCGACGGCGGCGTCGACTGCTATTACGGGACTTGCGGGATGAGTGCATCTTAAAAACTCGTTCATGTATTTAATTTCGTGTGCTGTAATTGGTTTGGAAAGAGTACCGTAAACATAGCAGTTTAAATTCGAAAGCTTTTCTTTCAGCTTGGTTCCCGTAACCGGTCCGAGACTGTCGCCCACGGACAAATCGCTTCCTATACATAAAATCACCGGTGCGTTATCGCTTGCCGGTATTATTTTTTTTAAAGCCAGGCAGATGCCGCTCGGGGCAAGTGCATTAAATAAATTGAAAGAATAATCCATATCAAACCTCTTGTCAGTTATTGACGGTTTGCTTATAAATTATAAGCCGCTTGCAATATTTGTGTGAATGCCGGTATTTCTTTTACAGGGTATGAAATTTTTTATCTACACGATTTCCACAAATAAACAGTCGACAAAATTGTAAAAATCCGCAAAACGGTGATTTTATCCCCGAAAAATACACAAAATAATCCTGATAGCGGCAAATTAAAGAATTCGGGCTTGAAATCTTGAAAAATATTACACATTACGGTTAAGGTAAAAAAAGGCAGTTTTAAAAATTTTATCAACAGATTTCGGATTTTTATCCACAAATCCAGAAATTACCCACATTGTCGCGCTTCACGTTTCACGTGAAACTTTATATAACTTAAAAAATTTGGTTGAAAGTTTCATGTGAAACTAAATTAACATAATTTTCCATAAGGCGCATATGATATTTATGCGGTTTTTTCGGGCTGTAAAGCGTTTCGGTAGGCAAAAAGTTAGGTGAAAAACAGATAAAATTTGAACGTTGAAACGATTTAAACGCCCTAAATGCTTGTAATGGCGGCGGCAATATGATAAAATAACGTCATAACGGCAAAATTACGGTAATCGATGCCGTATTACAATATTATATAAGGAGATTTGTTTTGAACAAAAAAGGCAAAATTTTAATGTCGGTCATTGTTCTTCTGCTCGTTGCGGCGGTGGTGATAATTCTCGTCACTCAGCTTATGAACAACGGCGTCAAGAAGATTGACCGCACGCAGTTTCAGACTTACGTCGAAAACTCGCAGTACCTGAAAGAGGACGGAACGCCCAACGAAAAGGACGGTAAGATTGTCAGCATCGCCGACCCCGAAAAGGTGCTTAAAGGTTACAAGGTTAAAGACGGTAAGATTGTCAGCGAGGATGAAAAAAGCGTTCTGATAATCATTTCCAAGGTTGCAACCGACGACTACAAGTACACCGGCTACGTTGCGAACAGCAAAGGCTACTCGAAATCTTATTACTGTTTCGGCCCCTCGTCTTACCAGACGCAGAGCTGGGATTCCGAAACGCTTAACCGCTGGCAGTTTGAGTACGGCGTTACGATAGTTCAGGAAAACCCCAATGCGGGAAGCTGGATGTCGACCGTGTTTTCGGTTTTGATGATCGTCGTCGTGTGCGTGGTATTTTTCCTTATAATCCGTTCGTCCATGGGCGGTGCGGGTAAGGTAATGAGCTTCGCCCGCTCGAAAGCCCGCGTATCTACCAATATCAAGGTGCGCTTTATAGACGTTGCGGGCGCCGAAGAAGAAAAAGTCGAGCTTGCGGAAATAGTAGAGTTTTTACGCCAGCCGAAAAAGTTTTCCGACCTCGGTGCCAGAATTCCCAAGGGCGTTCTTCTTGTAGGCCCTCCGGGAACGGGTAAAACGCTTTTTGCCAAGGCTGTCGCCGGTGAAGCGGGTGTTCCTTTCTTTTCTGTTTCCGGTTCGGACTTCGTAGAAATGTACGTCGGCGTGGGTGCGTCGCGTGTGCGTGATTTGTTCGATATGGCTAAGAAAAATCAGCCCTGCATTATTTTCGTCGACGAAATCGACGCCGTAGGCAGACACCGCGGTGCGGGCCTCGGCGGCGGCAACGACGAAAGGGAGCAGACGTTAAACCAGATACTTGTGCAGATGGACGGTTTCGAGTCCAACGAGGGCGTTATCGTTATGGCGGCGACAAACCGTGCCGACATACTCGACCCCGCATTGCTTCGCCCGGGCAGATTCGACAGGCAGATTTACGTCAACCTTCCCGACGTCAAGGGCAGAGAACAGATTTTAAAGGTCCATTCGAGAAATAAGCCTCTTTCCCCCGACGTCAATTTTAAGACGATTGCGCGCATAACCAGCGGCTTTTCCGGTGCGGATTTGGCAAACCTTTTAAACGAGGCGGCTATTCTTGCGGCACGCAGCGGGAAAAAGTTGATAGACAATATCGATTTGTACGAGGGCGTAAATAAAGTTCTTATGGGTCCGCAGAAAAAGAGCCGCGTGGTAACCGAAAGCGATAAACGTATTACGGCATACCATGAAGCGGGGCACGCAATAATCGCGAAGCTTTGTCCCGACTGCGATCCCGTTCAGGAAGTTTCCATAATTCCTCGCGGCAACGCCGCAGGCTATACTATGACACGCCCCGACAACGACGATGCCCACATGACCAAAAACAAGATAAACGATTTTATCTGTATGGCTCTCGGCGGCAGGGTTGCGGAAGAACTTGTAATTAAGGATATAACGACGGGGGCGTCAAACGACCTTGAACGCGTTACGGAAATGGCTAAACGTATGGTAACCGAATGGGGCATGAGCGAAAAGCTGGGTCTTGTAACGTACGGCTCTAACTCGCAGACGGTATTCCTCGGTAAAGATATGGAAACACACAATGCCTATTCGGACGAGACTGCAAAGGCGATAGACCTTGAAATGCGTGCCATTATAGAAAATGCCCATGCCAGAGCAACCAAGTTCCTTACGGACAACAGAAGCGTGCTTGACAATATGGCAAGGGTTTTGATCGAAAAAGAGACGATTTACTCAGAAGAAGTTGATATGCTTATGGAAGGGAAAAGCTATACGGAAGTTCTCGAATATATGGAAACTGCCGAAAACAACCGCGAAGGCAACCCTTTCAAGAGATACGAAGGTTAAATGTTTCATGTGAAACTAAAAGGTTAGAATATGGGAAAAATTATAGCGTTTACAAATAAAAAAGGCGGTGTTGGTAAAACCACCACCGCCGTGAATATGGCGGCTTACTGTGCCGAAGCGGGCAAAAAAGTTCTTCTTGTGGACATAGATTCGCAGGGCAATGCCACGACGGCACTCGGCTTTTTGAAAAGCGGACTTAAAAAATCGGTCTATAACGTCCTGATAGAGGACGACACTGCGGAAGCGAATATTCTTCCGACACAGGTACCCGGGTTGGATATGTTGCCCGCGAACGTCGATCTTTCGGGGGCGGAGGTTGAAATAGTCTATAAGCGGAACCGCGAAAGACTGTTAAAAAACGCCCTTGATAAGATTAAGGCGGATTACGACTACATATTTATAGATTGTCCGCCGTCGCTCGGCGTGCTTACGATAAATGCCTGGGTGGCATCGGACTCGATTATAATTCCTTTACAGGGCGAATATTTCGCTTTGGAGGGAGTCAGCCAATTAATGAATACAATTTCGTTGGTAAGACAGCATTTGAACCCCAACCTGCAAATCGAGGGGGTTGTAATAACCATGTACGACGGTAGGGCATTGATTTCGAGACAGATAACTGCGGAGATAAAAAAGTTTTTCAAAAGCAAACTGTATGAAATTATCATTCCCCGCAACATACGTCTTGCGGAGGCTCCCAGCCACGGGAAGCCCGTAATGCTGCACGACCCCAAATGTATCGGGGCACGTGCATACAAAGCTTTGACGGATGAATTTCTTGCGAACCAAAACACAAAATAAACATATGTTCATATAAATAAAAGAGGAGTAGAAAGTATGGCAAAAGGATTAGGTAAAGGTTTGGACGCGCTTTTCGGCGAGACCGAAGCGGCGTACGATCAGGTTTTCGAACACCGCAGCGCATTCGGATATACGGAAGAAGAAAAAAACAATGCCGAAGAAATGCGACTTGATAAAATTGCGGCGAATCCCAACCAGCCGCGTAAAAACTTTGATGAGCAGGCTTTGAAGGAGCTTGCCGAATCCATTAAAAAACACGGCGTCATCATGCCTATCGTCGTAAATGACAACGGCGACGGTACATATATGATTATTGCGGGCGAACGTCGCTTCCGCGCATGTCACCTTGCCGGCAGGGAGACAATTCCCGTTGTAATAAGGCAATATTCCGAAAGAGAAATAAAAGAAATTTCCTTAATAGAAAATTTACAGCGTGAAGATTTAAACCCCATAGAAGCCGCTACGGCAATGAAGCAGTTGATGACCGATTATAAGCTTACTCAGGACGAGCTTGCCGAAAGAATCGGTAAATCCCGCCCCGCAATAGCCAACACACTCCGCCTTCTCAACCTCACTCCGGACGTTATGTCGCTTGTTGCCGAGGGAAAGCTTTCCGCAGGTCACGCAAGGACGATAGTAGTTTTGCCCGAAGCCGAACAGATTAAGTTTGCCAACGACGCCGTAAGAAACCAGATGTCGGTAAGGGAGCTTGAAAAGAAAGTCCGCGCGTATAACGTTCCGTCGGAAATTCTTGAAGAAAGAAAAAAGAAAAAACGCGCCCTCGCTTCGATAGAGCTTAAACAGTTGGTTGAGAGAATGCGTTTTACTTTCCGTACAAAGGTCAGTCTTATAGGTACGGACAAAAAGGGCAGAATTTACATAGATTATTATTCACGCGACGATCTCGACCGTATTTCGGAAATTCTCGACATAATAGATAAACAGCAATAATCGTTATCCGCAGCCGTTGTTAATTGACAAGCGGCTGCGGTTTTGCTATACTGACAAAAAAGGAGCCTGCATGAAGAAACTCAGCAAAAAACAAAAATTAATAGTGAACATATGTTTTTTGCTTGTTCTCATCGGCGTTACGCTGGCTATCCTTTTCACAAGCAATAAAGAACTTAATTTTAAAAATATAGCGGAATATATAAAAACGGGCAATCCCTGGTATCTTTGTGCGGCGGTGGCGTGCATGCTGGCAATAATCGTGCTGGAAGGGTTCAGCCTGTTTTTGATTGTACGCAAGCTCGGTTTCAAGGGTAAGGCGGCAAAGTCCATGGCTTACGCTTCGATAGACGCGTACTACTCCGCCGTAACCCCGTCCGCAACGGGCGGACAGGCGGCGGCTGCCGTCTATATGGTCAAGGACGGAATGACGGCGGGTTCCGCTTCTTTTACTTTTGTTTTCCGTGCGGTGACGTTTACAAGCGCTTACGTCATTCTTACCGCTGCCGCGTTTATAATAAAGCCGTCGCTTTTTCTGCAACTTGACTTCTGGCCGCAGTTTTTCATTATTCTCGGCGTGGCTACGCAATTGTTGCTGGTAGGATTTTTTATTGCGCTTCTTTTATGTCACAGGACTATTCTCCGCATAGGCAACGGAATTATTTCTTTGCTTCACAAAATGCGCATAATCAAAAAAAAGGAAAAATGGCGCACAAAGCTTATTAAGGAAATTGCAAAATACGCAAACTGCGTAAAGCAGATTAAAAAACATAAAATGCTGTTTGTAAACGTATTGCTCCTCAACTTGGGCGAACACGTGCTGCGCGTGCTTATTTCGGTTTTTGTATGCCTTGCCGCGGACGGAAGCGCGCCTTTCCGCGATATATTCGTGCTTCAATGCTTTTTGCTTGTCGGTTACTCGTCTATCCCGTTACCGGGCGGCGTAGGCATTTTCGAGTTTTTATATCTCAATATTTATAAACTGGCGTTCAGCGAAAGACAGTTTATGCTGTCCGCAATGATGATTATGCGGACGATATCTTATTACATGTGCATGCTTGTCACGGGGACGGTATCGCTTATATATCATCTTATAGCCGTACGCAGGAAAAAAGGCGACGCACCTCCGACGGAGACGACTTCTGTGCAACTGCCGGAGCCCCCGTCCGGGGAGACCACGGAAGATATTGCGGCAGAGGAATAAAATAAACAAGTCAAAAAAACACGGAGCGGTAATTTTACCGCTCCGTGTTATAGTTTGCAGATGCTACATAAATTTATAAGGAAAAGTTTACCGCGACAAAATAGCGGCCGTAATTTTTGCTAATAAAAATCGATTGTGTTACATTATGTCGGTTGACAAATAAAACAAAACAACCGCCATTAAAGGCAGTTGTTAATTGGAGGCGCCACCCGGATTTGAACCGGGGAGTCAGGGTTTTGCAGACCCTTGCCTTACCACTTGGCTATAGCGCCGAAAAAAACAGTGCGAAAGAATTTTTGGAGCGGGAGACGAGATTCGAACCCGCGACATTCACCTTGGCAAGGTGACGCTCTACCACTGAGCCACTCCCGCAAATTATTCTTCCGCACTGTTCTGGTGGGAGCTACAGGGCTCGAACCTGTGACCCACTGCTTGTAGGGCAGTTGCTCTCCCAACTGAGCTAAGCTCCCGAATGCTTAATTAATATATCAAATATGATAATAAAAATCAAGCATTTTTCGGGCAATTTCTAATTTTTATAAAAATTTTAAAAGCCTGATTTGTGCGTAATTTTATTATATGCAAATTTTTAAATTTTGAACACGCCTTTTTTAACCTTTTGTCGGTTTTAAGCAAATCAAACAAATTATAACACCGTCAAAATATTTTTGCAAGAAAAAATT
>ERZ777305.2025-NODE-2025-length-19440-cov-10.176683_pt1 | contig 19440 bp, 11 predicted proteins | sample MGYA00374965_ERZ777305 | MGnify/ENA primary metagenome ERZ777305 (study PRJEB29328, sample SAMD00013331) | mouse gut metagenome | study: EMG produced TPA metagenomics assembly of the Metagenome analysis of fecal microbiota from mouse which was promoted... | reverse complement strand
TACTGCGTAACAGTGGGAGAGTAGGTAGCCGCCGTTTTAAAGAAGAATCCCCTTGGTTCAGTAATGAGTCAAGGGGATTTCGGCGTTTATACACTTTACTGAAAGGATCTTTAGCTTCTATGGCTTGTTTTCTAGGATTAGAAAACTAATATAAGATTCATATTTTGCCGGACATCGGCCTATATTCGCGTATGCTTCCGTCGTTTGTAATACCTTCGTAGTTCGATTTCACTTTACCAAACCGATAAGTAAAATTTATGGTGAAAAACCGTCCATAATAATTTGACCACGTGTTTTGAATGTAGTTGGAATACATTTGGCTGTTGAAAGTCCGATGACTATTTAGTAGATCATATGCGGTAATACTAATATCTCCTTTGCGATTTAACACTTTACAGCCTATGTTCAAGTTTAGGGTGTGATTGCGGTTAATCTCTTTATTGATTCCATAATCATGGCTGAAAATGAAATTATAATGACTACTTAGATAGAAGTATTTACATATTTGGCTTATATCAAATGTTGCTCCTGCCGTTTGATAGAATGTTTTACTTGTATAATTTTCAGTATTGATGCTATGTACATAATGGGTATTGGCACTGATTGTTATTTTTAATCTTTTAGTTAGATTACAGAGTAGAAAATGTTCGAGCGATGGATCATAGGTACGTGTTGTAGTCTTATTTTCTCCTATATAATATGGGTTATGTTCGTAGTTGAATCCGGTAGATAAGGCATATTTGGATTTTATATTACGTATAGGAGCCTGCCATATCAGTTTGCCTTTTATGCCCCAATACCCTTTTACGTTTTCAAAACTAATTAGAGAACTGTGTGCAGGTGCTGTGTATTGCAATTCCGGTAGATAAGTTTCGGCATTGTAATAGGTTGTCTTTGCAACAGGAGAGTGTTGGCGGATGGAGGCATTGATAATAACACCTATGGTGTGGTTATGTTTTCCTAACATACGATTGCAATTGAAGAGGAACGAATGTAGATATGATTGTTTTAAGTTGGGATTGCCACTGCGCAGCATGTAAGGATTGCTATTATCTATTTGTGGGCGTAACTGCACTATGTTTGGTACAAAATTATGCAGTCTGTAAACGGCACTCCATGAATTTGTTATATCTGTATGCACAAAAGATATTGCTACTGCTGGAGAGATGAATGTTTTACGGTAGTTGTCCATTTCTTTTTCTTTCCGCTTAAGTGTAGTTTCCTTCAGTCCGGCTGAAATGTCACAACTTGTGTTTTTAAAGGGAAAAAAGTGAAATGAAACTTCCTGTTTTTGTGTCAGGTTATTTACTTTATAACTATATGTATTGGCTTCGTCTGTTTGTGGATTTGTGGGGCTCAACATATTCCAGGCGAATTGGTGTTTCCATCCGTTTTCGTATTTAACGGAATAGTCAAGAGATATTTGGGTGTCATTTTCTGGATTCAGTATATATATTAGTTGCGCATTGCCGTTCCACTCCGTATTGCGGAGTTTTGATGGAATAGTCAGATAAGTTTGTGTTGTCGAACTTTCTAATGTATCTATCCGTAATGAATGATTTTTGCCTTTATTTATATCTACTGAACTTTCTAATGTATATCCGATTCTGTCGGTAATACTGTTGACATAACTGACATCTTCCTTCACATGAAAATTCTTATTTAGATTATCGTAATGCATCAGGCTTTTCGATGTTTGAAGATTGTTTTCTTCATTATAGATGTAAAGCGATTGCCAATCTTTGTTGTTGTTATATGTTATAAGCTGGTTCCAACGGAATTCTCCCCATTTGTCATTTGAATTGGAGAAAGAAAATTCGGAATAGTGATTTTGTTTTTTATCGCTGTTGCTATTTTGTTCTTCATAAAGGCGTTGCTGATAATTGTTGTCAGGAAAATAATATCGTTCGGATCGGGTATTTGTATTATCGCGATTATATCCGAAAGTGTAAAATGCTCTAAATGTACCGTATGTTCCATTTTCTGTGTCCCATGAGCGTTCCGTAGCCAGATCTGCATAAGTCGTTTCGTTGTATGTACTACCCGGATCGGAAATAGAAAGGACATCTTTGATATTATTTGATTTCCGGTTGATATTATTGTGAAACACATTACTTGTGAGTAAAAATTTCTCGGAGAAAAAGTTTGCTGTGAGTCCGAGTGCTTTACGGAACTTTCCTTTGTCGTTCGTTGAATCTAGGTTGCTGCCTGCACTAGCCAATAGATGTGCCTTCCATGAACTGATGAGTTTGCTTTTAGTTTCTATGTTGAGCACTCTGGTGAGATCTCCTCTGTACATTAGTTTTTTTGTTTTCGTATTTTCATATTCATCATAAGCCTTGATTTTTAATACATCTGTTGCAGAAAGATTCTTTAGTGCTGCCATTGGGTCACTTCCAAATATTAGTTTGCCGTCTATATAAGTTTTGGTTACTTGTTTTCCCATGATTTTCACGGAATGGTCGTCAGTCTCTGTTCCAGGAAGTTGCTCGACTATATTCATAGCGACATCTCCTTCTTGTACGTTGACTGCCTTCGGGTTGAATATTAGCGTGTCCCCATTCTGGGTCACAATGGGGATTCTGCCCTTGATGGTGACTTCCTCCAGTTGGATGGATTCATCCAAAATTTCTATGTAAAGATTAGAATTCTTTCCGGCTATTATATCTAATTCTTTTTCGATTTTCCGACACCCTATTGCAGTGATAATGAGTTTGGCTTTTCCTGTTTTTATGGGTTTGAAACGGAATACTCCATTTATGCTTGTTGTTTTCAGTGTGTCTTTTGCATAGATCAAAAAGATATTGACACCGTCTAATGAACCATTAGATCCATTTTCTTGTTTGTGTATAATAAATCCCGATAGCTCATTTGTTTTATCTTGAGCATTCATGGTCAAGGCTATGAATAATAATGAAATATAAATTGTCGCTTTTTTCATGTTTTAATTTGATAAAAATTTAGTGATAGCTTGATTGTTATTTATTGAGGATTGTCTCCAGATCTTTCTCTAAGAAAAAATTTGCAACCTTTCGGCTTCTAACTCTTTCTTGCTTTTTCCCTTAATTATTGGGGAAGAGACGGGCTCTTGTGCGAATGTATACATTGTTGTGGTAAGCACAAATAAAATAATATGTTCCATAATATGAATTTCTTAAATTGTTACATATTTTGCTATCACTAAACTTCTTATTTTAGGTAAATATCATGAATGCAGGGGGAATGGTCAGATTACCCTGTCAATCATTGCTATCAAATAATCGCATTTTCCACGTTCAATATCATTACTAGCCAAAGAACGAGCTTGTATCAAATAGCGGCGTGCACTTTTCAACTTATCATAGCAAATGGCTTCGATATCTGTACCGGAGTAAAAATTAACAGAAGTCATAGGTTCCATACCAGATTGTTTTTCTGTTGCAGATATAGGGGCTAAAGTTGTCAGTAATCCTAATTCTTGTAACTTATGATTAGTTTGCTCGTTGAGAGTAATAGAAGCCGCTCTTGTTGATATAGCCTTATCAATAGCTTTTAATGTCGGACACATTCCTTTCAAAGAACTGATATATACAGACAGTTGTGCAATCATTGGAGCACTTAAAGGTTTCCCATTTAAAGTTTCTTTGAATAATTGTTTCTCTATATCATTCAAATATGCTTCCTGGGTATATGGTTTAGTTGATTTCTCTACGCTCAGTCCCATGCGCATCAAACGAAACATTAAAGACATCATCGGATACCCGTTATTGTAAATCCATGTTGACATATCAGGATTGACACCACCTAAACGCAAAAAATCTTTATTAGAGTCTAGCCAACTTAAATCATAGAAGGTGCTGAGTATCTTTTGTACGACTTTCCTTTGCATATCTGCCGATACCGGTTGATAGGAAGGTACATTGCTTTTTTCGTTGGCTTCATTGATATAAATGCCTCCGATATAAGAAGATACAGGTGACAGTGTTTTATTGATTAATTCAATAATCACAAAATCAGGAAATAGCTCCCGATAATCATTGGGGATATTATCATCGTGAAACCAGGCAGGACTATTTTTAACTACATATTTCACATGAGCGATTTGTGCATCTAAAGAGGCTATTGGATCATTACCTAAATCATGGTTCTGACAACGCGGGTCTGTAGCATAAGCTGGTGAACGCTTTCCATAGAAGTAGCGTGGATCTCCATCGTGTTCCATAGCCCATTTCTTCAAGGTGTCTGATTCATTTTCACTGGTGGCGGCATACAGATATTTAAGCGTAAATGCGTCGCATACACCCGGTTTATTGACAATTAATGCCACTCCTTTTTCTTTATCACCGGGTTGTGCCAGATAATTATATAGTACGTTGTCCATGACTGAAGCTGTGATGCCATATTTTTGAGTAAATTCGGGTGAACGCAGTTCTTCAGGAGAATATGCTGCAGAACCAGCTAAATTAGTTGCCAATCCCAGACTAAGACCAAATGCTTTTAGCATACGTGCTGTCAGATTCTCACAGATCACCTCGTCGGCAATGTAATAAGTCCGGAAACGCGGATCAACCTCTGCCATTTGGTATACTCCATTGCGACGTACGCTGACGGCAAGGTCGCGTGGTACTCCTATCTTGCTACTTAAGATTTCTCCAGTGCGTAAGTCAGTGATATTGTATGCGGTGACTTCCGAATTATTGTTATTTAGGAAAGCAATCGTATTTATCATTGGGTTATTAGCACGGAAAGTTGAATCTTTCTCATACGGTTTTATAATGATTGGTTTTCCTATTCCTAAGTCTTCAAATATTATATTCCATTCATCTGCACTTTTTTGGATGGCTTTTACCCAGCTATCTTGAATCAGAGTGTCGATGTAGAAGACAACAGGTTGTTGCGTCGTTATATTACGCCGTGTTACATAATATCCTTTCTTGAAACGTTTTTCATTACGATAGTCTGTGTATGAGATATAACCTGTCCCTACACGTGGATTGGCTTCGCGGGTGTTCATATTTTCTTTCGACAGTAGGGCTAGTGTTGTTTGCACCGACATGGTTAATTCCGGTTGTTCTTTGGAGACGAATCCCATGATGCTGATGCTCAACTTTGCGGTACAGTTTTGGGTGATACTGATACAATTGTCGAATGCGTCTGCAGAGTCTACAAAAGATGTTTTGCTTTGAGGGGAAGCGCTTACAATTGTGAGCATACCTCCATAGCTGCGTCCGCTAAGATTGAGTACATCTTTATTGGAACAAGAGAAATAAGAAGTGGCATTAAATACAACAGCCGTTGAATCGCTGGTGTATCCTTCAATTGGAAATGCTTTGTAAATAGCATTACTACGAGATAATGCAAAAGCCGCTTCTTGATTATCATCTTGTTCGTTGAGACGAACATTGTATTTTGGATCTCGGAATAATATTAATGAATCGGTTTTATCAATAATCAGATACCTGCTTTGAGCAGCTTTTGTGCCTGCTAGCGAAATGTCACTTGCAGTAGTGATGGCAGAGTTTACTAAAAAATCCCGTCCCATTAATTCAACCGGTAGTTCCAGATAAATCTTATCCTCGTACTGATGAACTGTGATTGTCCCTTTATTGACTGTATGTTTCTTCTTATCTTTGAAAAGCTTGTCGTAGACACTCTTTTTTTTCTTTTGAACACTGTCAGTCTGTTGTTCGGTTTTTGCTTTTCCTTTTTTCTTTTTGGAGCGGGCATTGGCTTCATTTGCTGATCCGATAATCAACAAAATTGGTATTAACCATAAAAATAGTTTTTTCATCTTTTGTCCCTCCCTTATTTTAAGTTGATGTCGAGCATCTTTAATAATAATTCATAGTGAGCTTTAGTCTTCCCTGGTGCACTGGCTGCCTTTTGCTTCATCAGTTGTTTCGCTTTAGCTATATATGCGTATACATCTGCCTGAGTAACTTTGGCTGTCATAGAAAAACGATTCAACGGTTTCCATTCAAAACCTGCTACAGGGTTGTGTATAACATCCTCTTTGATAGCATGTCTCTGGCAACAAGTATATCCGAACTGGCGGTGATTGATGTCAAGTGGTTTTTCTCCGGCCAATGCTTTCCCGGCTCCTTTGATTGTGAAGCCGGCAGTTTGCATCATCATGTATATATATTGTTTCTGGAGATTCATTTGGGATTCTGTTAATGTACGTCCGGAAATGGTCGGTTTCCATACAAAATTGTATATCATGTTGAAAGCCTCGGCAGCAGTAAATGAATCTTTTTCTAATCCTTCGTATTGTGATACCTGGAAAGGTACAGGCAGTATATATCTCAACATGAAGTCTTGAATAGTTTGTTTAGGGGAACCGGAAACCGGGAATTTAGTTAACAAGTTTTTGTTGTCAAGCCAATCCAGATCGTTATAAATCTCGAATAGGTAATTCAGGGCTTCTTTTTGTTGTGCCTTCGGAATCTGTGCAAAACGTGGCATTGTGTCTCCTTCCTTAACTTCGTTGACAAAATAGCCGCCTACATTGCCTGCTACATGGGTAACATACATTGCAAGTTGTTCTACGATACCAATAAATAAATCTTCACGGTATTCGTATGTATCGTCACCTTCGGAAATCCAACTTTCCAGATTATTCATGATATACTTAAGGTTCTTGATGCCATATCGAGTTGCTTTCACAGAGTTGTCACCAATATCTTCCGTTTGTGAACGGGGATCAACAACTCCATATACTTGTTGTTTTCCATATCGGTACATAGGATTTTCTTTAATGGCATCACTGATCCATTTGCTTGTTATAATTGCTTCTTCCTCTGCAGAATTAACATTGAATACCGGAGTATACGTCCATTTAATGAGGTATTTGTCGTATTCACCAAAGCGGGGAGGAGTCAATTTAACGCCACGTTCTTTATCGCCAGGTTGTGCTACATAATTGAAGCGGGCATAGTCCATGATGGAAGGAGTGGTACCATACTTCTGCGTGAATTCCGGTGAACGTAAAGAATCTACCGGGAAGGTGGAAGAAGCTCCCATGTTGTGCATAAATCCTAAACAGTGTCCGATTTCATGTGAAAGTACATAGCGCAACGCATCTCCAACCATTTCATCCGGAATATTGACTGTGCGTACATCTTTATCGGCTTGTGCTGTTTGAACGAACAACCAATTGCTGATAAGTTTGATGACATTGTGATATAGATATACGGAGGCATTCAGGATTTCTCCGCTTCGTGGGTCTACCCATGATGGTCCCATTGCATTTTCAATGCTTGATGGAGCATAGCGGACACATGAATATTTGATATTGTCGGGATCGAATTCCGGATCATCTGTCGGGAAATCTTTGGCTGCTACAACATCTTTGAATCCAATCTGTTCAAATAATTCATTCCATTGGGTGACTCCTTCCCGCAGATATGGTTTCCATTTTTCCGGGAAAGTATTATCGATGTAGAAGACAATCTGTTTAGTGGGTTTCACTTTCTCACCACGTAGGTAGGCGGCGGTGTCAGACGGTTGTATATCCCATCGATTGGCATAGTAAACGGGTGCGGTCGTTTTAGCTCCTTCGCCTAGTTGTTCGCGTCCGGTAAAGAATACACCGATCCGGTAATCTGCCATACGTGGACGGTAAGGTGTTTCTTTTAACAGCATGATGGAACGTGTCATTTCTGCGGTGAATGGACGGTCTTTTATGAGTGATGTCCCTTGTGAATTGCTGACAGAGAATGTATATGACAGACAGCTTTTAATAGAAACATTATCTTTGAAAGCCTTGATTTGTGAAATGTACGAGCAGTCGGATTGATAATTTTCTGTACGATTATACATTCCATAAATTGAATTGCGATCGAACGGACTCATTTTTTTGTTGTCGCTTAAGAAAACTCCGGTCATATCGAATACGATAGCCGTTGAGTCATTATTATATGCTTGAATTTTCTGGTTGCTAATAATTGCTCCTAGTGTACTTTTGCGTAAAGCTTCATCAATTTGTGTGTTACCAGTAATATAGTCAGTGTTTACCTGGCGTAACTGTACATGTGTTTTATTGCGTGTAAACATGACATGGAGTAGATCGGTTGGTTTGGAACCGACCACGGCATTACCATTATCAGAGATGCTGGTCACAGTGGATCCAATAAGCATATCTTTATTGATTAAATCCACAGGAAGTTCAAAATATACTTTTCCATCCAGCAGATGGAGGGTAATCAGCCCTTTGGCTGTTTCATGCTTCTTCTTAAAGAGTTTATCATATTCACTTTCCTTTTTAGCAGGAGTTGTTTGTTCCATTTTTGCCTTCTTTTTTTTCCAGAAGAATGGAAATTTGCGCTGTGCGTCAATGGTGGTAGACGAAGCTACCACCATTGCTGCAAGTAAGAGGATTTTTTTTCTCATATCAGTTCTTAATGTATTTTTATGAAATTAGATTAATATCCTGTTGTCGTTACATCTAGAATTTTGCCAAAACCATCATAAACAAGTGCTTGGGATACGTCCAAGGTACCTGCACCGGCCTGTTTCATCGGAACTATTGAAACTTTTCCGTTAAATTCTGCGGATTGTGTCACAATAATGAGGGCTTTGTTATTCCATGCATTGGGGGAAATAGTTGGTGGATTACCAGTCATTACATCTAATTGATTAGTGTATTGTCCTTGTTGATATAGCTTGGCTTTTGTGATTTTTTCTCCGTTACTGGGGGTAAACTGTGAGGTGGTGGAGACAGATACTTCATTTCCCATACCATATGTGAATGAATATATAGCTGCATCTGTTACTACATATAATACATTATTTGTATGTCCGAAGAAAATAGATACAGCTTTGTCTAATAAGTTTTTGCCTGCCGCTGGAATAATATATTTGTTTTTTGCAGCTGCTGGTTGTTCTGGTGAAGTCACAATCCATCCCTCCCAATTATCAGGATCTTCATAATGTCCTTCTTCTGCTTTATATTGGCTTAAAGTGTAAATAGCATAATTTCCACTATTATCGTCTTTAAGTAAGAAAGTGGCCAATGAGCCATCTTGAGAACTTGTTGCGGCAATAGCTGTTTGACTCCCCATGTCATTAGGATCGAAATCTGGATTTGAGATATACGGAGTACATGTGTTATAACTCGTGCCATTTAAGGAATAAAAGGCACCTTTGGGTTTATCTAACCATACTAAATGATTGTCACCAATACTATATGAAGAATTTGCTGCATATACATTGTTATTGATTTCAAATCCATTAAAAACAGAATTAGGCATAGAGAATTTATTACCTGCTACGTTTAAGAATGAATATAGTCCATTATTTGTATAAGCGATGAAAAGTTGTGAAGAACGAATATAAGATTTTATTTGGAAATCGGTGGGGCAATATAAAAATATTTTTTCATCTTCCCATGTCCCGTTTATTGAATAGTCCTCACAGTTGAAACGAATGCTTTTTCCTGTGGAAGAAATAGCCCAAATCTGATTTAAGTGAGAACTACCAAGTATTGCTGTGTTCCCCATCACCTCATAGGTTAATGAAGTCAATAATTCATCATATGCTGCTCCATTAGCAGTTTCTAGTATGTGACGAAATATTCTTTCTTCTTTTGTATATTGATTTGTTATTTGAGAATTGTTAATCAAAGTGAAATCTGTTGTTGTTCCGTTTTCACTATCTGCGATTAACAATCCGTCTAGAAAGCTACTTTGTACATATAATTCCCAAGAATAAATATATTGTAAGTTATCATTTGCTACATCTGTTACAGTCAATTTTAACGTATAGGCTCCATTTGATATAGGACGATTTATAATACCATGAAAGTCTTTTTCTGTACCAATAATTTCATAAACAGGATTGCTAGTTGAGGGTTCCTCGGTTACAGCCCATTCATAGCGCAAATTAGAACCATCAAAACCATCTTGGGTAATAGATGGTACAATATCGACAGGAGATTGATAACCTACGTATATTGAATTTTCTTGATTCTTATCGTTTATACTAATTTGTACTTCTGGAATAAGGTTTGTTACAAATGAACTTTTATCCTCATAACAAGAAGTAAACCAGAGAATATTAGGCAGCAGTAATATTATTAATTGAGTTATATTATTTTTCTTCATAATTTTATAGAATTATATAAATTAATATGTTCTGGCTTCTATAATTTGTCCTTTCAAATTACCTTCGTTATGAACTAGGGGGGCATCGGGATGTTCTTTCTGATACTTTTTTAGATAATCCGCTAATTTTGCAGCATAAGCTTCATATGATTTGTCGGTTACGAATAATCTATAATTGGCGAGATATTTATATGTAAAATATGTTGGTCTCTGTGGCTGGTCAGGATGCGCAGTCATATCGTCCCAATCATCCCAGTCTAAAGCTGTTACAATTGTTTTTAAAGCATTGGAACTATAAGCCGTTGTAGAAGAAGAGGTTGGAGCTAGAGATGATTTTATTAGTGAATTATATGTCATCCATAAATATCGTTCAGTTGCCGGAGGGGCAATGATATTGCTGTTCCAACTTAACGTTGCTGTGATATATTCTTTAGGTCCTAACCCTAGAGTTGATGACTCCTTTAGCTGGATATAAAGTTTATATGATGCTCCATTTTGTATTTCATCAGTATTAAACAGCCTTATTTTTATTGTTCCTTTTAAACTATTTGCGGGAATCACTGCAGCAGTTATTTCATAACTGTTTTCGGGGGCGGTGGTTTCCTCCACATTGATTACATAATTCACAGTACGGTCTTCTGCCGATACATTTCCGACCAAAACTAAAGGCAATTCATATTCACCATATTCATCAAAGGGATTCTCCAGAAAAGAATAATTCCCTTTAAATATGTCCGTTTCTGCATCGTACTCATTCGTAGAATTGAATCTGACAGCATTATATTGACTGTCAAAATATGGTATTTCTTCCTTGCCGCAACTAATGAGGCATAAAGAGAAACAGCTTATCGCTAAGACTGATTTTATAACTATTTTTTTCATATTAATATTGTTTATTGTACACGACCGGATTGTATTTCGAAGGTAGGATAAGGCAATAAATATTGCGTATCTGTCATCTCTTCACTATAATTAGGAATGGATTTACAGCCTGTTCGCTTATAGTAATAGAACATGACACCTTCGGAAATGAATTCTTTGTGATATTCTTTTTGTGTTTCTTTTATGATTTGATCTGCATTTAGATTTTCAAGAGGGGTGCTGATACCTCTGTTTTCGCGAATCTTATTTAGCCTTTGTAATGCCATGTCAAGATTTGGGGTTGCACTTGTTGCATAGCATTCTGCAGCAATATAGAATATTTCAGGCAAGCGTATTAGAGACAAGCGGTTCTTATTGAATGCATCCAAGCTTGCTTGATGAATTTTCATAGGGACATATCCTCTGGAATCACCTTGGGTTTGATCCAACATTCGTGTGAAACGAACATCTGAATTTATGCCTTCATATATACTTTCAACATCTGTCGGAGATATATACATAGCCGTATAGTCTGTGTTGACGAAGTTGGGGATTATATATGAGGTTATTTTGGATGTAACGTCTGAAACATCTAGGCTAAATAAAGCTTCGGATGCTAAAGAACGGTTGGATTGAGAAATTTCCGGTAACAGGTAGGAGTAAGTATACATATCGTCCATAACAATCCCATTATCACCGATCGCTTTGATTATTTCTTCAGCGGCATTTAAAGCTTTGTCTATGCTTTCTTTACTGCCTTCCCATAAATATACACGTGCTTCCAGTGCTTTGACTGCATAATAATTGAGTCGTAAAGTTCTATCTTTGAAGAAACCATCTGCATCTATACTTGTGTAATAAGAAGCCGGATGTTTTTTTGTGATAGGGTCGTATTCTTTCAAAAATTTTTCTGCTGCTTCCAAATCGTTGATAATCATTTGAAGTGTCTCCTTTCCTGTACGTTGAGGAGTTGGTATCGATGATAAGGTTGTTACATATGGAATCGTTTTCTTAGAATTTAATTCTGCGGAACGGTTTTTCCAATCGCCATATCCATACAGGCGCAACAGATCAAAATGCATATACGCACGAATGGCAAGAAGTTCTCCTTTGATAACATGATAATAGACTTCATTCAGACTTGCCTCCTGTCCTTCCATATTAGTTAATGCTTCATTGGCATTGGCTATTACAGAATATGCTTTAGCCCAGATATTTTCGATGTCCGAGAATATTTGTGTGTGGTCGTAATTGAATTTTTCATATTCTTGCATTTCTCTACTATTACTTGAATTGGAAGTCACAGGATTAAATTGATGACCTAATATTTCAATTGCATACCAGGATAATTCTTTACCATAAAGGGCATTGTCTGTCATGCTAATATAACAACCTATTAAAGATTGTTGGAATCCGGCTAAAGTGCTATAATGATCTTTTTCTCGAATTTCAGACCCTGAAGTAACATCGAACCAGTCGCTGCAAGAGGATAATGTTACTACGGACGTTAATAGGATTAATATGTATTTTTTCATCTTTATAAAATTTAGAGAGTGGCTGTTAATGAGAACGACATATTTCTTGCGAAAGGATAATTTAAACCTCGTTCTATTTTTATAGAAGAGAACGTTGCAATATCATTTAAATAGAATGATAAACGCAGGCGTTGCATACTTAATTTCTTATAAATGGAACTGGGAAACTCATAATATGCACTGATGGAAGAGAGTGATAATTCACGTCGATCCTGTACAAAGCGAGTGGTAGCACGTGTGGTTGTTTTAGAGTTAAATTTCTTGTATGGTGTTACTTGTCCGGGAGTAGTCCAACGACCAATTAGCAATCGGCGATCCACATTGTAAGCAATATTTGCATTTTCCACCCGACTGACGAGGGTTGAATTATACATTTGACAACCAGCAAGATAACTTATAGTAGCGCTTAATCCGATACCTTTATACTCGGCTGTGAAACCGCCTGTACCACGATACTTAGGATCGGAGTTACCAGCAGCGACCATATCATTGGCTGAATAAGTATAAGTGTAGGTACCATCTTTTTTAATGTATATTTCTTGTCCGGTTTGCGGATCAATACCGGCTGAAGGGACTGCCCATATTGTTTTCATAGATAATCCGTCTTGATACATTAATACAGGTGCAGAGGTATTATTATCTTCTGCTTGTTTCATCATTTTTTCATTATAAGCCCGCATACTCTCTGACAAACGAATTATTTTATTTCGGTTATAGGCAAATGTTCCATATACATTTACAAAACCTTCTTTTCCTTGCCATATTGTATAATTAGCTTTAGCTTCAACTCCAGAATTACGTACCAATCCTAAATTATCTTTTACTATTGCGAATCCTGTAGAAGTTGGGATTGTTACATCGGTTAACATATTTTTGGTATCTGCTGAGTAATAGTCAACAGAAAGGGATAATCCGGCAACTCTCATATCAATTCCTATATTATGATCCTTTTTCTGTTCCCATTTTAATTTGGAGTTAGGCATGGAAGCTAAATAAGCTCCTGTAAATTTGCCAGCTAAGCCTCCATATACGACGCCTGTGTAATAATTATATGTAGCAATTGCTGCGTTGGTATCAAAGTTTTGATTTCCAGTCAAACCAATTGAGGCCCGAAGTTTTAACTGTTTAATCCATCCAACACCTTTCAAGATGGCTTCATTGTGCAGGTTCCATCCAATACCAAAAGACCAGCTATTGGCCCAACGGTTATCTGAACCGTATAAGGAAGATGCACTTTCCCGCACAGTTGCATCGGCTAAATAACGATTGTCATAATCATACGAAGCGGCTAATAGGAAGCTGGCTTCACGGTTAATTGTGGAATAACCAGTAGGGGTACTGTTTTCTGCATATTGTTTTGCGAATGAAATATCTGCCTTCTGATTATTGGGGAAACCTTCTGCCGTGTGTCGATATGCCGATGATTTTTCTCCGGAGATAAAGGCACCGGCATTTCCAAAGATAGTATGTTTACCAAATTGATTATTATAGTTTATATTCAAGTCTCCGGAAATAGAACTGGATTTACCATTTTCCATAATATACTTACCACGCTTAAGTATATCATTAACATTTGCAAAAATGGAATGTGAGGCGGGATAGAAATCATCCATATCATTTCGTTTTTCAGAGACTCCTATACGTGCTGTTGCTTTCCAATTTTTATCAACTTGCCATTCTGCATAAAAATTATTGGTGAATTGTAAATAACTGGAAGTAAAGCTGGTTCCGATAATAGAATTATACATAGGGTTAGCTACTTTGGTTGATGTTGAGCCAATTTGTTCTACCCATTGAACTATATTCCCATTTTCATCAGTTGCTTGCCAATATGGATTCATTCTGGAATATTCGCTAAATTCTCCATAGGGGGACTCATTACTTTTGTTAGATATGATTGATAGGATATTCTTTAGTAATAGTTTGTTATGTCTGTATGATAAATTTATATCACCCGATATATTGCGGCGGTCAGATCCCTTCATAACCCCAGTAATCTGATTATAAGTAAGGTCTAAGATTGCACGTAAATTTTGGGAATCGCCTAATTCTATATTTAGGTTATGTTTATGTCCTATGCCAGTGTGAAGTGGCTTGGATAACCAGTATGTATCTAATCCTTCTAATGCAAGTTTTCGTCGTCCATTATATAATTGATCTAATTGGATTTGTGTATTGGTGCTACTACTTCTATATACTCCGTCTAAACGTTCTGCTTCAAGTTTTTCCAGTGCATTGCATAAATCATAACTTGTTAAATCAGGCATTTCAAACGAAAGACTTCCATTATAAGTGATGCGTTGTTCATTTCCTGCCAACCGTTTGGTTTCAATTACAATAACGCCATTGGCTGCTTTTGATCCATATAATGCTTTAGCAGAGGCATCTTTTAAGATTGTGATACTTTCAATGCGATTCATATCCATATCCATCACAGTTTCGGCAGTTGTTTCAAAACCATCAAGAATGAATAAGGGTTGATTGGGTTGATTTTGATAGTTGCTGCGCAAAGAACTGCTTTCTGTCGTTGGAAAACTGGAAGTTCCACGCATTGACATATCCGGAACACTATTGGGATTGGAGCCCATATCAAAATTATCTGCAATGTATATTGTAGGATCCAGATTTTTCAAACTTTGGAACACATTCTGGTTTCCGACACGCATCAGATCTTTGCTCGAAATAGTAGTTGCTGCTCCAGTAAAACTTTCCGCTTTACGAGTATAAATTCCAGTAACGATAACCTCATCTAATTTGGTATCACTTTTTAGAGTAATATTTTTTCGTACATCATTCCGACCGCTATTAATCATTACTTGCTGAGTGGACATACCGATATATGAAAAGGTGATAGTACATGCGGTATTAGTTGGAATCTCTATATTATATTTACCATTGTTGTCGGTTATGGCAAATCGTTGAAGATCACTAATCACAACATTAACACCAGGCAGGGGGTATCCTTCTTCATCTGATACAATACCGATTGCGGAACGTTTATCCCCTTGTTGTTCCACTTTAGAGATGGTAACAATATCTCTTTCCATACTATAAGTAAGTCCTGTACCATTAAGCACAGTACGTAGTACGTTATCCACTGTTTCATCTTTTACATGGATAGTGATGGGTTTCAGTGACTTTGTCTGTTCTGTATTGTAGACAAAGCTTAATCCGGTTTGTTGTCTTAAAGCTTCAAAAAAATCTTTGACAGTGACAGATTCCAGATTTAAAGTTACTTTTTTGCCACTTTCTGGAATGGCAAACAGCATTGTGGGTAATAGTGATAATACTACTACCAGAGAAAGTATTCGGATTCTTTCTCTACTTTTTGTCTTTCTCATTCTTTCTTCTTGTTTAATTAGTAATTAATTGTCTGTGATTAAAATCTCTCTTCCTTCTATTTCTATTTGTAAATTCGTAGTACGTGCTATTGCTTTTAATATCGGGCTGATTGTGGCATAACGATCCATATTACCGGTAAATCGCAGTTGTTTAAGCTCGGAAGTGCTAAAAGAAATATTAACATTATACCAATGTTCTAGAATTTCGACAATATTTTCTAAAGTACGATTCTCGAAAATAAGTCGTCCTTCATTCCATGCTATGTAGGGAGTGAGATCTACATTGTATATAGATATATTGTTACCTTCCTGTTCAATGTGTGCCAGTTGGCCCGGCTCTATGAGTTGTTCTTGTGTACTTTCTTGAGGAATAATACTGATACTCCCTTTCACTAATGCGACTTCTGTTCGTCCAGGGGTGAATGTATTAACATTAAATTCTGTACCATACTGTTTGATTATTCCTTGGTCAGTGACAACGTAGAAAGGACGAGCATCTTTGGCTATTTTAAAATAGGCTTCCCCCTTTAGGTAAACCATGCGTTTAGACTTGTTAAACTTTACAGGATACCGTATTTCTGTATTATAATTGAGGTGTACGGTTGTTCCATCTTCAAAGGTTACTCTGAATTCGTTTCCCTGTTCGGTTGTTAATGTGTTTTTTTCTACCGTTTCAGGCTGCTGTTTTTGAGGTATATCTATATTTGTATTGGGTGTTGATGGATAGATGAGCGCACCATTTTGAGCTATAGCAGTTGTGGAATGATTAACTTTAACTGGTGTAGGATATGTTGGGGTAAGTGATTGCTTGTCATTCCCGGCTAAAATTAATGTAGCTTTAGGAATTCCTGGCTGTATGGCATCTCCTAAGGCTGGATTGTCAGATATTTGTTTTTCAGAAGCAGTATAAAAGTACCATCCTCCTGCTGTTATTATTATAGGTAATATTAAAATAGCTGCATATTTTAGGAGAATTGATGTGACTGATACTTGGCAATATTTCTTTTTGAAATGTTTCCATGCCTGATGTGAGTTAATGTGTGTATATGCTTCGTAGCGCTTACGAAATGATGTGCTTGTTCGTAAACGGTTGAAAAGCTCTTCGTGTTGTGGAGAGGTTTTGATCCAATTGTCAAGTTGGTTTTTTTCGTGCTCTGTAATATCACCGAAGAGATATTTAGCTATTAATTCCTCTGTACCAGATTTAATTTTCATATATTTTCATGTTGTCTTATTTGCTAATAAGACAACATGAAGATTAAAAGGAGGTACAAACTTTCTAAAAAAGATTATTTTGGTTACGAAAAAAACTTCGAACTATACAAAATGTCACATAAGTGGAGCAAGAAGTAGCATGTGCCCATCTGTTCTTTGATAGATTGTATAGCTCTTTTCTTTTGTGTCTTTACTGTTTCAATCGAAATTCCTAGTGCAGTAGCTATTTCTTCATTCTTTTTTCCATCCATGTGCAATAGGAATATTTCCCGGCAGCGTGTTGGTAATTTATCGATAGCACGAAATAGTAGCCGGTATACTTCTTCTTCATTGGTATCTTCTTCTTCTGTGATTTCTCGATAAGTGCTTGCCAAGCGTTCAAGATAGAGAGATTCTACATTCTGATGTTTTAAATAATTAAGAGAGGCGTTTCGTATAGAATTATAAAGATAAGTCCGGAAAGAAGGTAATGATAAGAATCTCATTTTCTTTTCCCACATAGTTGCAAAAAGATCCTGTACGATATCTTCGGCAGCTTGTTGGGAAGAGAGAAAGTTGATGGCATACAACACCAATGCTTTATAATACTCATTATAAAGCTGATGATAAGCGGTTGGGTGTTGTTCATTTATGCCTTTTATAAAGGAACTTTTCTCTTCGTTCATGGTGGAATATTATGTTTTATGCAGCAAATGTATAAAATATCTAGGATAAAAGAAGTCTTTCAAACTCTATAGTGTTTGTGAATGCTTCTTTTTTCTTTTTACTTGTCTGTATAACTTCATTTTTTTTCATTGGAATAATATAACACCCAAAAACGCGACTCTGTTCTGAAACTTTAGAGAATCAATGCATTATAGTCTCTCTAAGAATCTTTATATTTGCAGGTCGTTTGGAAACGATAGTGAATAATAAACAATACGATAACTTAAAAAACAACCAAAATCAGATGAAGCAGGATATGATTGTTATCCTTGACTTGGGTAGTCATGAGAATACGGTGTTGGCTCGCTCCATCCGTGCATTAGGAGTTTAGAAGGCAATTGGCAACAAGCTGGTTTGCGTACATGTTAATCATGGTTTGATGCGTAAGGGAGAGTCAGAAGATGTGGTTGAGGTATTCAGCAACCAGTTGAAAGCAAATCTTATTTATGTAGATGTAACCGATCGTTTCCTGAATAAACTGGCAGGTGTGGAAGATCCGGAACAGAAACGTAAAATTATTGGTGGTGAGTTTATTCGTGTGTTCGAAGAAGAAGCGCGTAAGCTGAATGGTATTGACTTCTTGGGGCAAGGGACTATTTATCCGGATATTGTGGAAAGTGGAACGAAAACTGCTAAAATGGTGAAGTCTCACCATAACGTAGGTGGTCTGCCTGAAGACCTTAAATTCGAGCTTGTAGAGCCGTTGCGCCAATTATTTAAAGATGAAGTTCGTGCTTGTGGCTTGGAGTTGGGATTGCCTTATGAGATGGTCTACCGTCAACCTTTCCCTGGTCCAGGTTTGGGCGTACGTTGTTTAGGTGCTATAACGCGTGAGCGTTTGGAGGCTGTACGTGAGTCCGATGCTATTTTGCGTGAAGAGTTTCGGATTGCCGGATTGGATAAAAAGGTATGGCAATACTTTACGGTAGTACCCGATTTTAAATCGGTTGGTGTGCGTGATAATGCCCGTTCTTTTGATTGGCCGGTGATTATTCGCGCTGTCAACACGGCAGATGCTATGACGGCTACTATCGAACCGATAGAATGGCCTATCCTGATGAAGATAACAGACCGTATCCTGAAAGAAGTGAAGAATGTAAATCGCGTTTGTTATGATATGTCGCCGAAACCTAACGCGACTATAGAATGGGAATAGACAAACTTTTTAAGTGATATTTCGATAGCCTCAATTTTTTATAAGTTGAGGCTATTTTTTTGTATATGCTGAACCTTGCCACATTGAACTTGACGGATGTGTAATCTGATTGATATATGATTAACATGGGTGTAAATTCTTTATTTACTTTAGAGTGACATACCATATACGAACCCCAAGGTTTTCCATTCGGCGGTTCACTCCGGACGCTTAATCTTGGTTAACAGACTGATAAAAAAACGAAAAAACAAGCTCCTTCCGGAGCCTTCCCGAAGATTCCGCTTTTTTGTCTTTTTCTCGCTTGTCCGCTGCTTTTTCGTCACTTCTCCGTATCTCCTTCGTTTCCTCTTCGTTTCCCCTTCGTTCCCTCTTCGTTCTGAAATTGAATAAATATTTACTTAATATCCGTGAATAAACGAAAATGAATGCTTCATGTAGCGAGGCTAAAGCGGATTTTGATGCTTGATTGTTAAATGATGTAAATCAACGGGTGGCTTGTTGCGTTTTTCAAAATGCGGACAAACTCTCTTCTATTGCGTTTGCAT
>ERZ777305.2021-NODE-2021-length-19455-cov-3.037371_pt1 | contig 19455 bp, 19 predicted proteins | sample MGYA00374965_ERZ777305 | MGnify/ENA primary metagenome ERZ777305 (study PRJEB29328, sample SAMD00013331) | mouse gut metagenome | study: EMG produced TPA metagenomics assembly of the Metagenome analysis of fecal microbiota from mouse which was promoted... | reverse complement strand
CTGTCAAACGTACAATCACATTTCCGCCAGCCTGATTCATCTGTCGTCCTCCTGCATTACAGGGTCTTGTATCCACGCTCCCCTGTCCTGATTCTCACCACATCATCGATGGTAGAAATAAAAATCTTGCCGTCCCCCACACTGCCCGTGGTCAGCTTCTGCTGCAGCTCGCACAAGATGTCCTCTAAATCCTCATCCCACACCACTGTCATCACATGGATCTTCGGCAGCAGATTCATTTCCAGATTCAGTTCCTCAAAATCTTTGGCATCGGCCTTCTGCCGGCCGCAGCCCATGGCTGCTGTCACCGTCATGCCGGAATATTCATTCTCAGCCAGGATTCTCTTAATGGTATCCAGTTTATCCGGTCTGGTGATAATCTCAATTTTCTTCACGATAGTCCTCCTATTCCAGTTCCGCATTCGCCCTACCAGCGCACCTCTCTTAGAAAGACTTTCAGCCGCAAAATCTTGCGTCTGCAATTCTTTCTGTGCGCTGTTCGGGCTTCTGCTGTTTTTAGTTCCGCAGCTTTCCCGGAATTAGTTTGTCTTCATCTTGGTGAACACTTCGTCGTACCAGGCCACTGCGTCCCCCACCTCTTCTATGAGAGTAGCCCGCTCAATCTCGGAGCGATCCACGTTGCTGCCCGGATTGTCCAGATAGTCGGCCTCCAGTATCTCCATGGCCGCATCGTTTAAGCATACACTTGGATATTCATCCAGAATCATTTTATATATCTCCGGCTGATGGATAAAATCAATGAATTTCTCCGCATTTTCCACATTGGCTGCGCCGGAGGTGAGTACAAAATTGTCCACGGAAATCTCGCAGGGCTCCTGGGTAAACACCACATCAATATCAGGGTTTTCTTTGATAGCCATCCCTGCGTCTGTATTGTAAACAATTCCCACTGCCACATCATTGGCCGCCAAAAGGGTCTTGGGGCTGTCGCTGTCGTAGGCCTTGACGTTGGGCTGGAGTTTCTGCAGCCAGGAAAGTGTTGCCTTAACCGTTTCCTCGTCTGTAGAATTGGAATCCTGTCCCTGGGCTTTCAGGGCAATCCCCACAATCTCCCGGACATCGTCCACTACCACAATGTTATTCTCCAGGGCCGGGTTCAAGAGATCTTCAAATTTTGTAATTGTTACACCCAGTTCTTTGCACTTTTCCCGGTTCACCGCAATGACGGTAATGGTGCTCATAAACGGAATGGTATAGGTGTTGTCGGGATCGTAAGACTGTCCCAGGGAGGACGGGCTGATATTTCCCAGGTTCTTTAAATTTTCCTTGTGAATGGGCTGAATCAGCTCCTGCTCCACCATAGCTTTCACCACATAATTGCTGGCAATCACCAGATCGTACTGGCCCGTACCGCCCGCCGTCAGCTTGGCAAGCATCTCCTCGTTGGAGGAAAACGTGGACTCCACCACATGGATTCCTGTCTGCTCCTCAAAGGCGTCATAAACTTCCTGGGGAATGTACTCCGTCCAGTTATAGACATATAATTTCTCTCCGCTGTCATTCTTTTTGCAGCCTGACAGGGAAACCATACACAAAATCAATACCAGAAACAGGGACACTCCTCTTCTCTTCATTCCGTTCTCCTTTTTTCTCTGTGGTTAGCAGTTCAAGAAGCATCTCCTACGGGTACACCGTAATACATGTCCCTGCGGACAGAGGTACTCCGTACAAATAGGTATAAAAAATAGGACTGGAGAAAGCTTTACTGACTTTCCCGTCCTATGTGCTTCTAACCAATGAACTCCACCCGTTTCCGGATGAAACCACCATATTAGGCGAGGCTCTTTGTTTTCTGCATCCCGGATGCGCCCCCGCAACTTGCATTATATAAAAAAACGGGGGGCACGTCAATGGTTTTTTCAGTTATTTCTTTATTTTTTCCAAAACCGCACCTCTTCCATTTTCCACCCCTCCCCGGACTTCCGGAAGCGGATCTCGTACTCCAGCGTCAGCCAGTCCAGAAACCAAGTGTCCTCGTTGATGGTCTTGGTTCCAATCCGGTTGGGTTCCAGCCGGGACATACGCCCCAGAGCCTCGTCCCCCTGGATTTCCACGGAGGTAATCCGGTAGGTATGGTGAAGGCAGGGTTCTTTCTGGTTCAGGGTATGCAGGAAGTCCGTCCAGTTTTTATTTCCCTCTATGACAATTTCGTGCCAGCCGTCCTCCACACGCACATCCTCCAGAGCGATTTCCCGGAAAAGCCCGTAGTCCTCCGTATCGATCACCCAGCCGTAAAGAAACAGCCTTTCCCGGATCTTTTCCTCCTCCGTCTGCTCCTCCTCGTTTCGGGGAAGGGCTCGGCAGACCCCGTCCGTTTTCCAGGAAATCACTTGCTTGTACCGCTTGGGCATATGGAAATCAATCAGCTTCCAGTCCTTCACCCAGAAAGTATTTCCGTCCGTCCAGCAAAGATCAAAGCGGACGCTCTCAATCTTCCATCCGTCTTTCTCTTTCCCGTAGCCCAGAACAAAGGTCCCGCCGTACTGAAAATAATGGAATTCCCCGTTTTCTCCGTGCAGGGTGTAAAGCTGGTGGAGATGAAAGCTTTGCCGGGCCTCCGCTCCTAATCTTCGGAAAATCACATTTTCCGCATACTGTTTCACATGCTCCGGCCCGGGGCCGGGATAAGCCAGAAGCCGGGCAGCGTCTTTGGGACCTGTACCGCTCCCCGTATGGGAACAGACAATGTCGGCCGTTTCCGAAAAAATATCCGCCTTTGCAAAATCTCCCAGCTTCATTCCCCGCACAAAGCTTTCGAACAGAAACCAAATCTGCCGTTTCTCCTCCGTCATAGCACTTCTCCGTTTGTCTCAATTACTTTATGATACCAAGCAAAGGATTTTTTCTTTAACCGCTCTCCTGTCCCTCTGCCCTGATTGTCCAGATCTACATAGATAAAACCGTACCGTTTCTCCATCTCCCCCGTAGAAGCGCTGACCAGATCAATTAAGCCCCAGGGGGTATAGCCTATCAGATCCACACCGTCTTCGGAAACGGCTTCCCCCATAGCCTCTATGTGGGCTTTAAAATAGGCAATGCGGTCGTCATCCGGAATGCTGCCGTCCGCCTCCCGCTTATCATAAGCGCCGTACCCGTTTTCTACTACCATCAGCGGCAGCCCGTATCTGTCATACAGGCGGTTTAAGGCAATCCGCAATCCCTTGGGATCAATGGCCCAGCCCCAAAGCGTCTCCTTTAGGTAAGGATTCTTCATCGTCTTGATAATGCCGCCGGAGCTGACCGTCATCCGGCTCTCGTCTGCCCCGTACACGTTGGACATATAGTAGCTGAACCCAATATAGTCTACAGTCCCCTCGCGCAGGTCCTCCCAATCCCTCTCTCCTGCCTCCAGCATAATTCCGGCCTTTTCGTACTGCTTCCGTTTATAATAGGGATATACGCCTTTTGTCATCACATCCAGGAAGAAATAGTCCTCCCTGCCCCGCGCTTCCGCAGCGGCCACATCTTCCGGATCACAGGTGGCCGGGTAATAGGGAATATAACCGATCATACACCCGGTCCGGATCTCCTTTCCCAGTATCCGCCCTATGCGGACAGCCCTGGCGCCGGCCACAAACATATTGTGTACCGCCTGGGCACAGACCTGCTCCTCTTCCCCTTTCTCACAGCGCAGGCCGCCGGCCAGCCACATGCCGAGCTGGGAATCCGGCTTGCAGTGATTGATTTCATTGAAGGTCATCCAATATTTTACCTTAGAACCGTAACGCTCCATCACGGTCCTGGCATAGCGTTCAAAGAAATCAATAAGCTTCCTGTTTCTCCAGCCCCCATACTCTTTTGCCAGCACATAGGGCGTCTCAAAATGAGACAGGGTCACAATAGGCTCCATTCCATGTTTTCTGCAGGCGTCAAAGAGCCGGTCGTAAAAGCGGAGCCCCTCCTGATTGGGTTCCTCCTCATCCCCTCTGGGGAAAATCCGGGTCCAGGCGATGGAGGTGCGGAAGCATTTTAAGCCCAGCTCCCCCATCAGGGCCAGATCCTTCTCATAGGTATGGTAAAAGTCGATCCCCTCATGGTTGGGATAGCGCTCTCCCTTCTCAATCCCGTCTGTAATCCTTCTGGGAGAAAGCCTGGTTCCGGCAGTCATGACATCCGCGATGCTGACGCCTTTGCCCCCCCCCTCCTGCCAGGCGCCCTCGCACTGGTGGGCGCTGACGGCCCCGCCCCATAAAAAGTTTTCCGGAAATCTCTTCATTCTACCTCCCCCCTATAACTCCAGCGCCAGCTTGGCCGCATCAAAGATGGCATACTTGGCATCCCGGACCGAAGACGCGTCTCCCAGCACATAAACCTCTTTTCCCAGCTTCTCCGCTTTTTCCTTCAAGGGAGCAAAGGGTCTGGATCCAAGGGCCAGAACAATGGAAGAATAGCCGGACAGGGCAATCTGCTCCTCTCCCTGTTGTCCCAGAATTCCGTCTTTCCGGATTTCCAGAACTTTCGTTCCGCCGTAAAATTCCGTCCCGTTATCTGCAAGCTTTTTCAGCAGAATCGCTCTGGGGTACTTATTCAGGCCCGGCGCAAACTCCGTGATCATATCCACCAGATCCACCCGGTTTTCGTATTGGAGCAAAAATTCCCCGCACTCGCAGCCCACCAGGCCGCCGCCGATAATCAGCACCTTCTCCCCTGCAATCACATGCCTTCCGCCGAGAACTTCGTTTGCCAATTTCGCGCCGGATTCCGCAAGGCCCGGAATGGGCGGAACCAAAGGCTTGGCGCCCGTAGCCAGCAGGCATACGTCAAAGTCAAGGCTCTCCAAAAGTTCTTCCGTCACCTCCGCATGGGTGTGCATCCGGACTCCGTAATGCCTGCCAAGGGCCAGATAGGTATGTACGGTCTTTCCCAGATCCTGCTTTTTTGGGGGTACGGCTGCCAGACGGTACTGTCCGCCGGGCGCATCCTCCTTTTCATACAGGGACACCTCATGTCCCCGCCTGGCCAGAATCCAGGCAGCCTCCAGTCCGGCCACCCCGCCGCCTGCAATGAGAATCTTCTTCTTCGTCTCCGCCTCCCGGATGATCCAGCGCCCCTCTTTCCCGGAGAATGGGTTGATCATGCAGGAGATCCCTTTGTCCAGCTTGTCACAGCCTGGGGAGTAATAGCATCTCTGCATACAGCCCGTACAGTGAAAGATCTCCTCCCTGCCTTCCCGTATCTTATTGGGAAATTCGCTGTCGCAGATAGACTGGCGGCCCAGGGAAATGAGATCCGCTTTGCCGGAGGCCACCGCCTCCCAGGCCAGGGCCGGGTCGTTGATCCGCCCTACTCCAATCACGGGGATCTTTACACACTTCTTGATTCTTGCCGCATTTTCCAGGTTAAAGCCCGGATCCGTGTAGTAGGGAGTGACAATATTTCCCCCTGAGGCCGTGCCGGTAGACAGATGAATGGCGTCCGCACCGGCTTCTTCTGCCAATCCGGCGTAAACCTCCGTATCCTCAATATGGCAGCCGCCTTCCATAAACTCCTCCGCACTCATGCGGATCTGCACGGGAAATTCCTCTCCGCAGCGTTTCTTAATGCCCCGGATCACCTCCCCGGCGAAACGGAATCGGTTTTCATAGGAGCCGCCAAACTCGTCGCACCGCTTGTTTGTAGCCTTGGAAAGGAACTGGGCGATGAGATAACCGTGAGCCCCATGGACTTCCACAAGGTCAAAGCCCGCTTTCTTTACCCGCTCTCCGGCGTCGATAAATTTCTCTATCAACTCGTAAATCTCATGGTTCGTCATCTCATGGACCGGCTCCCGGTATTTGACGGAGGGAACCGCTGACACCGCCCAGGGCGTACAGCCGCAGGTTTTGCTGCTGGTCTGAATCCCTGCATGGTGTATCTGGGCGCAGCATTTTCCGCCCTTCTCATGAATGGCATCCGTCAGTTCCCGAAGTCCCGGCAGAAAGGAATCCCCGTAAATCCCCACTTGATTGGGTGTGGCAAAGCCCGTGGGATCCACTGCCATAAACTCCGTGATCACCAGCGCGAAGCCCCCTTTTGCCCGGGCCGCAAAATAATCTATGGACTGCCTGGAAAATTTGTGTTCCGGGGTGGTGGTGGAGCTGTCCATGGCCGGCATGACAAAACGGTTTTTGAGCTCCAGGTTCCCAATCCGGACAGGTTTAAATAATTCCGCATATTTCATTTTCTGTCTCTCCATTCTTTTTTCTATGCCCGGAGACAGGCGGCAAAAACCTGCTCCACTGCCTCTTTCTTTGTCATCCGCCCGTTACTTACACAGCAGCTGTTGCCTGCACACTCTTCACTGAACTTCTTTACCTCTTCTATACTCCGGATATAATCGGACAGATGCGGGAAATTAAGGTCCTCCAGAAGCTCCTTCATCTTCCGGACAGCGTATGCCGCCCCTTCCTCCGGGGTCATCCCGGACACGTCCGCTCCCAGCGCCTTTGCGATCTCGCAAAAGCGCTCCGGGCACCAGGGAATGTTGTACTCCATGCAGTAAGGAAGGGGGATTCCCACGGAAATCCCATGGCACACACCGTAATATTTGGCGAGCATGGAGCCTATGGCATGCGTCTCCCCGCTGCCGATGTTGAGCGCCACTCCCGCCAGCAGGGCCCCCCACATCATCTGTTTGCGGGCCTCCATACTGCTCCCGTCCTCATAGGCCTTCCGGATGTTCCCTGCCAGCAGGCGGATAGCCTCTAATGCCAGGGTATCGGAAATCCAGGAGGGCTCCTCAATGGTACTCTTGTGGGTATATGCCTCAACAGCGTGAGCCATAGCATCCATTCCCGTGTATGCCGTCACCTCCTTCGGTGCAGTCAGGGCCAGCTCCGGATCCAAAATAGCCGAATTGCTCAGAATCATAGGCGTAGCAAGGGTAGTTTTTCGGTGCGTCTTGGCGTTGGTACCGCGAACTGGCTTGCCTCGCTCCCCGTTCCGGAAGTGGTGGGAAGGGAGAGGATGGGACAACCCCTCTTCTTAAACTCCCTGTGATTCGGCGTACTTCTGGCGTAATCCAGAATCCGGCCCTCATGAACTGTCATGACGGAAATGCACTTTCCCGTATCCATAGAACTGCCTCCGCCCACACTGACGATGCCGTCGCAGCCTTCTCTTCTGTAAATATCCAGGCCCTCGTCTACCATAGTGTCCAAGGGATCCGTCTTCACGCCGCTGTAACAGGCAAAGGCATATCCCGCTTTCTTAAGCTCTTCAAGCACCAGCCCGGCCGTTCCTGTCTCCAAAAGCCCGCCGTCCGTCACCACAAGAGGTTTTTTCACCCCCAAGCGCAGAAGCTCTGCGGCGAGTTCCCTTCTGGCTGCCTCTCCCAGCACGATGGGAAGCCCTGACAAATAATATCGGATGATACTCATTTACTTCTCCTTTCCCTTCAACAGGCGAATGGCTTGTTTCAGAATGGCTACCGCGTTCATTCTCCCGAAATCCGTGGGATCGATGCACTCCATAGGCACTTTCCCGCCCACGCGCTCCTTTAGCTTCTCCTCCATATAGGCCACCTGCGGCCCGATGAGGATGCAGTCCACACGCTCCAGTTCTTCCTCGATCTGGTTCTCACTCTTGGCGCACACCGTAAGGGGAATCCCCTTCTCCTTGGCCAGATCGTTCATCTTCTTGGCGAGAAAGCTGGTGGACATTCCAAAACTGCACACTAACATTACCGTTTTCATAAATTCTCTCCTTTCCCCTACAGCGTCAACTCGTCCTCCGTAAACTCTGCTTCCTGTTCCATATATTCCACTTTCTGCCGATCCATGATTTTCACAAAAGGCATATAGCACAGCACGGCAATTCCCAGGCAGACCACCTGCAGGATCACATTCCGGAAATCCCCGCCGCTGGCAATGTAGCCGGACAGGAAAATCGGCGTGGACCAGGTGGTATACACTACCAGCCGGGACACAAGGCCCAGGGCGGTGGCCACGTAAGCCACAATGTAGATCACCGTGGTGGTAAAGCAGAAGGGAATCAGCATAATCGGATTAAACACAATGGGCAGGCCAAAAAGCATAGGCTCGTTGATGTTAAACACGCTGGTAGGAAGGCTTACTTTGGCAATACTCCTTAAATCCTTTCTCTTCTTGCTCACCAGGAAGATGGCAATAATCAGTCCCAGGGTAGAGGCAATTCCGCCAAGGGTTCCGTATACATCCCGGAAAGGAAGGGTAATAATGTGGGGCGCTGCTTCCCCTGCCAGCCAGGCTGCGTTATTCTCTTCCATAGCTACCATCAGAGCCGGTTCAAAAATAGGATTGATTACCCCCGCCGGATGGATTCCCACGAAATAGCACAGGCACTGTCCAAAGCCGAAATAGCAGAGGAACGCGGGCAGATTGGTGGCAATTCCCACCATAGGCTTCTGGATGACCGCATTGATCATATCGTGAATCTCCATGCCGGAAACAGACACGCAGGTAAACGAAATCAGGGAGGCCGCAAGCTCAATCACCACAATTACCAGCATATCATTAAAGGACTCAATAATGGCAGGAGGCACATTGCCGGAAATCTTAATCCGCAGCTTGTCCACCTTGCGCAGGGCCAGGAAGGCTTCTGTAGCCAGAAGAGCCGTAATCATGCTTACGAACATGCCGTAGGTGCCAAGAGGCGTATACGTAATTTCACTGGGCATCAGGATAAACAGGGCGCCCAGGCTCACCACAGCCGGGATCAAGGGCTGCGGATAATGCTTATATTTGGCCAGGTTGTAGGAAGTCATAATGACCATAAACAAAGCCAGTATATTCTGTCCGCCGTTAATCGTTTTGGAACAAATCGTTGTAACGGCCGCTACTACATTTGCCGGAAGATGCGCCGCCACAAAGCTTCCCTCCGCCAGCAATACCCAGGCGATAAACACCATAAACCCGGACAGATTTCAAATGGACCTCGGAACCCACCTTTTCCGCAATCACCAGTGCTTTCTGTGTAAATCTGCTCTCTTTTTTCTCTCTCATTTTAGTTTTCCCCCTTTAACTTTTTTAATTCTTTGTAGACCTCCAGAAGCTCTGCTGCTATATCCCGGAAAACCTCCGCTGTCAGAAGCTGATCCTCCGCATGGGTAAAAAGCAGGGAATATTCCAGGGTATGGCCTTCCGCCTCTCTTTGTATCATTCCGAAATGCTCGTGGTGGGCCTGGGCCAGGGTTTTGTTTCCTTTCCGTATCTCTTCCTCTGCTTCCTTTGCTTTCCCGGCCTTAGCCAGATTCAGCGCCTTCATGTAGCTGGCCTTCGCCTCCCCTACAATGGAAATGATGGCAAAAGCCGCCTGCTGTAATTCTTCCACGTATAGATCCCTCCTAATTCCAGTTCCGCATCCGCCCTCCCTGCGCCTCTTGCTAGAACAGGTCCCTGCCGCATTCTGCGTCCGTAACCTGTTCTGGCGCTGTCCGGGCTCCTGCTGTTTATTCCAGTTCTGCATCCGCCCTCCCTGCGCCTCTTACTAGATCAGGCCCCGGGCTCCTGCTGTTTATAAGTCATCTACATAGTGCTTCTTTTCCAGCGCATATTCGAAGAAAACCCCGGCCTGGTAGCGGATCTCGTACATCTTCCAGGTTCCGCCGATTTTCCTCAGTTTATTGGTGTAGCGGGCACTGTAAAAATTTTGGTTCAATGTATCCCGGTTCAGGTTTTTGGAGCCCAGACGGTGGGGTTCGATCCGGTATCCCTTCAATACTGCCTCATCCCCGTCTACCTGAATATCCACAATGCGGATGGCATGTTCCAGTGCAGCTTCCTTGTGACTGGTGTTTTTAAAATTGTTTACCAGGTTCCGGGCTCCCGCTTCCATCACCTTATCCCCCGCATAAAAGATAATCTCATCCGTGTAAGAAGCCCGGTGCAGCTCCCAGTCACAGTTGTCCAGGCCGAAGGAATACCGAAACATGACTTCGCTGATCTGCTCCTCGTCTGTCAGTTCCTCGTCATTTTCCGGAACCGCCGCCCAGGGAGAGTCGTACTCGCTGCTGATCATGGGCTTATGCCCGGCAAAAATTTTGTAGTCCAGAAACTTCCAATCTTTTGCAAAGTAAGTATTTCCTTTCTCCCAGTCCAGATCATAGCGGATTTCGCTGATTTTCCAGCCCTCTTCCGTCCGTACATAGGTATTGACGTATTTCCCGCCGTACTCGAAGGGAAAGAGAAAGCTGCCGTTTTCATATCCCATCAGCACCATCTCGTAGGCGGACTGGCAGGCCTTATCCCCGTCTGTACGGACTACGAAGTTGACAATCTGTCTTCTGGACACGTTCATGGGCATCCCCTTCCAGGTCAATGCCCGGACCAGCTCCTCCTGTCCCCGGGTCTCTCCCACGTGGGAAAAGTGACCGGCCACGTCTTCCGTTGTACAGCCACGCAGCCGTTCCGGAGCAAACTCCTCCAGGGCAGCAACAAAGGTTTCAAATACTTCTCTGATCTCGTCTCGTTTTCTCAAAATTATTCACTCCTATTTCCATTCTGCAGATGGTAATTGCCGTGATAGGCTTTTTTGTAAAGACAACAGGCATCTTCCCAGGTCAACGGTCTGCAGTTCTGTCTGGTGCATTTATCTTTCAGTGCCAGTTCTGCCAGCTCGGAAATCCGGTCCGTCTCTTTCAGCCAGGATGCCAGGAAGGGAAGAGAAAGTTTCCTGAACATCTCCCGGATATACTCCGCAAAAGTCTTCGCCAAGGCCTCCTCACTGTCTCCCAAAAGCCCAAGCCCTGCCGCCAGCCGGGCGTAGCGCTTCCGGCAGACATCCCGGTTAAATTCCACCACATGAGGCAGCAGCATTCCGATGGCATTTCCGTGGGGAACATGCAGTTCCCCGCCCAGCACATTGGCCAGTCCGTGGGCCGCGCCGGAACCGTACTGGAGAACGAAGCCCCCAATGGTGCTTCCCCACATAACCTGCTCCCGGAGTTCGTAATTGCTCCCGTCCTCACAGGCCCCGGGAAGGGCTTTGCAGAGGCAGTTCAATCCCTGGAGAACCAGGCCGTCGATAATAAGATTGGGCTTGGCTGCGGATTTCACGGAGGTATAAGCCTCGATGCAGTGGGCCAGGGCGTCGGATCCGGTGGCGGCCGTAGCTCCTTTGGGAAGTCCCAGGGTCAGGCTTGGGTCCACAAGGGCCGCATCCGCATACAGCATGGGGCTTCCGATAGTAGCCTTTCTTCCGGCCTGCTCGTTGGTAATCACCGCATAGGGACTTAGCTCCGATCCCGTTCCGGCCGTGGTGGGAATGCTAATCAGGGGAAGGCTCCCCTTTTCAAACTCCCGATAATCTGTATTGGCATGATCGTAATCCAGAAGGCTTCCCCCGTTGGCTGCCATGGCCGCCGGCTGTATCCATAACGCTGCCTCCTCCGATCCCGATGACGCAGTCGCATCCCTCCTCTCTCAGCAGGCGGACGGCCTCGTCCACGGAAGCGCTGGCAGGATCGGGCATAACTCTGTCATAGCATGCCCAGTCCAGCTCCCCCTGCCGCAGACTCTCCTCTAGCTTCTCCAAAAGTCCCAGCTTCACCAGAGCCGCATCCGTAACCACCAGAGGGCGCCGGCCTCCCAGGCGTTTCACCTCCTCCGCCGCACCTTTCACAGAATCTCTTCCAAACAAAAGCCTCGTCTGGCCTATCTGGATCTGTGTGATACTCATTCCTTCCACTCTCCTTGCTTTTTTCTTGATTATATTCGAATTTCAATCATTCGTCAATAATATCATTCATTTTTCAATCATTTTTGTCGTTTTATCCATATATTTTTAATGGTTTTGTCATATTTAATCATTATACGCCTAGTTTTTAGTACTTTTTCAATCATTTTCAACTTTTTATCTTGCATTTTTTACAAAATGAGGTATAATCTAAGCTAGATTCCAAAGACAGCCAGGGGGAATATTTGATGAAAGTAGAAAAAAGATGGGCAAAAATTGAACAAATTTTAAACACTTCCGGTTCTGCATCCATTCAGGAACTCTCACAGAAACTGAATGTGAGTGAAACCACCATCCGCAGAGATCTGGTGAAAATGGAAGAACAGAATATGATTAAGCGTCTTTGGGGCGGAGCCAGTGTGCTGGACTCCTCCGTGGGCGACACCCGGAATTATCAGGACGACTATATTTTAAAATTTTCCAGAAACATTGAAGTAAAAAAAGCCCTGGCCCGCTATGCGGCCTCTCTTATCCGGGACGGCGACTGCATCTTTATTGACGCCGGCTCTACCACCTCGTACATTGCCGGGTTTATCGAGGCCGGCGACATTACCTTGGTCACAAACGCCATGAATATTTTCCATATTCTGGCCCAGAAAAAGATACGCACCTACATTCCCAATGGTTATATCAACTTTGGCTCCGCCGCCATTATGAGTTCCGAGACAAGCCAGCAGCTGGCCAATATGAATTTTGATCTGGCCTTTCTGGGCACCAGCGGAATCGATCAAAAGGCCGGCTTTACCACCCAGAGCGAGCTGGACGCCGCCATCAAGCAGAGCGTCCTTGCACGCTCTGCCAGGACTTTTATTCTTTCCGAAAATACGAAATTTAATGTAAAGCGGTTTTATACCTTCGCCGATCTGGACGAGGCAATCCTTATCACCAACACGGAACCGCCCTTTTCCATGAGCGAAATCCTTGTCGTGGGTTCTTAGGGAGAGCCGGAAATTCACCGCTCCTCCACCACGTACTCCAGGCCGGCCTCCCTCATGAGGTCCAGAAACGGGCGTGAGGGGAAATATTCCGGGGAATAGACGCCGGCCTCCCGCCAGATTCCTTTCCCCAAAAGCTCAATGCCAAGGGCAGCGCCAAAACCCGTCTGCGCCACGACCGCCTGCATCCCCCAGGTCTTCATGGATTCCTGGTTATCAAAGGGCTGGTAGATAAAGTATTCCTTCTTCCGGCCCTCCCGGACGCCGATGCAGTGGACGCCCACGCACATGCCTCCCGTCATCTCTGTCCCCAAATCCCGTGGCTGAGGGGCACAGGCCGCCACCACGTCCCTGGGAATCACCCGGACGCCGCCCGCCTCCACCGGATGCAGGCTTCGAAGGCCAAGAGCATTAATGACCTTCAAAGCATTGAGAAGATTTTCATCCAGGGCAATTTTAAAGCTGGCTTTTTGGAGGCCGTATTTCCCAAGATAGCGGGGCAGGGTAACGACCTCCTCGTGCTCCACCTTCACCAGGCGGTTTATGCCAAAGGGCTCCGGCATCCGAAACTCCTCCTCGCCTGCAAAGGCATCCTCCAGAAGAAACCCCCGGTCCCGGTCCCACTCTGCGTTGGGATTCATCACCTCATCCAGAACCGTCCACACATTGAAACCGAAAGTCACCTCATCTTTTCCCGCCTCCGGCCTTCTTAAGTTTCCGCCGTCCTTTACATGCAGCTCCAAAAGCTCGTCAAAAAGATACTCGGCCGCATATTTGGCGAAAACATTCACCACCCCCGGGTCAATACCCAGACAGATTAAAGCAGTCTGCTCTTTCCTGCGCCACGCCTCATGGCGATCGAAATTATATTTCGTCATAGGCTCCAGATAGCTTCCCTCAAACCCTATGCCGAAAGCCGGCTCGTCCTTGGGAACGGACCAGGTTCCCATATTCCCGTAGTCCGCTCCTGCCTCAAAAGCCGCGTCAAAAATAAAATTGCTCACAAAGGGGGAGGCGGCATCCATCACAAAATCTATGGAATGCTCCTGCATCAGGCCAAGCAGCTTCTCCTTTTCACGGGCGTCCGCCCGGACAGTCTCCATCCGAAAGCCGCAGGGTCCTCCCTGCTTCAGATGCTCCTTTACCTCCTCCGCCCGTTTCAGGCTGTAATCCGCAATCAGCACATAGGAAAGCCACCGCCTTTGCGGATCCCGCTTCTTAAGCACCTTCAAAATACATTCTCCCACAGCTCCCGCTCCCACCAGCATCATTCTCATAGGGTGATCCCTTCCTTTCCTCAGTCCCGTCCGCCTGTTTTGGCAATAACAAAAGAGAGACGGACGCTTTTTATAAGCATCTGTCTCTCTGTCCTTTTACCAGTTGGTTATAGCCACGTAGGCGGCGGATGGCCCGCTCTCTCCAGAGTTCCGTCGGATAACCTTCCTTCTGCCTGTCAGTTTCCACTGGGGAGGTGATGAACACTCCTCTGTTTGCTTCTTCGGCGCTTTTCGCTGGAATCTCCTTCCAAAGAAAGTCTCTAGGGTTATCCTCGTCCGGGGTTATGTAACTGTATTTAGTATACCAAATACAGATCGGGTATGCAATAGATTTTTATTGAATCAGCCGTTCCTCTCTGGCCATTGTATCATTCATAACAATCACTTCACTGTTCCAGATTGTCCGGAAACTCTTCATTTTTTGTTCCAGATCCTGTTTCAACGGAGGAAGCCATACATCTTGATACCCGTTGAGAATAAGCAAAAATATAAAATTCATTTTTGCATAGTCTGCTTTTTTCAATCCTTCGCTAATTTCTTCATGCCCTGCTTTTCTTTCCATTAACCCTGCCAGAAATAAATACAGAGAATCTTCAAATTTTTGTATGATCTCCTTCAAAAACCTCTCATAGTTTTCTTCATTTCCGGAATAATCCATCGGCGAACTTGACTTTGCCTCAACAAACCACAGAATGTATTTTTTTCGATGATAAATAAATTCAACCGTTTTCAACCCATTACAATGCCGAAATAATTTAGATTTTTCCAAATGAAAAAACTTTTCATTCTCAAACGGCCCGAATGTCATTCCCGATTCAGAAAACGTGTCTGTCATTGCATCACCTTCCTGATCTCTTCCCGGTAAAGCGCCATAAACGTATCCAATATTACATTATTAGCCAGAGCTTTAAAATAAGGCTTTTGCTCAAGCTCCACCCGGCCGGTCTCACTGCTCCGGTAAAGAGAATGATATACAATCTCATCTTCCTCTTTCCTGCGCACATCAAAATATTTCCCTAAAAAATAGTCATGCGTAGATACAAAAACCTGAATCCCCTCCCGTTGCAGCATCAACAACATATCAACAATCACCGGAATATATTTGGGATTCATGTTTGCCTCCGGCTCGTCCCAAAACAGAACGCTTCCGCTGGTTATAATTCCATTTTTCATCAGCTGCCAAAGCAGGGCAATTTTTCTCATACCTTCCGCAACCAGATTGAACTCAAGCCTCGCCTGGTTCCCAGGTTTCAAATAAAAGTGTTCCTCCGATTCCGTAACGGTTCCCCTATTAATCTTTCGAAGCAAGTCCAAATATTTTTTCTGCTTATCCGCATCTTTGCCGGGAGCAATCTTCACTTTCGCCGCTGCAATAATATCTAGATACGTATCATCAAATTCTACATTCCCCATTTTAGCTGCAGATTCCAGATTCCAGGCATTGGACAAAATTTCTTTGGCCGGAATAAACACACTGCTCAAATCCATCATCTGCTTTTCCCAGTTTTCTTCTCCTACAGTATCCGCTTTCCACGCCTTGGTCCTATTTGTAAATGTCATGCCAATACTGGCCACATCTGAATAGACCCGTACCTTTGCCGTATTGCATTTATCCTTATCTCTATTCACAAGCCGGCGTATATTAGACTGCTCTGGACAAAAAACTAACACTGTTTTATGCGGAAAAGAAACCCCCCTTTTAGAAGCCTGGCAAGCCGCATACAATAGTTTCATAATATGAGTCTTTCCTAACCCATTTTCTCCAATCAGAACATTGATCCCCGGTCCAAAGGGGATTGTCATTTGTTCAAACACGGTCACATTGCTTAACTCTATCTTTTTCAGCGGCACAAAAAAGCCTCCTTATTTAAACTTCCGCAGTTACTTTCTTCCTGCGTCTAATCACAGCTTACCACAAGAACCGGAGTTGTACAACAAGTCTATTTTCCGTTTTCCACTGATCCTCTACCGCAGGAAATTCTCAATAATCACGCCCTCCGCCTCTTCTTCCGTAAGCCCCAGGCTTTGAAGCTTCAGAAGCTGCTCGTCGTTGATGCGCCCGATGGCCGCCTCATGAACGATCTGGGCGTCGATGTTACGGGCATTGATTTCCGGAATGGAACAGACCTCCGCCTGGTCCATAATGATGGAATCGCACTGGATATGGGCATGACAGCCCGCATTGCCCACCGCCTTCGGGTGAAAGGTCTGCACGGATGTTCCCTTAGCCACGGACCGGGAAATGATCTGGGCAGAACTGCCGTCCCCGTTCATCCGCACCTCCATATTGGAAACCGCCGTCTGGCTGTCATGGGTCATCAGCCGCTCCGTTACCTGGAGCTTCGCCCCTGCCGCCATCTCCACTTCTGTCTCCCGTACAGTGGAATCCACACCCCGGATCTGCGCTGTATCCAGAGTAAAAACCGCATCCTCTTCCATGAAAATCTTTGTCACCGGATTTAAAATGCGTTCTCCCGTGCCTTCGCCTTCTCCGTAGTGCTTCTCTTCATAGCGCACATTGGCGCCCCTTCCGATGTGAAAGGCGTGAATACCGTCATGGCGGGCCTGGTCACAGCCGGAATTGTGAATTCCGCATCCGGCCACAATCACCACTTCCGCCCCCTCTTCCACATAGAAATCATTGTAGACAATATCGGTCATCCCGGAAGCTACCACCACCGGAATATGTACCTGTTCACCCTTTGCCTCTTTGTCAATGTAAACATCAATGCCCTGCCGGTCTTCCTTGGGGCGGATTTTGATGTGTTCGCTGTCCCCGTGGCACAGGGGACGGCCGTTGTAGCGCACATTGTACGCACCTTTCTGCTCAAATCCCGGCCCGTCAATCACCTTCAATACCTTATCTACTACCGCATCCAGCTTCACAGCCGCCATCCCCCTTTCCGCCGCCCATGCAGGCGCAGTCACAGCTTTCCTGAAACAGTTTAGCAGTCATCTCCTCCCGGCTGCCGCCGTCCTGAATCCGCCCGCCGTCTACTATCAGAATCCGATCCGCCATGCGGATAATCTTCTCCTGGTGGGAAATGAGCAATAGGCTCTCCTGTTTCGTCCTGTGGATCCCTTCAAAGCGCTTTACCAGCATAGAAAAGCTCCAGAGATCAATACCCGCCTCCGGCTCATCAAAAATACAGATTTTATGGGACTTTGCCAGCACCGTCCTTCAGCATGGCCCGGGCGATGGCAAGGCGCTGCCGTTCTCCGCCGGACAAAGTAGCGTCCGCCTCCCGCTTCAGATATTCCCTGGCACAGATGCCAACGCTGCTTAAAAGATCGCAGCAGACTGCCTCCGGCAATTCTCTTCCGGCCGCAAGCTGTAAAAGACGCTCCACCGTCATCCCTTTAAAAGCCGGAGGCTGCTGGAACGCATAGCCGAGTCCTGCGGCGGCCCGCTCATTGACATTCAGCCCGGAAAGGTCCCGGCCGTCCAGCAGGATTTCCCCGCTGTCCGCCCGTTCAATTCCCATCAAAAGTTTGGCGATGGTAGATTTCCCGCCGCCGTTGGGACCGGTGATCACCAGCATTTCCCCGTCTCCCACGGAGAAACTCACATCGTCCACCAGCCTTCTTGGTTTTCCGTTTTCGGTAACTTCATACGTCAGGTGCTTTACTTCAAGCATTTCTCTCATCTTCTTTCTTAAATCCTACTATTGTACTAGGATTTATTATACCATAAGCCGGGGAAATTGCAAGACCTGTATTTGACAGTTCTTTTTTCCTCAGAGCAGCTCCTCAATTAGGCTCTCCCGCTCCTCATCCTCCCTTTGGACTTTTGCCTTCATCTCTTTCTTTTTCTTGGTCATCAGTCCTCCTATCCGCCCGGTCTCTTTGGCAGACAGGGATTTCCACCCTTCCGCCACCACTTTGTCCAAAAGTCCAAGCTCTTCGGCAATCTCATATTTAAGCTGCTCTTCCGGCTCCAGATTTTTCAGATCCACTTTCTTTGATTTTGGCATAAAAAGACCATACCCCTTTCTGTTTCCATTTCTTAGAAGTATGGCCCTTTTTCTCTTTCTGTATTCACTTCTTTTACTTTCTTCCGCAGCACTGCTTATACTTCTTGCCGCTGCCGCAGGGACAGGGATCGTTGGGATAAATCTTCTCGGATTCCCGCCTCTTGGGCGCACGGGCCAGGCTGGTATCCTTGTTGGTTCCCGTTACCTTCGCCACCTGCTCCCGCTCTGCCTTCTCCTCCACACGCACATGGAGCAGAATACGCACCGTCTCCTCCTGGATGCTGGAAGTCATGGCAGAGAACATTTCATAACCGCTCAGTTTATATTCCACCAGCGGATCCCGCTGGGCAAACGCCTGGAGGCCAATACCCTGGCGGAGCTGATCCATGTCGTCAATATGATCCATCCACTTCCGGTCAATGACTTTCAGGAGGAAGACCCGCTCCAGTTCCCGCAGCATCTCCGTATTGGGAAACTCTGCTTCTTTCAGCTCGTAGAGCTTTACTGCCTCCTCTTTCAAAAGGTGCTTCAGCTCGTTTTTGCGCTTTCCCTGCACCCGTTCCGGCGTCACCACTTTCACGGGAATGGTGGGAAGCAGCACCTCATTGAGACCTTTCAGATCCCATTCTTCCGGATCCTGGTCGTCCCCAATCAGGGTATCCACCACATTTTCCACCGTATCCGTGAGCATTTTATAGATAGCATCCCGCATACTCTCACCGTTTAAGACCCGGCGCCGTTCTGCGTAGATAATCTCACGCTGCTCATTCATCACCTGGTCATACTCCAACAGGTTCTTGCGGATTCCAAAGTTATTATTCTCAATCTTCTTCTGGGCTTTTTCGATGGCATCGGAGAGCATTTTATGCTCAATCTCCTCATTTTCCGGCACGCCCAGAGCATTGAAAATCCCCATCAGCCGCTCGGAACCGAAAAGGCGCATGAGATCGTCTTCCAAAGAAATATAGAAGCGGGATTCTCCCGGATCTCCCTGACGGCCGGAACGTCCCCGGAGCTGGTTGTCAATCCGGCGGGACTCATGGCGTTCTGTACCGATGATTTTCAAGCCTCCCGCCTCCCTGGCCTCATCGTCCAGCTTAATATCCGTACCGCGGCCTGCCATGTTGGTGGCAATGGTCACTGCCCCGTGGCGTCCTGCCAGGGCCACAATCTCCGCCTCCCGCTCATGGAACTTAGCGTTCAGCACCTCATGGGGAACTCCTCTCCTGCGCAGAAGGACGCTCAATTCCTCGGAAGCCTCAATGGTAATCGTACCTACCAGCACCGGCTGTCCCTTCTCATGGGCTTTCTCGATGGCATTGACTACTGCAAAAAGCTTCTCCTTCCGGGTCTTGTACACGGCATCCTGCAGGTCTTTGCGGACAACCGGGTCCATGCTGTAGATTTCCCGGAACTCCTTTTCCTCCGTCAACGCCGTACCGGTCATACCGGCTTTCTTCTCATATTTATTAAAAAAGTTCTGGAAGGTAATATTGGCAAGGGTCTTGCTCTCCCGCTTCACCTTCACATGCTCTTTCGCCTCAATGGCCTGATGCA
>ERZ777305.2018-NODE-2018-length-19465-cov-2.426739_pt1 | contig 19465 bp, 16 predicted proteins | sample MGYA00374965_ERZ777305 | MGnify/ENA primary metagenome ERZ777305 (study PRJEB29328, sample SAMD00013331) | mouse gut metagenome | study: EMG produced TPA metagenomics assembly of the Metagenome analysis of fecal microbiota from mouse which was promoted... | reverse complement strand
GAGAAAATTCTTCTGTCGCTGACGCTTACAAACAGGCTGTACTGGATTACGCTGAAGCCAATTCATGCTCGTTTATGTATACGCTTCTTGATATGGATATTGACAGCGACAGAGTGGAGGAACTGATCATTACTCCTGTTGAAGCTTTTGAAGGTCGTGTAGCTGAAATTTACAGCTATGTTGACGGAAACGCAGTCAAGGTCGGCGAAGTGCCGATGGGCGTAAACGGCGACGGAGCTTTATGTTACGATCCGCGCGTTGACAGTCATTCTCCTATCGTTGTGCTTGACGGGGAGTACGGAAGCCGTACTGCTGTGTGGTATAATTTTTACGATATGGGCATTGTGGAAGAAAACCGTGCCGATGAAGCTGATGTCAATTTCGATGATCTTCTGGATTTAGTCGGAACTGTTGTTACATATAACGGAGACGGAACATGGACTACCGTAGAGGAGAGGCGATAGATGGCATTGATATGTGGCTTATTGATACTATCGTAGGCGATGAGAACGATCCTGACGAGGAAAATCCTTTTGAATTCCCCGAAATTCCCGCCGACGCTACTCCCGTTGAAGAAACTCTTATAGTTTATGATACATTTGTGCGTTATATGGCTGAATATGAAGAAGACGACGTTCTTGACGACGTTAATCTTATTGAAATCAGCGTATTTGATATGAATAAGGACGGAATCCCTGAACTTATTATCAAGGATGGTACATCCGAAGCCGATTATGCGTATGAATTCATTACATACGATTACAACACTGGTGAACTTATATATATCGACGCCGACTGGGGCGGTCATTCAGCGCTGTTTATGGATACGTCAACGGGTCAGCTTTGCAGACATTACGGTCAGATGGGTACCGGCGAAATCATATGGTACGATTATGACGGTACTGAATTGACTATTGCAAAAGCGGTTGAAGATATTGACTATGACGGAGCGGAAGATCCTTCTTCCATATACGCTCAGTACGGTGACTTTGCAAAGGTCGATTTAAGCTATAATTATCGCGCTTCCGCACAGGAGGCATGGCAGCATGCGGTAGGCGAGGACGTTTTTGACGGCTTTGATACTTCAGTTTTCGACAGATACCTCGAAAACTACAACGCTGCTCAGAATCCTACAGATACTACAGCTTCAGAAACTACAACAAAAGCAAATTCCACAACTACAGCTGCTACTACCACTGCCGGCAAGACTGATTCTCCGAAAACAGGCGATAATGCTCTTCCAATGCTTGGCGCAGCGATCACTATTGCAGGACTTACAGCTTTCACGCTCAGAAAGAAGAATGATTGATTCTGATTTTTAGCTATATTACTACAGCTCCGTATTTGCGGGGCTGTTTTTATTATAATCTTTTAAAAAATATTGAAAAGTATAGCTTTTTATCAGGATTTATGTTATAATAAAAAATACGGAATTTTTCACCGTTTTAACTTTTAAAGAGAGTGTGATCATATTGAATATATATCTTGACAATGCCGCAACTACCAAGCCGTGCGATGAAGCGGTATCTGCGGCTGTAACGGCTATGACCGAAAATTTCGGCAATCCGTCTTCTTTGCACCGTGCAGGTCTTGACGCGCAGCTTGCTGTGGATAGATCGCGGAAAATCGTTGCTTCGTCTTTAGGCGCAGACGCAAATTCCATAATTTTTACGTCGGGGGCAACGGAAAGCAATAATCTTGCACTAAGGGGAATTTGCGCCGCTTATGGTAAAAAACGCCGAAAAATAGTGGCTTCTTCCGTGGAACACGCCTCTGTTGAGGAAACCTTGCGCGATTTGGAAAAATCGGGATTTGAAGTAGTAAGAGTTTCACCGCGCGCTGACGGAAAATTTTATTCTGCTGATTTTTTGTCAGCCTGTGACGAACGTACAGTAATGCTTACAATGATGTGCGTCAATAACGAAACGGGTCATATTTTGCCTGTAAAAGAAACGTTTTCGACGGTTAAAAGGCGATTTTCCGAGATAATTACTCATAGCGACTGCGTGCAGGCTTATATGAAAATTCCCGTAAAGGCTGCGGCTGTCAATGCCGATCTGATCTCCGTGAGCGGACACAAAATTCATGCTGTCAAGGGAATCGGCGCGCTTTACATTAAAAAGGGTGTTAGAGTTCTTCCGATCGTAACAGGCGGAAAGCAGGAAAAGGGGATTCGTTCGGGTACGGAATCGGTTCCGCTGATATGCGCATTCGGGGCGGCTGTGGAAAAATTGCTGCCAACAATTGCCGAACGACGTGAAACAGCCGAAAAACTTAAAGAGCATTTGATAGCTGAAATATTAAAAATTGCCGGAGTTTCCGTGAATTCTCACGAAGACGGATCGCCGTATATCGTAAATATTTCCGCAGCGGGCAAGCGTTCCGAGATAATGCTGCATTTTCTTGAAAGCAGAGGGATTTTCGTAAGCAGCGGTTCAGCGTGTTCGAAAGGGCAGCAGAGCGGAGTTCTCGGCGAATTCGGGATAAGCGGCAAAAGAGCGGACAGCGCTCTGCGAATAAGCCTCACGGCGGAAACGACGACGGAAGAGCTTGACGAATTTGCCGCGGCGTTAAGCGAGGGGATAAATTCCGTAAGAGGATAATTATAAATGTATAGGAGAATGAAAATGAAAGAAATAGTTCTTGTAAAATTTGGTGAAATGGTGCTTAAAGGGCTTAATAAAAAGACGTTTGAGGATATGCTGAAGAAAAATATCAAGCGGCGTCTCAGAGGGCTTGGAAGATTTGAATTGACTACCGCGCAGTCGACTACATATATTACTCCGATTGACGATGAATGCGATCTTGCGGAAGTTGTTGAGCGCGTCGGTAAAATATTCGGCATTGCGGCTCTTTGCCGCGCCTGCGTTTGCGAAAAGGATTTCGGCGATATTTCAGAAAAAGCTGTTGAATATCTCGGCGAAATTCTCGGAGATGCGTCAACTTTTAAGGTGAATGCAAAGCGTTCGGACAAGGCGTTTCCGATGAAATCTCCCGAAATATGCGCGGAACTCGGCGGTATACTCCTTGAAAAATTCCCGAATCTTACCGTCGATGTTAAGAATCCGCAGGTAACTGTTACTGTTGAAGTCCGCGACACGAACGCTTATGTTCATGCCGAAAATATCAAGGGCGCAGGCGGATTGCCTGTCGGAAGCAGCGGAAAGGCTCTTCTTCTTCTGTCAGGCGGAATCGACAGTCCCGTTGCAGGCTGGATGATGGCGAAAAGAGGAGTTCATATAGCGGCTATCCATTACGTAAGTCCGCCTTATACGTCCGACCGCGCGCAGCTCAAAGTTGAGACTCTTTGTGAAAAATTGACGGATTACTGCGGAGGGATAGCTTTTTTCTGCGTGCCTTTCACGGAGATTCAGGAGGCTATAAAGGATAATTGCCCGGAAGAATATTTCACGATAATCATGCGCCGTCTTATGATGGAAATTGCCCAGAGAATCGCTGAAAAAGAAAATTGTCTTGCTCTTATAACGGGCGAAAGCGTTGGTCAGGTCGCCAGTCAGACAATGGCTGCAATGGCTTGCACAGACGCGGTTTGCAGGATTCCCGTATTCCGTCCCTGCGTTGGAATGGACAAGACGGAGATAATTGAGATCGCCCGAAAAATCGACACTTTTGAGACTTCCATAGAGCCTTATGAGGACTGCTGCACGGTATTTACGCCCCGTCATCCAAAAGTTCGTCCGCGTCTTGAGGATATTGAAAAGGCGCAGAGAAGCTTTGATTTCGAGCCGCTTATCCAGAAAGCTGTGGAGGGCACGGAATTGAAAACTTTTGAGTATTCGAACTGCTGATCTGCCATAGGCGTTTTCAACAAGAAAAGGATTGGCAATTTGTGAATATTAACGAAAAATGTCGAAATTTTAAAGCTTTAAAGGTCATACTGTGAAAATTTGCAGTCATGTCTTGACAAACATAATAAAAATAGTGTACAATTATAATATCGGAAATTATTATAATTGTATAAATAATTTTCGATAGACTGACATCATTTTATGACAAAATCAACTCGGCGTTGTTTCATATCAAAGAAATATTGCCTTATGACAAAAATAGGGAATAACGGCGGGAGCGGAGGCGAAAATACCAAATGAGTGAAAATAACAGGATGAATGAGGACAGCACGGGTAACTATCATTCAGCAAGAGCCGAAAAAATACGAGCGATAAGAGAGGCGGTCAACGCTGAGGAAAATCATCCGCATACAAGGCGTTCTGCGCCGACGGCAAGCGGTAAGACAGCTAAGTCAAAGTCCCATTCGTCTTCAAAGGCAAAAAGGAAAAAGAAGAAAAAGAAAACTTTCGGGCAATCTGTCAGGGATCTTTTCCCGAAAAAGGGCGACAGCGTTCTTGAGGTCATACGCAAAATTGTTTTTATGGCTGCGATTATAGCTATAATCGTCTGCGGATATATGGTCGGTGATTATTATCTTGATCTTTGGCGCAGCCGTATGCAATACAACGAGATCGCAGATATTTACGATACATACGATCCGGACGAGGAGTCTTCGAAAGGAACAAGCAGTGAATTTTCGCCTTATGACAAGTATTATACAATGCTTACAGCAGCGAAAAAACTTCTTGATATCAATGATGATATTGTGGGATATATGAGAATACCCACGAAAGACGGCGATCCCATAATCGAACTGCCCGTAGTTCAGGCGGAGGATAATGTAAAATATCTTAATCTTAATTTTAACGGCGATGAATCGCGTTCGGGCGCGCTGTTCCTTGATTGGCGCAATAATTTTGATAAAGTTAAGGATCATTACCTTGTTGAGAAAAATTCCGATAATCTTGTAGTGTATGGTCACAATATGGCTGACGAGAGTATGTTCGGCAAGCTGAAATATTATCAGACAGATGAAAAATACTACGAAAAACACCCGATTATTCAGTTCAATTCCAACTATGAGACGTACAGCTACAAAATTTTCTCGATATTTGTAGTTGACGCTTTTGACGAATCGGAAACAAAGTACGACTGCTGGAATCATCTGGTTTTCAACAGCGAAGAGGAATATTACGATTTTGTCAACGAAGCAAAGCGCAGGACTTTACGTACAAATGACGTCGATGTAAAGTACGGAGATCAGATACTTACGCTTTCTACCTGCAACTATCTGCTCGGCGACAGAAGCCGCCTTATTATAATGGCGAGAAAAGTACGCTCGGGCGAAGATCTGTACGCGGGTACGGAAAAGAGCAAAGCTAATAAAAATATCAAATGGCCATCGATGTATTACGTTTCAAAACCAAATGAAAAGTATGACGAAAATGCGGTATTTATTCCATATGGTCCCGAAGAGGCGGTAAAGGAAGCCGAGAAAGCTGCCGCTGCCGAAAAGAAGGATAAAGAGAAAAAGAAAGAAGATAAGAAAAAAGAAGAACAGAAGAAAGAAGATTGACATTAATATTGAGGAATAATATATGAAAAAAGCGGTGAAAATTGTTTCCGCCTGCGCGGCGCTGCTTCTTGCGGCGGGACTTGGCGCTATGGTTTACAGCCAGAAGAGCGTTGAGGATTCCGTTCCCACCGTTAGCGTTATTGATATTCCGCAAACGGCGGCAGTTACAGAAGCGCCGACGACTATTCCCGTTTATGACGATTATACGCCGTCTGAAATGGGAGTTACAGAAAAAGCCAAGATGCTCCTGAAACAAAATAAGGATATCGCAGGCTGGATAAAAATTGACAATACTTATGTGGACTATCCTGTTTTTAAGGATCCGGGTGAAATCCCCGAGGGCGTTCCATATTACGGAGGTCAGGCTTATGTTGCAAATGATTTTTACCTTCATCATAATATGAAGCGTGATTATGAATTTGCGGGAGAGCTGTTCATGGATTACCGTGACAACTTCGGAGGTGTAGAAAGCGCTCAGTCCGAAAATATTGTAATATACGGACATAATATGCTCAACTTAACAATGTTCGGTTCGCTCAGGAATTATTACGGCGACTATAAATTTATAGATAAGGCGCAGTTTATTGAGCTTAGTTCCAATTATAAGGATTATGATTACGTCATATTCGCCTGCTCGGTCACGGGCGGAAGCTGGTATGAAGATTTCACCTATTGGAATATGGAAGAACTGGACGACAAAAAGACTTTTGATTATTATGTTGAGAATGTAAGGCAAAAACAGCTGTTTGAAACAGACGTAGACGTTGAATACGGCGACAAACTGCTTACCCTTTCCACCTGTTATTCCGATATCGGAAACAGACGCTTCATTATCGTTGCCAGACGGCTTCGGGATGGAGAGACGGCAGGGGATATGTCCACAATTCAGAGAACAAAAGATGATAAACCAAAGGAGACCGACAAGGATACAGACAGTTAGTGAAAGACAGTCTGGAATTAGGAACGGCTCATATCTGACATTGCTGTTTCATCAATTATCTTATTGAGGTGATTCCGATGTACTATCAACGAAAATTTAAAAAAGCCGCGGCTATGGCAGCAAGCATTATGATCGCTTGCAGCAGTACCGCAGGCGTCGCAAATGCGGTGGATACAACGATCCCCGCGGAAACCGCAGCGACTTCGGCGGATACTACGACTACTACCGCTCCGTCTGCTGAAGTTACAACAGAATCCGCCGAAACTATCGCGGAAGAAGAGGAAAGAGAGATAGAGTGGTATAAGGCTGAGCTTGATGACTATGATGACAGCCTTTCCCTTATCAGCTATGAGGCTTCTCCCGAGGCAGGCGGCGGCAGCAAGAAAAAAAGTAAGAAGCCCACTCCAGTAGAACTGAATGTTACCGGCGGATATGTCGGCGATATTCCGTGGCTTGAGAGCGAGCCTGTCATAGAGTCTGTTCCGGGACAGTTCGCTATGGTTACTTACGGCTGGGGACACGGCGTGGGAATGAGCCAGAACGGCGCTAATTTCTATGCTACCTACAGCGGCTGGACATATCAGGATATTCTTTTCCATTACTTCCCGGGAACCTATCTGATGGATACGGGACTTGCCTATGAAGAGGAAATAACGGTCGCAGGCGTATCGGGCGACGTTCTCTCCATGGTTTCTCAGATCGTTTTCAATGAAGTCGGCAGCTCGATGAGCTACGAAGCTATAAAGGCGCAGGCAGTCGCTGTATATACGTACTGTAAATACAACGGCAACGATTCAAGCGATCTCAGATGCAAGCCAAATCCGCCGCAGATAGTTGTGGACGCTGTTACCGAAGTACTCGGACAGGCGCTTTTCTACGATAATGATTATGCGCTTACCATGTTCTCGGCTTCAAGCGGAGGCGTTACCGCAAACTGCAACGAGGTGTTCTGGGCTGATCTGCCGTACCTTCGTTCTGTTTCGAGCGATTATGACGCCGCGTTCGATCCTCATTACGGAACTGTAACGTATATAGACGATTATCAGCTGCGCAATATGATACAGAACGCTTACGGAATAAAATTGTCCTCTGATCCGTATAACTGGGTGAAACCGCAGTATTCGGCTGAAACGGGATATGTTACATATGTTAATATCGACGATCAGCTTACGGTTAAGGGATATGATTTTAAGCTTGCGATGGGCTTGAAATCTTCAAAATTTAATTTGTATTATACACCGAGACCGGAGGGCGAAGCTATACCTGACGGCAGTTCGACTCCCGTTGTTGTAGATCCGGACTATAATTATACTCCGCCCGTGAACTACCCCAACAATTATCCGACGGATATAGGCACAATATATCCGACTGAACCGCCGACACAAGAGCCTACCGATGATTTGTACACTGAACCGTCTACGGATTGGACTGATCCTGATTACGGCTGGACAGAGCCTGCAACGAGCAGTTGGTCTGATGACGGATATGCCAATGATTACGGCACGGACTACGGATACGGTTATTGATCAAAGTTTTGGCAAGCCTCTGAATTAACGTTCGGAGGCTTGTTTTGTATTTTTTGAACAATAATTTAGTAAAAGAGTTGAATAAAGGCGGAATTTATATTAACATAATTTACCATATTTAAAACGTACGTTCCGTATATGGCGATAGAAATGGAATAAATGAACATTATTACTAAATAAATCCTTTTTATTGCGTTCATAATTGTGTAAAATTAAGGGTTGTAAAATGAACGCATATATTGTATAATATTAACATAGGGTGAAAAAAGGCATCGAGATGTAAATTTTTCCAAACGAAAGGTGAACGAAAGCATCGGGACGTCAGAAAGCGAGGAGAAGTGTATGAGCGAGCCGCTTTACGGTACTTATAATCCAAGTATCGACGCTAAAGGCCGCATGAGCTTCCCCAATAAGCTGCGTGAGATACTCGGAGCAGAATTTTATCTTTGTATCGGACACGAAAAAGAATACATCGCTGTTTACTCTGTGGAAGAGTTCGGCAAATACTGCGGTAAGCTTAATCAGATACCCGGAGACATCGGCTCTGAGATCAGAAGAAAGCTTCTCGCCGGTGCGGACAAGCAGATACCCGATAAGCAGGGAAGAATTTTTATTTCTCAGTATCTGCGGAATTATGCCGGCATCACCGACGAAGTTACCGTAATAGGCAATATGAACAGGGCGGAGATATGGAATCCCGCAAAACTTGAAGAATCAAGACAAAGTGTGGATCCCGCCGAAATGAAAGCGGCGCTGGCGAATCTCGTTCTCTGAGCTTACAGAATATCACAAAAAGCTGCACAGTGTGGCTTGTATATTCCCCTCCATTGCAAAACGCAATAAAGATGATTGGATGAAAATTCGTATGTCAAGGAAGACTGCGAAGGCATACTGTCGTATGGTGAGGAGGATGGCAGACGTAATTTCAGCCTGTCGGATCATTGCATTTTGCAATGCAGGGGAGTATATGTGTATGTGAATCAAGAAGGAGCGGCTTATGAAATTCAAGCATATACCTGTTCTGTTGAACGAATGTATCGACGGACTCAATATCGATCCCGACGGCGTGTATGTTGACTGTACTGCCGGCGGCGGCGGACATTCCTCTGCAATTGCTGCAAGACTGAGTGAGAAAGGCAGGTTAATTGCTCTTGACCGCGATCCCGACGCTGTAAAGGCTGCCGGCGAACGTTTGTCGGTTTTCAGCAACGCTATGGTCATTCACCGGAATTATTCGGAGCTTGACGACGTTCTTTCTGAACTTGGTGTAGATAAAGCAGATGGTATCCTCATGGATCTTGGTGTGTCTTCATACCAGCTTGATGAAGAAAGCAGAGGTTTTTCCTATCATTCCGCAGACGCTCCTCTCGATATGAGAATGAGCCGCAGCGGTATGAGTGCGGCTGATATTGTTAATACGTTTTCGGAGCAGCAGCTTGCAAAGATAATTTTTGAGTACGGCGAGGAGAAATTTTCCAGACGCATCGCTTCAAATATTGTCAGAACAAGAGAAAGCGCCCCGATAATCACAACAGCTCAGCTTGCCGATATTATCAGGGAAAGCGTTCCGCAAAAAGCACGGAGAGATAAAAACCCTTGTAAAAAAACTTTTCAGGCTATCCGTATTGCTGTAAACGGAGAGTTCGACCATCTGAAGGAAGGACTTGACAAAGCTTTCGGCTGTCTGAAATCTCAAGGCAGACTTGCCGTTATCACTTTTCATTCTCTTGAAGACCGCATGGTAAAACAGAGATTTGCCGAATGGTGTAAGGGCTGTATTTGTCCGCCTGATTTTCCGCAGTGCGTGGGCGGACGCAAGCCTCTCGGAAGGCTTGTAAACAAAAAGCCCATAGAGGCAGACGCAAAGGAAGTTGAAATCAATAACAGAAGCAGAAGCGCCAAATTAAGAGTAATAGAAAGGAGTGCGGTTGATAATGGCTGAAAGAGACTCTGTACGCTACTACGAAAGAGACGAAAGCAGAGCCGATACTTCCGGAACATCAGAATCCCGTGATTTGCAGCAGCCTGAGAAAAAGCCGCATATCAATATGAGGACTACAGAAACAAAGAGTGGGTCTGTGTTTTCTATTATTTTGGTATCTGCTCTTGCAGCCGCTATGCTCGGCACCGTAATATACAGTCTGGACAGGCGTAATACAATGTACAACAAGGCATCGGCTCTTAATGAAGAACTTGATCTTGCCCAAGCCGAAAACGTCCGTCTGCAATCGGAGCTTGACAGCAGGCTGTCTGCGAAAAACGTAGAGGATTATGCCGAGAATGTACTTGGAATGAAGAAGATAGATTCTTCACAGATCAAGTATATCGAGATACAGACCGATGACGTAGTGAAAATTCCACAGCAGGACGGCGGCTTTGCCGCGAAGATAAAGAAATTTTTTGACAGTTGCGTGGAATATTTCAGAGGGTAGTACCAATATAAATATAATAAACGGACTGCCTTGAACAATAAAATGCTAACGGCAAAAAATATATATAATCGCCGTAGTTATAGTAGAACACACGGAGATACAGCGAGTGATCGGAATCGAGATCAGCCTTCGCATATTTACGATTGCGGAGGTTGATCTCACGCTTGACAAGCGTATAAATTTCTTCGTCGTATCTTTATAGAAGGACATCGCAAAAGAAGAGAAGATGTTCAAAGGCGGGGCGTTTACCCTGCCTTATTCTATTTTATACATGATTTAGAAGAAAAACAGATACGTCTCCACGCAGAAAGGATACTTTTATGGCAAATAACAATAATCTGCCCTCAAGAGATATGAAATTCCGCACAAAAATTCTTATGACTATTGCTTTTTTCATACTCTTCGCTTTTGTGGCAGGAAATTTTTTTCGAATATCGGTATTAAATAACGATAAATATCAGGCAATGGCGAACGATCAGCATTTCGGCTCGATAACAATTTCGGCGCATCGCGGTTCGATCTACGATTCACAGGGAACTGCGCTTGCAAAGAGCGCGTCCGTGTATAAAGTATTCCTTGACCCGTCAAGTTTCCGAGACGATCTGGAAACGCTTCAGGAACGCATCGATAAGCGCGCCGAGGAAATCAAAAACGGTACATATAAGCCGGAGATACAGATAACGACAGACGAGAACGGCGCGGAAGTCGAGACCGTTGTCGAAGATCCGCTGCCCGTATCGGCTGCCGCATTCCGCGAAGAAGCCGTGGCTTTTCTTTCAAGTAAGCTTGGAATCACGCCCGAAAAAGTTACACAGGCAATGGAAGCCGACAATCAGTACAGCATTCTTCAGGAAAAGGTTGAAAAGCCAGTCGCCGACGAGGTTCTCGCGTTTTTCAATCAGTATGATCTTATAAGCCTTAACGTTGAGGAAGATACTAAGAGATACTATCCGCAGAACGAGCTTGCCGCTTCCGTTATCGGATTTACGGCTGCCGACGGATACGGTCTGTACGGTATTGAAGCGAAATACGACGACTATCTTGCGGGAGTCGACGGCAGAACGATCTCCGCCAAGGACTCTCATGGTAATGAGCTGCCCTACAGATATTCCAAAACATACGCTCCGCAAAACGGCAACGATGTTTATCTTACCCTCGATATGAATATCCAGTATTATCTCGAAAAACATCTCGAGGAGATGAACAACGAATTTAACGTGAAAAATCGCTGCTGCGCAATTCTTATGAATGCAAAAACAGGCGCGGTCTACGGAATGGCGCAATATCCGAGTTACGATCTGAATAATCCCTATGAAATTGCCGAACCTAATATTGAGGCTCAGCTGAAAACGCTCAGCGGCGATGAATTTACGAAACTTCAGGGATTTGCCCGCGAAACACAATGGCGCAACAAGTGCGTAAGCGAATTGTACGAACCCGGTTCCGTTTTCAAGGTGATCACCAGCGCCGCGGCTTTTGAAGAAAATCTTATTGATATCGACAGAGACAGCTTTTACTGTTCGGGTTCTCTCAAGCTTGAGGGACATCCGACTCCGGTAAATTGCCATAATACGGCAGGTCACGGCGCGCAGACTTATCAGGAGGCTTTGACTCACTCCTGCAACCCTGCGTTTATGGAGATCGGAATGCGCGTAGACGTTGATAAGTTCTGTTACTATTTCGACGCTTTCGGATTGAGAGAACGTACCGGTATAGATCTTCCTGCCGAATCGTCAGGTATAAATCAGACAGCCGATAAAATGTCGACCGTCGACCTTGCTATGTCGTCTATCGGACAAAACGAGACAATAACTCCTCTTGAAATGATAACGGCTTACTGCGCCGCTGTAAACGGAGGTTATCTTCTCCAGCCTTATGTAGTCGACAAGGTCGTTGACGAGGACGGAAATATAGTTCTCAAAAATGAAAGGACGGTTCGCCGTCAGGTAGTTTCCGAGGAAACTTCGGCTATAATGCGCAACGCTCTTTATCATGTAACGACTGACAGCAACGGAGGAAACGTTACCATTAAGGGCTATTCCATAGGCGGTAAGTCAGGTACTTCCGAAAGAATTTCGGAAAGAATTCGCGAATCGCTTACATCAAAGGGAATCAAGCTTAAAAACGATCAGGAGGAAAACTGCGCGTCGTACTGCTGTTTCGCACCTGCCGACGATCCTGAAGTAATACTTCTTGTTATCGCGGATATGCCCGACAGAGCTACCAACGGCGACAGATATTCTTACGGACGTTCTTCCGTATCTCGGAATGAGTCCCGAATATACGGACGAAGAGCTTAGCGAACTTGATATAAAAGTTCCGCTGCTTGAGGGTGATCTCGAAGCTGCGAAAAGCACTCTTGACGGTTATGGCGCAAATTATGAGATAATTGGCGAAGGCACGTCTGTTGTTAAGCAGTCTCCCGTAACGGGTTCAACTATCTCGAAGGACGGAACGGTCTACCTTTATACCGAAGAAAGTCATACAGTCGATTATACGGAAGTTCCCGATCTTACAGGACTTACGCCAAGCGTTGCAAACGAATCGATCGTCTGGAAAAAATTAAATTATGTTGCTATCGGAGCGTCTATACATCGCGAAGGCGCAACTGTCAACAAGCAGAATCCTGAACCGGGAGCTAAAGTTCCCGTAGGCACTACCATAGAAGTGGAATTCCAGGTCAACGACGCGGGCGACTAATACGCCGGCTGAAAGGAGAAATTATGAAACTTATTGATCTTCTTGAAAATAAAGCCGTCACCGCTGTCGGCGATACGGAAATTCTTTCAATTACCGACGATACCAGAAAAGTGACGGAGGGAAGCCTGTTCGTATGCGTAAAGGGCGGCAGTTTCGACGGTCATGACGCCGCGGCGCAAATGCTTGAAAAAGGCGCGGCAGCCGTAGTTTGCGAGCGCGATCTCGGATTGGGCGATAAGCAGATACTTACTGATAATTCGCGAAAACTCTACGGTGAATTATGCGCCGCGTGGTTCGGTCATCCCGAAAGAAAAATGACTCTTATCGGCGTTACGGGTACTAACGGAAAAACTACAACCACCAGCATTATAAAGCATATTCTTATGGCTGACGGTCATAAAACGGGACTGATAGGAACTATTCAGAACGAGATCGGCGACGAGATATTCCATACTGAAAATACGACTCCGCTTACGTTTGAATTCATGAGCGTTCTTGCACAAATGGCTGAAAGCGGCTGCGAATATGTGGTCATGGAGGTAAGTTCGTTCGCGCTCGTTCAGCATAGGATAGGGCCTGCACGGTTCAAAACAGCTGTATTTACAAATCTTACGCAGGATCATCTTGATTATCACAAGGATATGGAAGATTATTATCAAGCTAAGAAAATGCTGTTCGATGTGTGCGATCATGCGCTGATAAATGTCGACGACGAATATGGAAAGCGGCTTTTCAGTGAAGTCGAATGCGGAAAAACCTCTTTTTCTGTTAAGGAAAAAGCCGATGTGTTCGCCGATAATATTGCTATTAGTTCTTCGGGCAGCAGTTTCGATCTTAATCATATTGATGAGAAAATATGCGTAAGATCGCCTATACCGGGAATGTTCAACGTATCCAACCTGACTGCCGCTGCGGAAGTTTGTCTGCGCGAGGGCATATCCGCGGATAAAGTTATCTCGGCTATCGCTGATTACAACGGAGTTAAAGGCAGATGCGAGATAATCCCCACGGGACGCGATTTTACGGTGATATGCGATTATGCTCATACTCCCGACGCTATCGAGAATATTCTTAGAAGCGTTAAGGAATATACCGAGGGAAGGCTGATTTGTCTTTTCGGCTGCGGAGGAAACAGAGACGCGGCGAAGCGTCCGAAAATGGCTGCCGCCGCCGCAAAATATGCGGACAGACTTGTTGTAACTTCCGATAATCCGCGTAACGAAGAGCCGGAAGCTATAATTGCGGATATTCTTGCAGGTCTGGAAAATTCCAATATACCGCGCGACATTGTGACGGACAGAAAGGAAGCTATATTTCACGCCTTGAAAATTGCGGAAAAAGGTGATATAATTGTATTGGCAGGCAAGGGTCACGAGGATTATCAGATTCTTGCTGGCATGAAGCATATTCACTTTGATGAAAGAGAGATAGTTGCAGAGGGGTTAAAGCTTCTGTAATTCAATCGCGGCGCACTGCGCCAAAAGGAGTTGTATTAACAGATGTCGTTTTGGATCATTAATTTGCTTACGGCGCTGATCTCGTTCGGGATAGCGGCTGTTTCGGGAAAATGGCTCGTACCGTTTCTTCATAAAATAAAATTCGGTCAGCCCATCAAAACTGAGGACGGCCCTCAATGGCACGCCAAAAAGCAGGGTACGCCGACTATGGGCGGATTTATGTTCATAATTTCTACCGTAATTGCGTGTATGGGGGGATATTGGACATACCGCATAAATTCGGGGCTTGACGTTACCGCCGCCGCTACGCATCATGCGTTTTACAGACTGCTCGGAGTGCTGATATTCTCGCTGCTTTTCGGGCTTATTGGATTTATCGACGACTATACTAAGGTCGCGCGCAAAAATAACGATGGGCTTTCGGCTGTTCAGAAAATAATTCTGCAAACGATCTTTTCACTGGGATTTCTTCTCCTGTTGTATAAATTCGGAGACGGTTCGACCTCGATAAACTTCGGATTCTGGGAAACTCCGCAGCTTGGAATATTTTATTACATCTTAATGATCCCCGTAATAATTTATCTTACCAACGCGGTAAATCTTACGGACGGCGTTGACGGATTGTGCGGTTCGGTAACTTTTGCCGCAATGCTGATATTCACGGTCTGCTGCGCAATACTTAAACAAACGGAACTTTCGTGCTTTACTATGGCTCTTGCCGGCGGCTGTCTGGGATTTTTACTCTGGAATCTCAATCCGGCTAAGTGCTTCATGGGCGATACGGGTTCGATGTTCCTCGGGGCTGCCGTGACGGGCGTTGGACTGATACTTCACAATCATCTGCTCATGCTTCTTGTATCTCTTGTTTACATTATCGAAGCGCTTTCCGTTGTTATTCAGGTAAGCTACTTTAAATATACCAAAAAGAAAACAGGCGAAGGAAAGCGGATTTTCAAGATGACGCCTATACATCACCATTTTGAAATGAGTAACTGGAGCGAATACAAGATAGTTATTTCATTCTCGCTGGCAGGAATAATTTTCGGCGTACTGGGAATTGTAACATTGCTGGCATTTTGATTGAATTTTTTCGAAAAGGAACAGGAGGAAAAATGGCTTCTGCTGAAAAAACCAAAAAGAAAAGAAGAACCTCGCAGGGAGTGTTTCCCGCATTATTCGGAGGCGGCAGAAACAGCGATATGAGTCTTTCGCTTTTTGCCTATATCATGATACTTCTCGTAGTGGGAATCGTCATGATGGCTTCCGCAAGCTACGCGTGGGCGTACAGCGAATGGGGCGACGGTTTGTATTATGCAAAGAATCAGGCTAAAAACGCTATCATCGGATTTATCGCCATGATCTTTTTCATGAATTTCGATTATCATAACTTTAAAAAAATGGAACTGCCGTTTTTGAAAAAAATCAATATTTCTGGAGTTTTCTACATTTCTGTAGCGGTACTGCTCGTTGCCGTTCTGCTTATCGGTAATACCGAAGGCGGCGACATGGGCGCGAAACGCTGGCTGACTATCGGAGGAATCGACCTTCAGCCGTCAGAGGTCGCGAAGCTTGCGCTGATCGTTTTTTTTGCATACAGTATGGAGCGCGACGGCAAGAAAATGAATGATTTCAAGACGGGTATCATTAAATATGCTGGACTTTTGCTGGTATATGTGGTGTTGATACTTCTTGAAAAACATATTTCGGCTATCGTTCTTCTTTGTACAATAGCTATCGCGCTTATTCTCTGCGGCGGTGCAAATCTGAAACAACTGTGTTTACTGGGCGTGTCAGCCGTTGTTGCGATCGTTTCGTATATTATATGGCAGGCGAACGTGCCGGGAAGTTACGTTCAGGTTCGTCTCAAATCGTGGCAGGATCCTTTCGCTGATGTTCTTAACGATACATGGCAGACTGCAAATTCGCTTATCGCAATAGGTTCGGGAGGATTATTCGGACTTGGTCTCGGAAATTCCCGGCAGAAATATCTTTATCTTCCGGAATCGAAGAACGACTTTGTTTTCCCGAAGAGATAGGATTTATCGGCGCGCTTGCCATTATTATAGTATTCTTCCTTCTCGTTGTTGAGGGATATTCCGTTGCTGTGCGCTGTAAAGACCGCTTCGGGATGCTTTTGGCGGTAGGTATCACAACTCAGATCGGCATACAGACTGTTTTCAATCTTGCCGTTGTCAGCAATCTTATCCCCAATACCGGTATCAGCCTGCCGTTTTTCAGTTACGGTGGAACGGCGCTTATAATGCAGCTTGTTGAGATGGGAATTCTTCTCAATATCTCGAAACACCGATATTATCCTGAGGAGAAAAAAGCGAATGCTTCTCCGAATGACAGCGATAATAAAATAAATTCGTAAGGAGATGAAATATGAAGGTTCTTATTTCATGCGGAGGTACTGGAGGTCATATAAATCCCGGACTGGCGATCGCAGATATTATCAGAGCAAAATATCCTGACGCGGAATTTCTCTTTGCAGGCACTCCCAAAGGCATGGAGGCAAAGCTTGTTCCGCAGGCAGGCTATAAAATTGAAACCATCAAAGTTGCAGGATTTCAGCGCAGGATCTCGATAGAAAATATCGGCAGAAACGCCAAAGCTCTGGCATATCTTGCAACATCGGGAAAGCGTGCCAAAGAAATAATCACGAATTTCAAGCCCGATATCGCTATAGGAACAGGCGGTTATGCCGCCGGTCCCGTGATACGAAAGGCGGCACGAATGGGAATTCCCACGGCTATCCATGAGCAGAACGCTTATCCCGGCGTTACGAATAAGCTGCTTTCTAAAGAAGTTGATCACGTAATGCTGACCGTGAAGGAAGCGCTTGACTTTATGGACTCAAGCAAGTTTGAATATACTGTCACGGGGCTTCCCGTGCGCAGCGGCATCAATCACATTTCAAAGGCGGAAGCGCGGCGGAGATTGGGCTTCAACAATGATTTTACCATTCTTTCTTTCGGCGGAAGTCTCGGAGCAGGCTGTATCAATGATACGATGACCGAGGCTGTTAAATGGCATTTCAGCAAAAAGCTGAAGATAAATCATATACACGGTTACGGCGGAATGGGAAAAGATACCTTTCCGCAGGCTATGAAAGCGGCAGGAATACCGCTGAAAAGCGAAAGATTGAGGATAACCGAATACATAAACGATATGGACGTATGTCTTGCGGCTGCCGATCTTGTGATATGCCGTTCGGGCGCGTCGACTCTTGCGGAGCTTGAAGCCGCCGGAAAAGCGTCTATACTCATTCCGTCGCCCATCGTTGCCGGAAATCACCAGTATCACAACGCCATGGTTCTTGGCAGGGCAGGCGCGGCGAAGGTTATCGAGCAGAAAGACGCGTCCCCCGAAAAGCTGATCGGCGAGATCGAAAAGCTTTACAATTCGCCCGAAAAAGTGACCGAAATGTCCGAAGCGGCGGCGCTGCTTCACATGAACGATACAAACGAACGGATTCTTGCCGTTGTTGAAAAGTTAACAAAAAAATGACCGCGTAACCAAAATTCGGATCATCGCATAGTATAAAGCAAAAGCTGTGAGGTGATCAAATGCAGAAATTTACAATTATCGGAGGGAATCGCCTCAGCGGCGAGATGTTCCTTCAGGGAAGCAAAAACAGCGCGCTGCCGATAATGGCGGCGGCGATGCTCACCGACGGGCAGTGCGTGCTTAAAAATTGTCCTGCGCTGACTGACGTTTATTCGGCTTCGAGAATTCTTAATTGTCTTGGCTGCAAATGCCATTTTTCCTCAAACTGCGCCGTCATAGACGCTTCGGGCGCTGACAGAGGCGAAATTCCCGAAAATCTCATGCGCGAAATGCGGTCGTCGATCATGTTTATGGGAGCTATTCTCGGCAGGATAGGCGAATGTATAGTAAGCGTGCCGGGCGGCTGCGAACTTGGTCCGCGTCCTATTGATATGCATCTTGCGGCGCTTTCGAGAATGGGGGCGGAAATTTTCGACTGCGGAGGAAGAATTCGCTGCCGAATACCGTCCGAAAGAGCGAAGGGCGCGAGAATTTCGCTTTCATTCCCATCTGTAGGCGCAACGGAAAATATCATTCTGTGCGCTGTAAAAGCGGAGGGCGAAACTATCATCCATAATGCGGCGCGCGAGCCTGAAATATGCGATCTGTGCGGATTTTTAAGAGCCTGCGGAGCAAATATCAAGGGTGACGGCGAAAGCAGCATAATCATAAACGGCGTAACGCGCCTTAACGGATGTGAATACACTATAATGCCCGACAGGATAGCAGGCGCAACATATCTTGCGATGACTGCCGCGGCAGGCGGAGAAATCATACTTAAAAATACGTGTACCGCAGAAATGGAGCCGTTTATCTCTGTTCTTGAGCATACGGGCTGCGGTATATACACATCTGACAATAAAATATATCTTCGCCGCGGTCAGCGTCTGAAAGCCGTTAGAGACAGGATACGTACAATGCCGCATCCTGGCTTTCCCACGGACGCTCAGGCGGTTTTGATGGCCGCGCTTGTTACCGCTGACGGTACAAGCGTTTTTGAGGAAAATATTTTTGACTGCCGTTATCGTCATACGGACGCGCTCATAAAAATGGGCGCGGATATACAAGTAATGGGAAAAGCAGCGGTAGTGCGCGGAGTTCCGAAACTTCACGGCGCTGACGTGGAAGCTACCGATCTTCGTGGCGGAGCGGCAATGGCTGTCGCTGCGCTTGCTGCCGACGGCGTTACTCATCTTGGTGGAATTTCACATATAGACAGAGGATATGAAAAATTTGAAGAAGCCGTGGTCTCTCTGGGAGGAAATATTCGCAGGGAATGAGATATAGGTTTGAACGATCATGCTGCGGACGGTGCGATACTGTTCGCAGCTTATAGGAGAGTCAAGTATAAAATGCAACAAAGATTGCAGGCAGAAATTTCGTATGTCAAGGCGGACGACGAAAGCATACTGTCGTATGGTGAGGAGGACAACGCA
>ERZ777305.2016-NODE-2016-length-19472-cov-3.944482_pt1 | contig 19472 bp, 14 predicted proteins | sample MGYA00374965_ERZ777305 | MGnify/ENA primary metagenome ERZ777305 (study PRJEB29328, sample SAMD00013331) | mouse gut metagenome | study: EMG produced TPA metagenomics assembly of the Metagenome analysis of fecal microbiota from mouse which was promoted... | reverse complement strand
TAAAAAGCAGCCCTTTCCTCAGACAGACACCCTACGCTAAGAAGCTGACGGTATTCCCTTGATGAATTTCTAACCCTGTTCCTCAATGCTTTAAAAAATTATATTCAGCTGTCTGCTCCAGCCCGTTCCGCCGCTTAAAGCCTGTTAATGGGACATACCCTCATTTATATACTGTAAGGGGAAATATAGCTTGTGTTTATTTTAGTGTTATAAAAGTGCAATAGTCAGAAAGTGGTTAATTCTGATATTTGCATTTACTTTGTTTAAATATGACAGAGATTAAATTTATTTGAATTAAATTAATTTTATTTATTCTACAAAAAATTTGCAGAATGCAGGCTTATAATTATAGTGAGTACCAGCAAATTTATATCTATCTAATCATGAATGTTGTATTTTTATTGATACGCCATCCACTTGAATTGTTTATACGAATTAATATGTGAAAAGTACTTTCTCCCAATGAGGGGCTTAAGAATAAAGGGAGTATAAGACCTTAGGGCGGTGTCAGGGAGTTATATATATTTTTTAAAGCATTGAGAAAAGAATTAGAAATTCATCAACGGAATACCGTCAGCTTCTTAGCGTAGAGCGTCTGTCTGAGTAAGGGGCTGCTTTTTAGCCCCTTGCGAGTTACGCTCGCAGCTTAGAAGATGGCGGTATTTCGTTGATAGAATTTCTTACTCTTTTCGAAGCTTTAAAAAAAATATATAACTCCCTGTCCCCGCCACCGCCCTAAGGTCTTATACTCCCTTTATTCTTAAGCCCCGGGCTTCATGTGAGGAACTTTCTTTTTCAAACATACAAATTAATATTTATCTTATTTCCTCTCTTTTCCAATAAACACACAATACACCTTATAAAGTAGTTGATTTTTTTACATAATAAATGTTACACTATATTATTATATTAACAATGTGTATATATGAGGTAAAAAAGCATGGGAAACGTAATTAAGAACAAGAAATACTACAAATTATTTATGGACCTGCTGTTTGATATAATAGGCAGTATATTTTATTCCGTTGGTATTTATACCTTTGCAAAAATGGCAAATTTTGCTCCGGGAGGAATTTCCGGTCTGGCTCTTATGATTAATTATATCTGGAAACTTCCAATAGGCGTCACTACCCTTATACTTAACATTCCTTTAATTCTTATAAGCTACAGGGTGGTGGGAAGAAGCTTCCTTGTAAAATCTGCCAGAACTATGATTTTATGTACGGTTTTTCTTGATTTGGTATTTCCTCATCTGCCTGTTTATACCGGCTCTCCTCTGCTTGCAGGTATATATTACGGTATATTTACGGGAGCAGGGCTTGCCTTGTTTTATATGCGGGGTTCCTCGTCAGGAGGCACGGATTTTCTTACAATGACTATTAAGGCTCTCCGTCCTCACCTTTCACTGGGATTTGTTACTCTTGCCATTGACCTTGTTATTATCACCATGGGATGGTTTGTATTCGGAAATATAGACGCCATCCTTTATGGACTTATCTCAGTCATAGTAACCTCCATTGCCCTTGATAAAATAATGTATGGCATGGGAGCAACTAAGCTTGCTATCATTATTACCACAAAGGGTCAGGAGGTTGCAGACCATATTTCAAAGGTCTATGACCGGGGCTCTACTGCCATAAAGGCAACGGGAACATATTCCAAAACCGACAGGGATGTGCTTTTATGCGCCTGCTCGTCATCCCAGGCCTACATTATAAAAAATGCCGTACATGAGATTGACCCAAGCTCCTTTATAATGCTGGCAGACACAAGTGAAATATACGGAGAGGGCTTTTTGACAAAATAAAAAGCTGTGAATATAGCAACAACCCCTTCCCTATAGGAAATTACCCTTACTCGGCGGTAACATAATATTTCGCCTGCGCATTCCACATTTCAAAATACTTTCCTGATTTATCCCTTAAAAGCTCTTCATGGGAGCCTGTCTGAATAAGCTCTCCCTCGTGGAATACTGCTATTTTTTCACAAAATCTGCAGGATGAAAGCCTGTGGGAAATATATATGGCTGTCTTGTCTCCTACCATTCTGTCAAAGCCTGAATATATTTCATACTCTGATATAGGGTCAAGGGCTGCCGTAGGCTCGTCCATAAGTATAAACGGCGCGTCCTTGTATACGGCTCTTGCTATGGCTATTTTTTGCGCCTCCCCTCCTGATATCTCTATTCCGTTATCTTCAAAATCCTTATAAAGATAGCTCTCTATTCCATCCTTTAAGCCTTTAAGCCTTTCATCAAAGCCTGCCTGCTTTAGGCAGCTTACCACCCTGTCACTGTCAAAGCTTTCCGAAACAGCCACATTTTCAGCCAGCATAAAGGAAAAAAGCTGATAATCCTGAAAGACAACTGAAAAAAGCCTGCTGTACTCATCCTGCCTGAATTTTCTTATGTCAACGCCGTTTAAAAGTATCTCTCCCTCATCAGGGTCATATAACCTGCATAAAAGCTTTATCATCGTAGTTTTTCCCGAGCCGTTCATACCTACTATGGCAAGCTTTTCACCTATCTTAAGAGTAAGAGAAAAATTTTTAAGAGCGTAGCTTTCCGTTCCAGGATATTTAAAGGAAACATTTTTAAATTCTATCTGATACATGTTGTCGCTTCTTTTTTCTACAGGCAGCTTTCCCTTATACATTTCATCTGATATTTCCAAAAACTCTAAGGTGCTTGCATTTCTTTTTGCCTCCATGTCAAAAAACAATATTCTCTGTACAAGCCACTGGGCTTCATTTAATATATTTATAAGACAGCCTGCCATCCTTATTACGTTTCCTATGGTAAACACCCCTGTTAGAGCCAGCATGCCTACTATAGCATAGGCTCCCACCTCCAGTATGCCTGTTCCCACATTTCCTATAACATATGACTTAACTGCATTTCTGCTTGCATTATTTATATTGGATATTGCTTTCTTTGAGGCGGCCTGCTCCTTTGTCCAATGGTTAAGTATCTCCCATGCCCCATATATACGTATATCCTTGCCGTTCTTATAATTGTAGCTTTCGCCAAAAGCGTAATCCCACGCCACATTTGCCACCTCTATGCGTTCCTCGTCAGAATCATATTCCTTATACATAAAATCATAGAGCTTTTTCTGATAATATACGTTACCCTTTTTTGATATAACAACAAGCACGATTATAGCAAAGAGCAATATATATATAACAGGATTTTTTGATATAATCATGTGATAAATCACCGGAGCTCCTACAACAAAGGCAAGTATAAGCTTTAAGGCTCCGTGTATAATTCCATTGCCTTGCCAGATTACGGAAAACAGACCGGCGCCCCAGTTATTGTCACGCCTTATTCTTTCCTTCAGCTCCCTTATCTTAGGGTCATCCAGCTTTGAATAATCCATATTCAGCATTTTCTGCTCCGTTATACATGTATATAGCTGAAACATCTTATATACCCTTACCTCCAGCCTGTTCCATATTGTGGAGGCTATGCAGTTTAATATAAATATTCCCACTGTGGCGGCGGCAGCTATGGTAAATATTTCCTTAAAGCCTTTTCCCTCCACCAGAGCGTCAAGTATATAGGCTGACAAAAGCAGGCCTATATATGGCACGGCTGCATTTATAAAATGTACAATAGACGCAGTGGCAAAATATGTTTTGTCAAGTGATTTTACCGCCCCAAGTATCCTTTTTATATTTTTTATATGCTGCTTTAAAGGCTGCTTTTCCGTTAAATCTTTCGTTTCTGCCATTTTACACGCCCCCTTCCGTCGCTTCGTCAAAACTCTCATTCCCTTGGGAATTGTCATTATTTTGGGAATTGTAGTAATTCCGGGAATTATAGTAATTCCCTTGTATCTCATACATCTTGGAATATGCCCCTCCCTTTTCCATAAGCTCCTCATGGGTTCCCTCGTCCACGATTTTTCCGTTTTCAATCATAACTATACGGTCAGAAAACCGTGTGCTTGCAAGCCTGTGTGAAATAAATACGGCTGTCTTGTTTTCCGTGTATTTATCATAGCTCTCATATATTTCACTCTCCGCTATAGGGTCTAAGGCTGCCGTTGGCTCGTCGAGAATCATCACGGCTCCGTCCTTATATAATGCCCTTGCAAGAAGAAGCCTTTGCTGCTGGCCTCCTGAAAAGCTTATGCCGCTTTTAAGTATCTGTTTTGTCATAAAGGTATCAGGAGTTATATTTTTCTCCTCAAATACCTCCTTCATGCCTGCTCGTTCGATAGCATCCCATACTCTTTTTTCATCTATATGCTCAGGTCTTTTCATTGCAATATTTTCACCGATGGAAAAAGGCATAATAAACTGCTCCTGAAATACAACCGAAAACAAATCATACATCTCCCTTTTTGGTATGCGTCTTCTGTCTATTCCGTTTATAAGTATCTGTCCTTCGTCCGGCTCATACATTCCGCATAGAAGCTTTACCAATGTTGTTTTTCCCGCTCCGTTTACACCTACAAGGGCAATACGCTCTCCAGCAGCTATCTTTAAATTAAAATGGTCAAATATTACCTTTTCATGGTCACAAGCCTCATCACTGTTTTTAACGCTTTCATTTGAGCTGACATCATCACCGGCTCCGTCCTCGTCTCCGGATTCCTTATAAGAAAAGCAGATATCCTTAAACTCAATGGAATAAGGTCCCTCCATGTCGCATATATGAATATCTCCCTCTAACATATCTTCGTCAGGCAGCTCCATATACGCCCTGAAATAATTTGTAGAATTTCTTGCCTGCCTTAAATCTCCCACCAGATTAACTATTCCTGACACAAAGCCTGAAAAGCCTGTAATAGCCCCAAAATATAATACAAATTCGCCCGGTGTAACTTTACCCTCCGCCGCCATATATATAAGATAACCGTATGCCATTAAATCTCTTACCATCTGGGTTAGAAAGCTCATTTTTTCCTGCCATGCGTTTCTGTCCTGAAGCTTCTTATGTATTTTTCTTGTTTTTTCAATAATGTTGTCCCTTATGCCTGTAAGCCATCCATTCATTCCAAATATACGGACATCCTTAGCTGCCTTTGTGTCCCCCATAACCGACTTTACATAATAAAACTGCCTGTCTGCATAGGCCTCCTCCTCCCGTATGCTTTCCTTATACTTTATATTTATTGATATCCAGAAGCAATTTAAAAGTGACAGACCTATAAGCACAAATACCATCCATAAATTTAAGCTGCCTAAAACAGTTGAATAAAGCGCAAAGCAAATGATTTCTATAAGCAGCGACGGCACATCATCCATAGTCTTGCTAAAGGCCGACCAGTCGCCGTTATTTGCCACGTTTAAAGCCTCCTGATATGCCGTTTTGCCTTTTCCGCTTTCCGTTATTTCATATTTTACTGTTGTGCTTTTTAAAAACAGCTCTGACAAAAGGTCTGAGCCTCTTCTGAAATTATATTTCCAGTACTTTCCGTTTGTCATGGACTCCCTTAAGCAGTACAGCAAAATAACAAATATGGCAAACAAGCCAAGATTCCTTATAAGCCTTTCACTTGTAACGCCCTCTGTAATCATATCTATTGTAAGCTTTGGAAGATATATACCTATAAGAGGCGCTAAGGAATTTGAAATTATCTGAAGTATGGACATATATACCACTGTCCTGTCCCTGTGCCATATCCACTTTATCCAGTAAATACAGTTGCTGAATACGGAATAATGCTTTACTTTTATTTCATTCATGGTTTTCTTAAGGCTTTCGCCATCCTCCTTTATTTTTTTCATATTATATCACTTAAAAGCTTATTTTTTTTCTTTTATTCACAAACGGCAGTTATTTTGCACAAACGGTCTGAAAAAGGCTGCCCTTATTGCCGGACAGCCTTTTTTACATTATATGTTTACAATATATTATTTTGTTTACCGCTATTTATTTACCGCCTCTTCATATTTATGAAAATCATCATTCCATTTTGAATAGGCTTTATCATTTCTGTGGTCTGTTAAAATTTTCTTCTCCTTAAGATAATCAGATAAAAATCTGGTTACCTTAACTGCGCCAAAGTAGTTCAGATGGTCTCCTTTGTCTCTTGTATCATTATTCCAGTCAATATCAACCATATTATCTGATAAATTTAAATCAATATACTCGCAGCCAAGCTCCTCTGCCAGTTTACTGATTCCGTTATGACGCTTATAATTCCAGTTTCTTGTGCTTGGGGTGCTTAACAAAATAAATTCTGCATTATTTTTATCACAAAATTCCTTCATGGCTTTTACATACTCAATATTTTTTTCGGGAATTTCTGCTATGTCGTCTGTCTGGGACATATACTTACTATGCCTGCTTGGATTAATTTTTGTGTGATAACGATAGCCCTTATAATTATCTGTTCCTGTATATTTTACCTTCCCTCCGAAATCACTTAGCTTAAGAGATTTCCACCTGTTATGGTATCTGAAAACGGAAAACCTTTCACCAAGCTCGCTTAAGCCTGTAATTTCCTCCTTTATATTTCTATATACAGCGTTAGTCTCCAAAATTACAATTTTAGGCTTCTGGCTCTCAAAGGCGCGCTTAAGCATTATATTAGTGTAATCAAGCATTTGAAGGCTTGTTCCGCAAACGTAAGACGTATATCCGTTTTCCCTCCAAAGCTCCATTGGAATAATTGACGAATATGATTCACTGTCTCCTAACACAAGCACGTCTATTGTATTTTCCTTTTCTCCTAAAATTCCGTTTGCATGAGCTTCCTCCATTCCCGATTCACCTGTGTTATTCTTTGGAATAAATATATGCGATGCCACAAGCAAAAGAAATATAAGCCCTGCCACAAATATAACAGACGAAAGGGCTCTTTTTACATATACCATAGTCCACCTCCTAAAAGCCTGCATAAATCGGGTCAACAGGCACGTATCCCTTCCCGTATGCGCCAAAAATAATTATGAAGAGAATGGCGGCATAAAAAATGCCAAATCTTATAACAATATTTCTCCTTGCAATTATTTCCCGCACGCGGCCTCCTCTTTCCTGAATAATTCCAACAATTAAAATTATCAGCAGCGTAAATATTATAACAATATAATCCGGCAGGTCCATTCCCAGGCTGAACAGAGTGCCGTCGTGAAGGGTTTTAAAGGAAAATTCAGTAAAAATCTTTTTGAACATAACAAATCCTGCCATAAGCCCGTTTGCCCGGAAAAACAGCTCGCCAATGCAGACAAGCGCCGTTGTACGAATTATCTGTACTATGCGGTATGGAACACTGTCCCTCTTTATATGCAATCTGTCCGCCGCCTTAATAACAAAGGGCTCTGTTAGGCTTCCCAAAAGAATCAGTACAAAATGGTACATTCCAAAAAATATATAGTGCCACCCTGCTCCATGCCACAAGCCGTTGCAAAGCCATACGCAAAACAGGGCCACAGAGCCTGCCGCCAGCGGGCCAAAGTGATTTCCAAACCTTTTTCTTGCCCGCCCTGTAAGCTTCTTTAAGGGCTTTGACATGGAAAGAGGGAAAAAAATATAATCCTTAAACCATGTGCCAAGGGTAATATGCCACCGCTGCCAGAACTCTGATATGGTTTTTGAAAAAAACGGTCTTTGAAAATTCTCCGGTAGCCTTACCCCTAATATCTGCCCGCTTCCAATAACCAAATCCATAGTGCCTGAAAAATCCATATAAAGCTGTATCGTATAGCCAACACAAGCTGCCGCTGTTACAAATCCGTCAAAATTCCCGTAATTTGTAAAAACATTTTCAATAAAAAGATTAAGCCTGTCTGCAACGACAATTTTTTTCATTAATCCGAAAAGCATCCTCTGCATGCCAAAGGTCAAATTTTCCCATTTCACGGCTTCTGCCTGATAAAGGTTATGAGCCATATCAGTATACCGGCAAATAGGTCCCTCCATAAGCTGTGGGAAGAAGCTCATATAAAGCGCCAGTCTGAAAAGATTGTTATCGGCAGGTATCTTTTTGCGGTAAACGTCAAAAATATACGATACTGCCTGCAGGGTATAAAAGGATATTCCTATAGGAATGGCAAAGGACGGAATATTTATGGCTATAGGCAGCCTGACTATTTTAAAAAGAGAATTGATATTTGCGGCAAAAAACGGAGAATACTTCAAAAAGAGTAAAATCCCTATATGAAGTATTACGCCAAATGCAACGACGCGCCTTTGCTTCCTTACATATCTGCTTTTTATTTCCTTGCGCTGCTCCTTTGGAGAATCGCTTCTAAGCCTTTCACATTCACCATTTATATTTTCCAGCCACAAGCCTATATGATGTATTGAAAGGGTTGATAACAGCAGATAGACAAGAAGCTTTCCACTGACTGCCCAAAAAAAGCAATATCCTGATAAAAGCAGAACAAGCCTTCTAAATCTCCGGCTTGGAATCAAATAAAGCCCAATAACAGCCGGAAGAAATACCGCCATATACTTAAATGAAAAATAGGATGTAATTAATCCCATATTACCCCTCCCTTGCCGCCTTAGCGGCTAAAATAGGAATGAAAAACGCTGTTTTTTGCGTTTTTCCGGTGTGAAACTTAATACTTCTTAGGTAGCGTATTTTGCTGCCTTAGAAGTATTTTTCACACTAATACCTCCAAAAAAACTCTAATCTTCCTCCTGAAGCCTTTTAATCATCCTATAAAGACTGTCGGCAGAATTAAAGTTTTCCGGTATAATTTCCACAGCCGGTATGGTAATGTCATATTCCTCCTCCAATTCGGCAACCAAGGACAAAATAGACAGGGAGTCCAGATGATGCCCGTCTATTAAATTATTACACTGTGTGTAATCAATCTCCGGCTTAATTTCCTCTAAAATTTCAATTAATCTTTCCATAATTATTTTCTCTCCTTTGCGGTGTATTTAAATAGTCCGTAGGGACGCTGCCCCTTACTATCTGAGGAGCATTATCCTGCTTTATTAAAATAATCTCCGGTAAGTCTCTTGTTAAAAACAGAGAAATACCTTCTGTCATACAATATGCGCCTGTGTTGCTAAAAACAAGCACGTCTCCTATCTGCAGATTCCATAAAGGAAACTGCTTTATAAGAATATCGTTGGCGGTACATAAGGAGCCGCATATATTCCATTTTTCCTTCTCCCCGTCTTTATCTGAAAACAATTTTCTGCATACAGGCTGCTTCATTGCCATAGACTGGCCATAATAAACAATATGGTTCATTCCTCCGTCTACAATGCCATAATTTTGACCGTGATTAACCTTTGTATCCACTACCTTAGTTACATAAGTCCCACAGGAGGCCGCTATGCTCCGCCCCAATTCTAATACGATTTTGCCCTTAAAGGACATATTAGAAATCATAGAGGAAAATTCCTCCATAAAATGTACCTCGTCAAAATACTCCCCGTCAAAATAAGCTACCGGAAAGCCGGGACCAAACTCCAGCTCCTTAATCTCAAGACCATAGTGTTCCTCAAGCTTATTAATATAGCAATCCACATACTCTGTTTCCCGCCGCAGCCGTTTTACTGAATTTTTTTGTGTTCCTGAAAAATACTGAATACCGGCTATATCAACAAAAGGAGCATCCTTGTATTGCTCTATAAGTCTTTCAATCTCCCTCTCCTCAAGACCAAACTGATTTCCGCTTGTAAGTCTTAAGAGAAGGCTGATTTTCTTACTGTATTTAACGGCTGTATCATGTAAAAGCTTAAACTGGGACATTGATTCTACTGTATAATGTCCCACGGTATTTTCACCGTAAATAAGCTGTTCCATTAAGGCAGCCTCCTTATATACGCCTGAAATAACAAATTTTTCCGGCGGCAGCTTAAGCTTTTGACAAATGGAAAGCTCGCCCGGTGAACATATTTCAAGACGGTCAACCGCATTGTTTACTTCCTCTAAAATAAAGGAATTTGCCTTTACCGCATAGCAAAGCTTAACCTTATCAGGCAGACGCTCCCTTAAAAACTTTATTCGCTCCAAAAGCTCGTCTAAATCAAATATATATAAGGGCGTTTTTTCCGTCTTGAGTAATTTTCCGATTTGTATATCATTCATGTTTTTTCCTCTGCCCTTCTAATAATTTTTTCCTGTCAAGCTTTCCGTTTTTAGTGATGGGAAGCTCTGTAAGCTTACAGAGCTTTCCCGGTATCATGTAAACCGGCAAAAGCTCACTAAGCATTGCATGAAGCTCTTTTTTCTCTATATTTCCCGTATAAAAGCCATACAGCTTTTGCCTGTCGCTATCAAAGGCTAAGCAGCAGCGTTCAACGCCTTTAATCCCTGAAATAACAAGCTCAATTTCCTCTAATTCAATACGGTGTCCCATATACTTTATCTGAAAATCCTTGCGCCCGCAAAAATACAGTTCACCATCTGCTCCATAGCAGCCTAAGTCTCCTGTTCTGTAAATCCTTTCATGAAAAAGACTGTTTAACGGATTTTGCACAAACACCTCCTCGGTCTGCTCCTTTGCCCCATAGTATCCCAAAGCCAACGCTGTGCCTCTTACACATATTTCACCAATCTCCCCCTGAGCAGTAACCTGGCCATTTTCACCAAGCAGGAAAACATGCTCATTTGGAAAGGCCTTTCCTATGGGAACTCCGTCAGGATAATCATAATCAGGATTTATTATGTGATATGTACAATTACACGTTATTTCTGTAGGCCCGTATAAATTTACAAACCGCGCTTTTGGCAAATGCTCCCTCCACTCACGCAGATGCTTAGGAGGCATAACCTCTCCGCTGAATAATATTTTATTTACCTCCTCTGGCGTCCTGTAATCAAGACCGTGAAAGGTGCTGATTAAACATAAGGCGGAAACAGCCCAAATCATTGTCGTAATTTTTCTGTCGCATATAAGGTCTAATAATTCTTTTGGCTTAGAGAACAGATGTCTTGGAATAATCACCATAGTTCCCCCTGTTTTCAACGTGGAATAAATGTCCTTTACCGATACGTCAAAATCAAAGGGAGCCTGATTTCCTATAATATCCTCTCCTGTAATGTCAAAAAGCTCCGTAAACACGTCAATGAAATCAATCACGGAGCGATGGCTGACAACCACGCCCTTTGGCACTCCCGTAGAGCCTGAGGTAAAATTCACATACAATGGGTCAGTGTCAATCATACATGAACGGATTTTCTGCAGACGCTCATTATCTATATGTCCCTCTGTCATTTCCTCCGCCATTAAAACAGAAGATGAAGGAAAAATTTCCTCGGCCATACTCCTGCTATTAATGTCTGTAATCACATATTCTGCATTTAAAACCTCCTGAATCTTTTTAAGCCTTTCCTTTGGCAATTCAGGATTCAGCATAACATAATATCCTCCGGCATACACAATCCCCCAAAAGGCGCACAGCGTCAAAAAGCCCTTCTCCATCATTACCGCCACCGGCGTTCTTATGTTAATTTTATCTGCAAGGACCGTTCCCACTAAACGGCTGTTTCTCTCTGCAGCCATAAAGCTGTAGCTGCCCTGCCCGTCTATAACGGCCGTTTTATCCGGAGCCTTACGGACACTCCTCTCCAAATACTCCAATACGTTTTTTGTCATAGCTTAACTTTCCTCCCCTTATTGGCAGTATAATTTTTTCAATGCGATAGGATTATATCAAAAATTTTATAAAAAAAAAAGTATTTAAATGTTTAAGGTTTCCTTAAGATTTATTCTTTATCAGCCTTAACAAACAATATATATGCCTCACAACGCTACAATGGCAGCATTACCTCTGTTGCAAATACTCCCTCCTCATTCTGCCGGTCCAAATATCCCTTATGCTTTTCTACCACCTTATCCATTCTTACAAGCCCAAAGCCATGCTCTCTTGAATTTTTTGTTGATAAATATATCCTTCCCTTTCTCTGTAAGCTTTCATTTACAGAATTCATTACATAAATATATAGCTGTCCCTTAAGTATATCTATATATACTCTTATATATCTGTCTCTCTCCTCCTTAACCTTATCGCAGGCCTCTATTGCGTTGTCCATAAGATTTCCGATTATAATGCTTAAATCCACCTCAGACATATTAAGCTGCCTCGGAACTATTGCTTTTGCGTCAACGTGTATATTCTTAGCCTTTGCAAGGGAAATTTTACTGTTAAGAATAGCGTCTATCATTACATTTCCCGTTTTTACAACTGTGTCTACCGTTGTCAGGTCTGTATCAAGCTCGTCAAGATAAGCCTCCAGCTTTTTAATTTCATTCATTGCCAGATATGCCTTCATTGTCTGTATGTGATTTTTGTAATCATGCCTCCAGCCTCTTGTCTGGCGGTACATGTTTTCTACCTCCTCAAAGTGCTTTTCAAGAAGGTCGTTCTGATATGCCCCTATACGGCTGTCGGCGGCCTTTATAATATATTTTCTTATTAAGATTGTTCCAATAAATATTAATATCAATGATAAAAAAGCTGCTATTGCTAAAAATGATATTTCCATATAGCTCCTCATTTCTGTATATATATTTTTGCACATAGCATAACCGCTATGTGCAAAAATATTTTATAAACGCTTTGTTTACATTATCATACATTCTTCTGCTTACGGGTATGGCGCTGCCGTCGTCAAAATACACATCCGTCTTTTCTATCCTGTAGATATTTCCGATTCTGCATATATATGAGCGATGACATTTTACAAAATCACCCTTGTCAAGAAGCTTTTCCATCTCTGAAAGGCTTTCCCTTATGTCTATTATATTATTGCCCTTTGACAGCCTTTTATCCATTGCCACAATACACCTGTGTCCTCTTGCTTCCACATAATTTACTGCTTCTGTGTCAAGCTTATAAATATCCTCCTCCGTATGGACAATAATATATTTATCTGTTTTTTTCCTTGCGGCTGCCTTTTCCAGACATTTATATACCTTGTCCTCCTTTAAGGGCTTTATAAGGTAATTCATGGCCTCTACATCATAGCCCTCCTGAATATAATCAGTTATGCCTGTAGTAAACACAAGACTTACATCCTTGTCCCTATCCCTTACTATTTTTGCCATATCCATACCGTTCATGCCCGACATTTGTATATCTACAAACAATATGTCAAAGGGCGGCTCATCGTCATAGTTAAACAAAAACTGCTCTGCATTTTCATAAGATTTTATAACTGTTTCACCTAAGCTGTTTTTATTTTCATCTGCCCATTTTTTTATAAAGACCGTAAGCAAATCCTTATGTAATTGTTCATCCTCTATTATAGCTATTCTCATATTAATATTATTTCATATTCCCTCTGCTCTTTTGTCCCGGCAAACAAGTGATAAAAATCTATGTTTATTTATATTATTTTTCCGTAATGTTTCCGTTTTCATCTATATTTACATTTACCGAAATGCTCTCTATATACTTAAGTATCCGCAAAGCCTCTCCGCCCTCTGCCTCCGTTGTAACGTAGCCTCCGCTCTTACATGGAGTAATGCTGGCTGATACTGAATTGTCCTCATTTATCTTAAGATTTGCCACCGCCGTATCTACGCTGTATCTTTCAAACAGAAAATTTCCAAGGTTATAAAATATAGGCGCCTTGTTGTATATTTCTATTCCCTGAAGGGTATGGGCATGACAGCCTATAACAGCGTCAGCGCCTGCGTCAACATATCCGTGGGCTATAACAGGCTGATTGTCATTTATCTGATTTGTCTTTTCTGTTCCAAAATGTACAAATACTATGACAGTATCGCAGCCCTCCTCATTTTTCAATCTGGATATTTCATCCTTAAGCATCTGGAACCTGTCAGTTCCGGGATATGACGTCATAAGTCCTATCTTATTTTCTCCTGCATACCAGCCTGTGTTGGGAACAAATCGTGACGCTGCAAGAACAGCTATCTTTTTGCCGTTTATTTCCCTGATATCCGCCTTTATCGCCTCATTAAGATTATTTCCTGCTCCTATATATGATATTCCGTTTTCCTTAAGAGCGGCAAAGGTTTCAAGTAAGCCCTGCTCCCCATAATCAAGGGTGTGATTATTTGCAAGAGTTACTATATCTACCTGAAGCTCCTTCCAAAGCCTTTCTCTCTCTGTAGGCGCCTTAAAGGTAAAAAGCTGGTAATCCGCCTTATGGCTGTCCGGAAGATTTGTAGCCGCATACTCATGGTCACATACCATAATATCCGTATTTTTAAACCTGTCAACTAGCGACTGTCCAAGGAAGCCCGTAAGTCCTGACGATGTATATTTGTTGTACAATATATCGCTTAGATATATATCTCCCGTAAAGGCTAATGTAACCGGCTTATACTCACCGTCAGCAGTATTATTTTTATTTGCCGTTGTTTCCTCGGAATTTATGACTGGGGACTTTGTTGTAATTTCCTCAGTTGTAACATCCTGCTTGGCATTTTCAGACTGTGAAGTGATTTTTTCCTTATCTCCTTCTGCGGATGTGGTTTCCTCCTTACCGTCTCCTGATACGCTTTCATTTCCGGTAACACCGTCAGTGTCTTTAGCCGCTGAAGTTGAGCCTTTTTTCCCGCATCCTGCCATACAGACAATTAAACATGCAAAAATAAGCATAATTATAATTGCTGTAGCTCTTTGTACTGCTTTTATTGTGTTTTTCATACTCAATTTTCTCCTTATACAATATATTAATTATTTAACTCACTTTTTACATTATAACTATATTTTGTATAAAAAACAATATATTTTATTTTGTTATTAACCTGCGCAGACATTATGCTTTTCTTTAAAATCCGTCAATAATTTAATTTTTTTCCATATTATGAAGTCCACTTAAAAAACAATCTACCGCAATATGAAAGCTTTCCGAAACATCAACCGGAAAATGATTAAGACATCCAACATCCTCCTGAACTATAAAACCCTGAATAATACTTCTTAATACCCTCTGCAAATGCATTTTTTGCTCCTCATCAAGCCTGTATTCTGACAATACCCGGATTATGAGATTAACAATGTCTCCGGCTGCATTAAACCAAAAATTATCATTTATGACCGGTAAATCCATAAAAATCCTGTATAGCTCCGGATGAGCCTTTGCAAAGCTGTAATATGCATCTGCCAGCGCTCCAACGGCTTCGTCTCTTTTCTTATCACCGATTCCTAAAATCAGCATATCCTTTAATTTTGAAATTACATAACAGCCTATTTCTGCGTATAAGGCATCTATGCTCTCTATATGGTTATACAATGACGCGGTTTTTATCTGAAGCCGCTCTGCAAGCTCACGCATAGAAAAATTTTTATACCCTCTATCTTCAATTAATTGAATGGCAGCGTTTACAACTGCCTGTCTGTTAAGTCCCATTCTAGGCATAGTAAAACCTCTTTTTAATATTATTCTTTAATTTCCGTTTTTGAGCCGCTTATTCCTTTCATCCACTTCTCGCTCTTTAACCTGAAAACACACCAGAAGGATTTTAATACCTGGTCTATCTTAAGGAAGAAATAAATCCAAAAGGCGGACATGCGCCAGTAAAGACCTGCAAGGGCTCCTAAAGGAACAGATACCACCCAGAGGAAAAGTATATCGGCTACCATGAGAAACTTTGTGTCTCCCCCTCCCCTAAGCACACCCTTCATCATAATGCTGTTTGTAGACTGGAAAACAACTATAATGGAAATTGCCGCCATAAGCTGTCTTGCAATGACCTTTGTTTCCTCCTGTATATTATAACAGCCGATAACAGTCTCGCTTATAACCATAATAATCACGCCGGCAACGGCGCCTATTATTATTCCCAGCAGCAAAAAGGTCCACGCCTGCTCCTGGGCCTTTTTCTTATCTCCACGTCCAAGAGTGTGCCCGGTGACAATGCAGCCTGCCTGACAGACTCCCTGAATCATAACGGTGCTAAGCTGCTGGGTAACAAAGGTTATGGAATTGGCTGAGACAAACTCCTTGCTAATTCTTCCCATAATCATTGCAACTGCCGTGCTTCCCAATGCTAAAAGAGCGTCTGAAATAAATACCGGAACTCCTATATTCACATACTCCCAGAACAGCTCTCTGCATCTTTTTCCTATATCCCTTATCCGGTATCCGATTCTTTTGTCCCCAAGGAAAAAATACCCGCAAATAATGCAGAACTCAAAAAGTCTTGCTATTAAAGTTCCTATTGCCGCGCCCTGAATTTCCATTCTTGGCATGCCAAATTTTCCGAAAATAAAAACATAATTAAAAAATATATTTACAAAAAACGCGCCTATAGAGCTGTATAGAGGAAGCTTAACCTGCCCCACGCTTCTTAGGACAATGGTACAGGTAAGGGACATACCCTGCAAAATAAAGCATGGCCATATCCAGCGGTAATATAATATTCCCTGGGCTATAACTGATTTATCCGGCGTATACAGCCTCATTAGGGCAGGAGACATGAAAATTGCGGGAATTGTAAATAATATTGCCAGACCTATGCAAAATCTAAGCATAAGGGTTATGGATTTTTTTAGCGCCTCCAAGTCCCTCATTCCCCAAAATCTTGCAGTCATTACACTTGTTCCCATACCTATTCCCATACAACAGATATGAAATATACTCACATACTGATTGGCCAGGGAGGTGCCTGAAAGCACCGTTTCCCCCAGCGAGCCAACCATGATATTATCCATTAAATTTACGCCAATGGTAATCATGCTTTGTATAGATATGGGAATGGCTATTGCCAATGCCTGCTTATAAAATGATTTATCCCTTACCAGTCCCACCCGGTTTTCCTCCTTATTGTCCTTAATTTTGTTAATTCCTTAGCCTGAAATTTTAAAAAATGTCTATTTGGTTTTCAGGCGTAATACGTTAACGGAGCATGGAGGAGCCATATAAGTAAAGCTTGAGGAAGCTCCCTTTAAGTCGTGCCAATGCTCTGTCACTTCATGAGGATTTTCAAGGCTGTTTTTATCCGACGGCTTTCCGCTAATAACACCGGCTGTGTAGTCCTCCTCCACCTGCGTGTTAAGGCTGATATCAACAGGCTTCTCCTCATTTGCTATATTGGCTATCTTAACTATTATCTCCTTATCATCCTCCAGCACAACAGTTTGTAGCTCGTCATAATTTGGAAGCTCCGCCTCCATAACAGTCTTTCCGTCAACCTTACACCAGAGCATTTTTCCGTCTGACTCCATAGATAAATGATGATAGACGCCCATCTCCATATTTAACTCAACAGGCTCTAAAAGATTATATTTTCTAAATCCAATACCCATATGAAGATTGCTTACGCCATTTATAATTGTCCAGCGCACAGGCTGTACAGAAAATAAATTCCACGGACTATCCTCGCTGTTCTTTGCTTCTCCGTAAGGGGTTGCAAACATTCCAATACCAATCTCCACATCCTTTTCTGCCAGTATGTCAATTTCAAAGGCGCCGTCCCTTGAGGTCATATCATCCCCCATGGTTATAAGCACAGTTTTTTCCATATTAAAACGCTTTGCCTCTGTCATATCCTCTGAAGGCGCCGTCACAAAGCTTCCGTCCTCACAAGGCTTTACGCTTCCGAACAAAAATCTTTCAGCCTTTACCTCCGCGCCCTTCCAGCATGGATTTTTATAGTGCATTCCCATAGAGCCTGCAATACATGGAGCTCCCTTTAGATATGGCAGATAAATCTTACCGCACTCCTGACTGCTGTTAAGCACATACCTTCCCTTATTCTGACTAAACAAACGCCATACGTAATAAGATGGAATTGCATAATTGTCCAGACCGTCAAAGGCAATTAAATTAGGCTCCCATGCGGCATATTTTACATTTTCAAATAACGGCGCATAAGCTGCAAGCTTTACTATGTCCTGATTTCTTTCCATTCCCACCATAAACATTGCCTCTGAAACAGCGGCATAAAGGGTACGTATTGCTCCTGCCACAACGGCAAACTCCCCTACGAAAATTCCCGGACCCTTTCTGTCATAGCCGTCGTAATAATGACTGTTCTGGGCAAACCATTCAGGTTTGTCGTAAAAATGCTCATCTGCAATATCTAACGGTAAGCCTGCTTCCTCTACATGAGTATTTGCAACAATTATAAGCTTTGGATATTTCTCTGCAATAGCCTTACGGAATTTCTCATAGCGGGCCTCATAATCCTTTCCGTTATTTTCATTGCCTATTTCAAGGTAGCGTATTTCAAACGGCGCAGGATGTCCCATTTCCTTACGCAAAGCTCCCCATTTGGTTGTCTCGTCTCCCATGGCGTATTCCAATGCGCAAAGGGCGTCGTCTAGCATATCGTCAACCTCGTCCTCCTCAAGCAATATACAATTTCGCGCCTGGCATGTCATACCGCAGTTGCATACATATAGTGCGTCCACATTCATATCCTCACAAAGCTGCAGATATTCATGAAAGCCAAGGCCCTCTGTGGAATTATAGCTCCACAGATTAAGAAGCGTAGGTCTCTCCCATACGTTACCTACCATATTTTTAAATCTCTTAACAGTAGACTTAGAAAAGCCCTCCACTATACAGCCTCCCGGAAAGCGTAAAAATGCGGGAGCTATATCCTCCAGCTTTTCACATAAATCCTTTCTAAGTCCATGTCCGTGATATGTATCTCCCGGCATAAGTGATATATATCCCAAAACCACATTGCCCCCGTCCTTTGAGGAAATACAAAATCTTGCCGTTTTTGTAGTCTTTCTTGGAATAAGGAACATATCATAGCGGATATAGCCGTTTCCCTGAATAATAATGGTGTTTTCTCCTATTATTTCGTCTCCATCCCTCAATGAAACATCCAGCTCTATAGGCTTGTCTGCCTTAGCAAAAAAGAACAGCTTGTAAACCTCGTTTTCCTTTACCGGAACTCCGCAAAATCCAACGTTATATACCATTCCCTCCGGAAGGAAATCCACGTTTAACGCCGCTCTTCTCTTTTCGTTTAAGGTGTCCTTTAATAGCAGGGATATTTTTGCGCCCTCGCCGTACCATGCCGGTATGTCCGTAGGCTCGCCTGATTTTTCCCAACGCTTTAGTCCTTCTCCTTTCTGATATTCAAATTTCCACCCTGTTGAATTTAACAAATCTCCCTCCTCCTCTGTCAAATCATCAGGGTGAAGACTGTCCTCAAAGGCTCTGTTTCTCAAAAGCTCAGGGTAAAGTCCCCCGTCTCCCGACCTGTTAATGTCCTCAAAAAACAATCCATACAGGGAAGGCTCCGTCTCAAAGCGCCTGTTACCCCATTCCACATTTAATTTTGCCATATAGCTTTTCCTCCTCTTTCTACTTAATAGGCAATAATGCCCACAGAATATTATTAGTTCTGTCTGCAAAAATAAGCCTTCATCACAAACTAATGATGTTAGTTTAAGTATAAGCTAACGTCATTAGTTTGTCAACAAACAATTTTACTTATTTTTGTTTGATGTTTATATTGGAGAATTGTTGATTTTGATTTTTTATTGTAGGTTGAGTTGGGTACATAAAATTAAATATTAATTTGTACAGTTGAAAAGAAAGTTTCTCACATGAAACCCGGGGCTTAAGAAAAAATGTAACTTGGGGCGGCAGGTCGGCTTGGGAAGGGAGTTA
>ERZ777305.2014-NODE-2014-length-19482-cov-7.109693_pt1 | contig 19482 bp, 18 predicted proteins | sample MGYA00374965_ERZ777305 | MGnify/ENA primary metagenome ERZ777305 (study PRJEB29328, sample SAMD00013331) | mouse gut metagenome | study: EMG produced TPA metagenomics assembly of the Metagenome analysis of fecal microbiota from mouse which was promoted... | reverse complement strand
GCGGGCGTTTCAATCCTTTTGAAATCTTTAAAGAAAAGTTTGTAAAATCCCTTTTCATTTCATACCCCAATCTGCTATAATTAATCATGCAAAAACACTCCCTTTGTTTTGTTGTTTTGTGGTGATTCAATTATAACAAAGATTAAGTGTTTTTGCATTTTTATTTGGGCAACTGTACTTGTAGTGAATTTAAAAAATGGGGAAACTCAAATTATTTTCTATTGACTTTTTATTTATCTTTGCTATACTAAAATCAGTAATCATTACTAATTTCTAAAATTTGGTTAAAAATAAATTTTTATATGGAGGAAAAATTGGCGCTTAAACACAGTCGGCAGCGACAGGTTATCAAAGATTTTTTAATGACCAGGAAAGACCATCCGACCGCAGACGTTGTATATACAAATGTCCGGCAGGAATACCCGAATATCAGCCTCGGCACTGTATACAGGAATCTGACTCTGCTGGCGGATATGGGTGAAATCACGCGTCTCAGGGTAGGCGACGGCGTAGACCATTTCGACGCGGATACTTCCCGCCATTATCATTTTATCTGTTCCAAATGCGGACAGGTAATCGATTTGAAAATGGATAATATTGATGATATCGTGGATATTGCCGGATTGAATTTTAACGGGGAAATTCAGGGGCACATGACATATTTTTACGGTATCTGCGGAAACTGTAATCAACAGGCTGTTTCAAAAGCCTCAGATTCCCAATGTAATTAAGATGTCAGCTTCACGCTTTCTTACAGAACATCTTAAAATAAAATGATAAAAGTAAAGGAGACTAAACTATGAAATTTGTATGTCAGGTATGCGGTTACGTTCACGAAGGAGATGCAGCTCCGGAAAAATGTCCTCAGTGCGGTGCACCGGCTGAGAAATTCACGGCACAGAGCGGCGCTATGGAATGGGCTGCTGAGCATGTTGTAGGCGTTGCTCAGGGTTCCAGCGAAGATATTATGGCTGACCTGAGAGCAAACTTTAACGGCGAATGTACAGAAGTTGGTATGTATCTCGCTATGGCAAGAGTTGCTCACAGAGAAGGATATCCGGAAATCGGTCTGTACTGGGAAAAAGCTGCATGGGAAGAGGCAGAACATGCTGCTAAATTTGCAGAATTGCTCGGCGAAGTAGTAACCGATTCTACCAGGAAAAACCTTGAGATGAGAGTTGAAGCTGAGAACGGCGCAACCGCAGGCAAATTCGACCTTGCAAAACGCGCTAAAGCTGCTAATCTGGACGCAATCCACGATACCGTTCATGAGATGGCACGCGATGAGGCAAGACACGGCAAAGCATTCGAAGGTCTGTTAAAGAGATACTTCGGCTAAAATAAGTTCTATATCATAAAGGAGGATAAGACTATGCAGAAATATTTTTGTAATCCCTGCGGGTACACTTATGACCCGGAAAAAGGCGACCCGGAACACGGAATTGCTCCCGGAACCGCTTTCGCAGACATTCCGGACGACTGGTGCTGCCCTTTATGCGGTGTAAGTAAGAGCATGTTCCAGCCCTGCATCGATAACTACAACTAAATTTTTCAAAGGGCAGCTGCCATATTTAACTGTGGCAGCTGCCCTTTTTTGTTGGAAATCCCGCTTAAAAACTTTATTCTCCCTGCAGTTCAAAAGTAATGAAAAGTTCTTCCTGATTTGGGTCTTCTTTTGCTTCCACACCGGCTTCCGCACAGGTCATGATTTGACTGCTTATCAGAATATCCGCCGATTGTGTCGTTCCGTCCCGATACTGCACGGTACAGGTTATTACCGTATTATCGAGCATCTCCTGAACGCCCCTGTTCATCTCTTCCAGGCTGTCTCCCCATATCATCTGCTGTGTTTCCGCTTTTCCGGACAAAGCGTTGCATACATTTATCCATGTAGATTCATCCGACTGCTTCTGATAATCCAATGTGAAAGAGCTGTAAAAGACGATTTCATAAGGACACTGCGCCAGCCCTGTTTCATCGTCGTAACAGCCTCCAATCTGCCCGACATTACCTGCGTTTATCCCACCGCTGTATGGCTGTCCGTCAATAATAATACTCTCCCCTTCCGGCTGGACAATCTGAAACGCACCCTGATTGACACTGTATGTTACCTTCTCGATATTGTTTCCCGTGCATGACAAAGGAAGATTGATGCAGTAATCTATATCCCCCTCTTCCGTACCGCCCATTACCCATGATTCGGCCTGTCTGCCGTTAATCTGCGAATTGTTATCGGAACTGACCAGCGGAACAGGCTGCCCTTCTTCCAGTTCCGCCGCCTGTACCTGCAGCGTGAACATATTATTAATGACAGAAAGGAGATTGTCATCTTCCGTTTCCTGTGAGGAAGGAATCCCTTCCGTTCTCGTATCATTCCCCGCGATATCCTTTTCATCCCGGTTCCAGAGTCCTCTCAGGCCGACGACCGCTATAACCGCCGCCGCACAGGCTGCTGCCGTAAGAATGCCTGTTCTCAGTTTTTTAGCGGCGCCTTTTCCCGCCGGTCTGTTTTTTTGTCGTTTCAAATTTTTGTCCGTTTTTTGTTCTTTCATGATGTTTTCCCCTTCCGCCTGAATCATCGAAAAGGCGATTTCTGCTTTTTCCTGAACAATTTCCGGCACATCGATATCATATAAAAAAACATTTTTTCTGCTCATAGGATTCACACCTTCCCTTCAATTCCATAATAGTATCTGGCGAGTTTTGCACGTCCCCGCGAAAGTCTCGTCTGCACCGTACTTTTCGGAATTTTCAAAATTTCCGCTATTTCATGAATGTGATAACCTTCGCTGTAAAACAAAATCATAATGATACGATATTTTTCATCCAACGACGATAACGCTTCCATAAACTCAAGCTTGTATTCATCATAGACTGCCGGTTCCTCATATTCCTCAAGCGGTTCCGTCCTCTGTGCCGTTTTTCTGAGTTGATAACATTTATGAATTAAAATTCTTGTCATCCATGTCTTAAAAAACTGCACCTGTTTCAACGTATCTATTTTTTCCCAACAGGCAAGAATCGCATCCTGAATTGCATCGGCAGCATCTTCGTCATTCATCAGAATTGCCAGAGCGACTTTATACATATCTTTCATATAAAGCTGCATCAGTTCGGTAAAAGCATCCGGTTCCTTCCTTTTCGCTCTTTTGACCAGATTTTCAGTTTCTTTGCTTTGCATGAAGCCTTCCTCCTGTGCGCACAGTAGATTTCAAATTCCTTTAGAGCGTCCTCTGTACATTAGATAACCTGTTTCCCCAAAAAATCCCATCCTGTCTCAAATTTTATTTCTGCACTGATATTTTTCAAGTCTTGTATTCTTTTCCATACAGATTTATACTACAAGTCTACTGCTGAAATGCCTGAAATGCGCCTAAACATATTTAGGATTTACGGCCAATCTTGAAAATACCTCTTCGATAAAATATAATAGGAGGTAATCCTGCGGCCCAAAGCCGGCAGATTAAGAGAAAGGCATGATTATCGATATGGAACAGGGTAAGCAAAAAGAAATACGCAAAAGCTCAAAACCGAAATATAATCAAGAGAACATACGCATTACTTTTCACATGGCATGGCCCTCTATTGTGGAATCTTTCTTCACCGCTTTTGCGGGACTGGTGGATTCTCTGATGGTCAGCTCCCTCGGTTCCTACGCGGTGGCCGCCGTAGGGCTTACGACACAGCCCAAATTTATCGGGCTGTCTCTTTTTTTCGCCCTGAACGTGGCGATTTCCGCTTTGATTGCAAGAAGACGCGGAGAAGAAAATCCGGAAGAAGCGAACCGCATATTGAGCACCGCTATCCTTTTTATTCTGATTTCCGCCGTTATATTAAGCCTCCTGTTCGTGGCGCTGGCAGACCCCATCATTCATTTGTGCGGCTCCACGCCGGAAACGCACGACAGCGCGGTTTCCTATTTCCGAATTATTATGGGCGGTATGATTTTTAACTGCATTCAGATGGGCATTAATTCCGCCCAGAGGGGCGCCGGCAATACCAAGATTACAATGCGCACCAATGTCACATCCAACACGGTTAATATCATTTTTAACTTCCTGCTCATTACAGGACGCTTTGGTTTTCCCGCGCTCGGCATTCATGGCGCGGCGCTGGCAACCGTTCTCGGCACTGTCGTCGCAAGCATCATGAGTATTCTTTCTATTTTAAAGCCCGACGGATTCATCAGTCTGCCTTATATTATGAAAAATAAAATTTTCCCTGCCGCAGTATCTTTTTGCCATCTGGTCAAAGTTGGATACAGCGTCTTTTTTGAACAGCTTCTCATGCGCATCGGTTTTATGATGACTGCAATTATGGCCGCAAAACAGGGAACCGACGCGATGGCTGCCCACCAGGTTGGCATGAATATTATGGGACTTTCTTTTTCCTTCGGGGACGGACTGCAGGCCGCGGCCGTTGCGCTCATAGGACGCAGCCTCGGCGCGGGAAACGAAGAACTTGCCAAAGACTATGGACGAATATGCCGGATGTTCGGCGGCGTCATTTCCGTATGTCTCGCGGTTCTTTATTTCTTCGGCGCAAAACCGCTTATGAGCCTGTTCTTCGTCGAAGAACATATTGTCGCTATCGGCGTAAACATTATGAGAGTTATCATATTTGTCGTTGCTTTTCAAATCAGTCAGGTCGTTTATATGGGCTGCCTGCGCGGCGCGGGGGACACCTTCTACACCGCCATCGCATCCACTGTCAGCGTCACCTTTATCCGTACCATCGGTTCTTATCTGGGCGGTTATGTCTTTGGCTTCGGCATCGTCGGAATCTGGCTCGGCGTTCTGGCGGACCAGATTTCCCGATTCCTCTTTGCCTCGACGCGGTTTAAAAAGGGAAAATGGACACAGATTAAAATATAGCGCTTTATAATTTCTTTATTCTTTCTTTATGGTTTCATTATTGATTATTTGTTCTATATGTTGTATAACAATTATAGACAAGGGAACAGAAAATAATTTTTCCGATTCTGATAATAATAAGTAGATACTATAAAGAAGGAGTGATTTTTATGTTAAGACCAGCATTATTTGACAACCGTAACTATAAACCCATGTTTTTCGATGATTCCTTTGACAAAATGTTCGACAACGCTTTCAGAGATTTTTGGGGTAACAATGAGCTGGAACGTCACGACGCTTTCAGAACGGACGTCATTGACCAGGGCGACAATTACCTGCTTCAGGCGGAACTTCCGGGATTTCAGAAAGAGGATATCAACATCGACCTGAAAAATGACCTGCTGACCATTTCCGCCTCACACAAAGAAGAGAATAACGAGGAAGACAAAAACAAATATATCCGCAAGGAAAGATATTACAGCTCTTATTCCAGAAGCTTTCGTGTAAACGACATCGAAGCGGCCGATATCGACGCATGCTATAACAACGGCATTCTGGAAGTAAAATTCCCCAAGAAGGACTCCGAGAGCAAAGAAACTGTCCGGAAAATCGAAGTAAAATAACTTTCGCTGTAAGCAGTATGGTTGTACCCATTTTAGAGACGGCTTTTTACAGGCCGTCTCTTTTTTGCTTTTCCCATATCTTCTTTGTAAAATCATATTGACATTTCCAGTTATGCAAGTATAATTGTATACAATAATTCAATCTTTTACAAAATGCGGATGAACGGGAGAAAAATGATGAAAAAGATATTGTACAACCAACACACACATCTTCTCGAAGAGAATCAATATGTATATGGATTGCAGGATGTTCCATCTCCGGAGCTGTTCCGGGAAGTTTTTCCCTATGATATGGTTCCGAAGGTTACATATAACCATCGACATGTTCCAATCAATATGCCGGAGGAAATTTTTATCTCCGATACCACTTTCCGCGACGGTCAGCAGTCCAGAACGCCTTATACAGTTGAACAGGTCGTCAATATTTATAAAATGCTGCATCGTCTGTCCGGCCCCAACGGCATTATCCGGCAAAGTGAATTTTTCGTATATTCACAAAGAGACCGGGATGCTATCGAAAAATGTATGGAGCTCGGGTATGATTTCCCCGAAATAACAACCTGGATTCGCGCGACAAAAGAAGATTTCGCACTCGCCAAAAGCATGGGGATTCAGGAAACCGGCATTCTTGTCAGCTGCTCCGATTATCATATTTTCAACAAAATGGGACTCACAAGAAGCCAGGCAATCGACAAGTATCTTCGCGTCATTCAGGAATGCCTTGATGCCGGACTGCGTCCGAGATGCCATTTTGAAGACATCACCCGGGCAGACTTTTACGGTTTTGTCATTCCTTTTGCCATTAAATTAAAAGAACTTTCCGACGAATATCAGATTCCGATTAAAATAAGGGCCTGTGATACACTGGGACTCGGCGTTTCCTATCCCGGCGTTTCCCTTCCGAGAAGCGTTCCCGGCATTATGTACGGTTTATCCCACTATGCGGACATTTCAAGCGATATGATAGAATGGCATGGCCACAACGATTTCTATAAGGGTGTGGCAAATGCTTCGACCGCCTGGCTTTACGGCGCTTCCACCGTTAACTGCTCCCTGCTCGGCATCGGCGAACGAACCGGCAATGTCCCGCTGGAAGCGATGGTTTTTGAATATGCTTCCTTTAAAGGCTCCTTCGATGGCATGGACCCGACGGTCATTACCGAAATAGCCGATTATATTTCCAAAGAAACCAATTATGATATTCCGCCGATGACGCCTTTTGTCGGGGAAAACTTCAACCTGACCAAAGCAGGCATTCATGCCGACGGTCTTTTAAAAGACGAAGAAATATACAATATTTTTGACACCCGGAAACTGCTCAACCGTCCTCCGCTCGTTGCCATTAACAATACTTCCGGCGTTGCCGGTATCGCTTACTGGCTGAACCAGTATTACAGCAATACGGAAGAAACGATGATTTCCAAAAAAGACCCGCTTGTCCTCTACATTAAAAAATGGGTGGACGAACAATATGAAAGCGGACGAATTACTTATATCACCACTTCCGAACTGGTTTCTTTGGTAGAACAATATCATTCCAGGACAGTCTGAGTCTACTCATATGTTATTTTAAACCGTCGCATTGATGCGGCGGTTTTTCCATATATTACACATAATTTTCATAGCTTGCACATAAAGTTTCCATATTTTTAAGATACTATCATTTTGTCATACAGCCAAATAATGAAGAAAGGAAGTGACATTACCACATGGAGTTTCGCCACGAATGGAAACACAATATTAATATGTCGGATATGATTTCCATAAGGCCGCGCCTGCGCGCCGTCATGCAGCCGGATGAACACGCGGAAAACGGCAAATATGAAATTCGAAGTCTCTACTTTGACAGCCTGTCCGATAAAGCCCTGCGTGAAAAACTGGACGGCGTCAATATCCGTGAAAAATTCCGCATTCGATACTACAATGGAGATACTTCTTATATTCTTCTGGAAAAGAAGTATAAAAGAGGCAGCTTCGGAAGCAAGACAAACGCGCTTATGACCGAAGAGGAAGCACAGAAAATTACAGATGGACATTTTGACTGGATGCAGGGGCATAAAGAACCTCTCATACGGGAACTGTACGACAAAATGACCATGCAGGGACTGCGCCCCAAAACAATTGTCGATTACACAAGAGAACCTTATACATACCCGCCCGGAAATGTCAGAATCACAATTGATTACCACATACACACCGGTCTTTTCCATACGGATTTTCTGAATCCGGACTGCCCGACCATACCCATAAAGGGCGACCCTGTCATTTTGGAAATAAAATGGGACGCCTGGCTGCCGGATATTATCCGCCGCCTCGTACAGTTGGAGAATCGTTCCAGTACAGCTTTTTCCAAGTATGCAGCCTGCCGCATGTATGACTGATTTCAATAGAACAGGAGAAGAAATTTATGACTTTTAACGATATTTTTAAATCAAATTTTCTTGAAAACATTACCAGTGTCAGTATTCTTGACACCTTAACAGCATTAGCGCTTTCCTTTTGTCTCGGACTTTTTATCTTTTTCGTTTATAAAAAACCTTTTCCGGCATTATGTATTCTTCCGGTTTTGCCGTTACACTGGTAGCGCTGACAATGATTACCACGCTCGTTATTTTAGCCGTTACATCCAATGTCGTTCTTTCTCTTGGTATGGTCGGCGCCCTCTCTATTGTTCGTTTTCGCACCGCAATCAAAGAGCCGCTGGATATCGCCTTCCTTTTCTGGTCAATAGCCGTCGGTATAGTTCTGGCCGCCGGTCTGCTGACGCTGGCCGTCATCGGAAGCCTTTTCATCGGAATTTTCCTTCTCATATTTGTAAATCGCAAAACACACAGGAACCCATATATAATTGTCCTTGCGTGCGCGGACTACGAAAGCGAACAAAAGGCCGTCGCATTTTTGCATACCCATGTAAAACGTATTGCCGTCAAAAGCAAAACTGCCAGAAAAGGCGCCGTGGAACTGAACCTCGATATCAGAATGAAAGATGACAATACGGACTTCATCAACACGCTTTCCGAAATGGACGGCGTCAGCAGCGCCGTGCTTGTCAGCTACAACGGTGATTACATGGGATAGGAGGATAGTATGGCAACAAACAGGCATATTGATAAAATCTGCTTCATTGCCTTTTCTTTTGCTCTGTTAATTACTTTTCTTTTTTTTCACGCAAAAGAAGCCGGCGTACAGGCAGTCAGCGCCCCAATCGGCTATGAATCCCTGCTGTTTAACACTTCAACCGTACATACTGTCGATATTGTTATGGATGACTGGGATTCTTTTCTGGAAAACTGTACAGATGAAAAATATGTGGACTGTACAGTGGTAATTGATGGTGAAATATGCAGAAATGTGGCAATCCGTGCAAAGGGAAATACATCCCTTTCTTCCGTCGCCAATTACGGAAATAACCGATACAGCTTCAAAATAGAATTTGACCATTATGATAAAGCCAATACCTATTTTGGATTAGACAAACTCTGCCTGAACAACATTATTCAGGACAATACTTATATGAAAGATTATCTTTCGTATCAACTGATGAGCTCTTTTGATGTTAATGCTCCTTTATGCAGTTATGCCTACATCACGGTAAACGGCAACGACTGGGGATTGTATCTCGCGGTCGAAGCCGTTGAAGAATCCTTTTTACAGCGAAATTACGGCAATGATTACGGAGAATTGTATAAACCTGACAGCGTGAAAATGGGCGGCGGCCGCGGCAACGGCAAAAACTTTAAGCAGGAAGATTTCGAAATTCCGGAAGGTTTCGATATCCCAAAAACTTTTATGCCTCCCGATGTATCCGGTGAAAAAATGCCTGATGCGTATAACCAAATTCCACCCGACAGGCAAAACGGTATGTTCAGGAACAACGGTCCCGGTATGATGGGAAGCGGCGACGTATCACTGGTTTATACGGATGATGATTATAGCAGTTATTCCAATATTTTTGAAAACGCCAAAACGAATATTACAAACAGCGATAAAAATCGCCTGATTGACTCCTTGAAACAACTGAACGAGGGGGAAAATCTGGATAATATTGTTGATATAGACGCTGTTATCCGTTATTTTGTCGTCCATAATTTTGTCTTAAATTTTGACAGCTATACCGGTTTTATGGTTCACAATTATTATTTATATGAAAAGGACGGCCGGCTATCCATGCTTCCCTGGGATTATAATCTCGCTTTCGGCGGGTTTATGTCAGAATCCGATGCCACAGCGCTTATCAACTATCCCATCGATACACCCGTCTCCGGCGGAACCATAGAATCCAAACCAATGCTTGCGTGGATATTTGATAATAAAGAATACACGGAAAAATACCACTTATATTTTTCCGAATTTATTTCCGATTATTTTGACAACGGATACTTTACCGATATGATTGACTCTCTGTCTGAAATGATATCTCCATATGTGGAAAAAGATGTTACTAAATTCTGCACTTATGATGAATTTCAAAGAGGCGTGGCTGTCTTAAAAGAATTCTGCCTGCTGCGCGCCCAAAGCATATCGGCTCAGCTTAACGGTTCCATTCCGTCTACGAGTGAAGAACAGGCACAGGATAATTCCTCCTTTATTGATGGAAATCACCTGATTATCTCCGATATGGGAAGCATGGATAATAATATATCCCCTGATTTTTCCCAAAGACGCAGTTTTTAAAATTGCGCCTCCTCTTTTATTCCGAAGCGGAAAATCTATCCGCACACATCATTAACTCTCTGACCTTTTCCACATCATAATCCGGTGCAAAACGCTCCGCGGCCCGATATATGTTTTCAATCACAGAATATTCCTCTTCCAGCTCATCTGCTATTTCATTTAATTGTTTTCCTTTTTTCAACTTTTTGCAGACTATTTTGGCCAGTAAATACGCTTCTCCTTTTTTTCGATTAGTTCTTCTGTACTGTATGAATTTAACTGTATCAGCTTATAAAAAATCCAGGAGTAAATGGCTCATTTAATCCGTAAACATCAGTATATAGCGTTCCGATACATCTTCGATATCTTCTGCACAAACATTTTTTAAAATCGGCATATTCATATAATTTCTCAGAAACCGGGAATACAGTTCCGCATTTCCGAATATGAGTTTACTGCTGCTGTCATGCACTCGACTGTTTCCTATTTGTCCCGATGTTTTCTGTTTCTTCCTCTGTTCCTGCATTTGTTCCTGCCGGCTTTTTGTGCCTGTTTCTTTTGTCTGCTCATACGCTCCTCTTTTCCGGAATATAATTATCGGAAATGCAGACCATTCCTTTTCACAGGGAAAATGAAATCTTTTCCTGGAAAACAGACAAAATATACCGGCCTGAACTATGAATTACCCGATGATTATCTTCCTTTTTTCTTTTGGGTTTTCCATCATACCAGAATGTATGACGGTTATTCCTGATGAAATATAAGACTCGCACTGACAGGGATATTTAAAAAACCCAGACCCGCATATTCCCGGGTCCGGGCATAAACAATGAAAACAATTTTAATTCCTATTTCGTTTCTTGACGGACTATCACGTTCTTTCAGCCTAATTCGTCCCATGTAAAGCTTTCCGTCGCCAGGTCACAGTACCTTCTTCCCCCGAATGCGGTAAATTTTAATACACAATAATCAGGGTCATTCACACCTTCTTTATAATATATCGTGTCGCCGGGTCTCCAGATTTCTTTCTTAATTTCTTCGTCCTGCAACACCTCCATCATACCGGTCAGCATAATGCCTTCATAGACAAAGCGCCCTTTCTTATAAAAATAGATGCTCGCTTTCGGATTTTTCATGTATTGCTGCGTCCGCATGGAAGACGTATTCGTCGAAAAGTAAAAAGCATTTCCTTCTGCCTTTCTCGGTGTAAACATCGCTTTGACATTCGGAAAACCTTCTTCATCCACGGATGCAATCATTGCGGTTTTCTGCTTTCCGATAAATTCATGAATATATTCTTTGGTTATCATTCTTATCCCCTCCCGATTTTTATCCGGTATATTTCAGCGAAACCTTCAAATACTGCCGGCGTTAAAGATTTTCCTCATATTCTGCCAGCGTATTTCGTATCCGGGCAAGATATTCCTCAAATTCTTTTTGTTCCGTTTCCGAAAATCCCTGATAAAAAAGAACTCCCATCTGTTTCGAAACCGCTTCATAATTTCCCCGCATAGATTTCGCATAGGCCGTAAGAGATATAATCACCTGGCGGCGATTCTCCGGATTCACTTTTCTCTCCACAAGCCCTTTTTGTACCATTCCGTCTATCACGACAGATACTGTATTCCTGGCAAGCAAAGTCTGCCGGCTGATTTCGCCGGCCGTCAGATTATCCTTTTTCCACAAAACAAACAGTATGCGCCCCTGACCGCTGCTGATTTCTATGCCGTTATCCGCCAGCATTTTTTCAAAAATTCTGTCTTGAAGCTGTTTTATCTGAGTAATATAAAACCCGCCCTTTTTTTCCAATCTGTTACCTCATTTCTTAATAGAACAATTCTATATAGAATAATTGAAGAATAACATGTCCTCATAAAAAAGTCAATATACTATCCTGATAAATAGACCGGAAATAAATTCTTATTATAAGATATCTATCTCATCCACTTCTTTACAAATTCCTCTGCATATGAGCGAGCGCATGGATGCCCGCTCCTCCGGCTGTTTATAGCGTTCTTCGTTCAGCAGCATGCCATATCCCCAGATTCTGGAATAAATGCTCATGACCAGATATGCTTCTTTTTCTTCCGACAGAGCTTCCCTGTCTTTTAACACATCCGTCAATATCCGCTTTATGACGTTCACCACCGGCATTTCTCCGAACAGTCTCTGCTGCTCCACCACTTCCCGGAAGCGTCTGCTTGTAACGGAATTTCCGGAAATGATATGTATCAGCCGGAATATGCAGTTCGCGTCAGGAACCTGCCGTTCCATTGCAAGCAGAACTAAATTTACTTTATCATAAAGAGTTTTCTCTTTTTTGGATGCTTCATAAATTTTCCCGCAGAATACTTCCACGTTATAACAGATTGCTCTGCCAATCATTTCTTCCTTATCGGAAAAATATTCATACGCCGTGCCTTTTCCAATACCCGCTTTTTTGGTAATTTCCGACACGGTAAGACTGTTCAGGTCGGCTCCTTCCACAAAAAGCTCAAACACAGCCTGATAAATCGCTTTGACTTTCGGCAGATATTCTGTTCCGGAAATTGCATTGTCTTTACTCATTTTCTTTCCCACTCTCCAATAGCAACTGACTGTCAGACTCCCCTTTTTTCTTCCTTCTTTTCCATGTAAAAATATCGTATACGCAGGGAATAACAACAAGCGTCAGAAGCGTTCCGTAAATCAGTCCGCCGATTGTAACTACGGACATAGGTTTCGACATGTCGGCCCCCATATCGTCACTGAACGCCATCGTGCTTAATGCCAGAATGGTCGTCAGCGCTGTCATCATAACGGGACGAAGCCTTGTCTTTCCGGCTGTTATAATGGCTTCTCTTTTTTCCATGCCTTCGGCCCGCAGCTGATTGATATAATCTACCAGCACGATTCCGTTATTAACGATAATACCTGAAAGCATAACAAAACCGATTAAGGCGATAACGCTTACTTCGCTTTCGCTGATGACAAGCCCCATAAAGCCTCCCGTAAAAGCGAGCGGAATCGTAAACATAATGATAAAAGGCGAAAGCAGGGATTGGAACTGGGCTACCATAATCAGATACATGAAGATTAACGCAAGCAGCAACATCAGATATACCTGTTCCATCGCATCGGTTATCGTTTCGTTCTCGCCGCTCATCGTAAAACTGTAACCGCTCGGCATTTCATAATTTAACAGCGCCTTTTCCACATCCTCGGAAACAAAACCGATATTGTAGCCTTCCTCAATCGAAGCGGTTACGCCGATGTATCTGCTCTGTTCTGTCCTGTTGACCGATTTGGGAGCCTGTGTACTTTCGAATACGGCAATATCGGATAATTTGATTTTCTCTTTTGTCCCGTCCTGTTTGCTTCTTTCGATTTCCAGGTTTTTGAGCAGATTTCTTGTCAGCTCCAGGTCTTTGGCATTTTTAACATAGACATCATATTCCTCTATCTCTGTTTCCAGCGTTGTTGCGCTCGTCGCATCGGCGAGCTTTACCTGTATCTGCTGAAAAATCTGCGCCACTGTGAGTCCGTGCTCAATCGCTTTATCTCTGTCAATGATTATTCTGAGTTCTCCGGTCGCTTCTTCCAGCCCGTCGGAAATATCGGTTGTCCCTTCCACGCTGTCCACAATCGCGGCAACGTCTCTGGCAATGGTCTGCAAAGTATCCAGTTCCCGCCCTTTAATCTGAACGGTAATACCGCTTCCGCCAAGCGCGCTCATATCCATCGTCGATGTCTCTATGGATGCTTCCGCCTGGGCTTCTTCCAGAATATCCGCGATATTGGCCTGTATATCTTTTGCAATTTCCTGATTATCCCGTTCCTTGTCTTCCCGCAATGCAATATAAAGCGATGTGGAATTGGTCGCGGAATTGCCGCCTCCGGTCAGCATTCCCATATTAGAAGAGCTCGCCATGGCTCCGACATCCACGACTTCATCCATTTCCATCAGTTTTACCACGACCTTATCCGTTACTTCCGCCGTTTCGGTGAGCGGCGTATCTTTCGGCAACGTTAATGTCATACTTATCTGTGTGCTGTCCATATCCGGCATAAAAGCGGTTCCTTTGGCAAAAGACGCTTTCATGCTGATGAGCAAAAATGCAAACACCAATATCAATACGATAGGCTTGAACCGCAGCGATAATGACAACAGCTTTTCATAAGCTCTTATCAGTCCGTTGTACAATCTTCCTTCTTTCTGTTCCTTCGCTCGAGAAAGCATCCCTGCTGCCATCGCGGGCACTACCGTCATCGCGATGAGCAGGCTGGCAAACAGAGAATAGGCAATCGTAAGTCCCATATCGACGAACAGCTGCCGCGTAATCCCTTCCGTAAAGACAATCGGAAGAAATACGCAGACGGTCGTCAGCGTAGACGCCACAATGGCTCCGGCTACTTCGCCCGCACCTTTTACGGCCGCCTCCTTTGCCGAATACCCTTCGCTTCGCAGCCTGAAAATATTTTCAATCACGACGATGGAATTATCCACCAGCATACCGACGCCAAGCGCCAGACCCGAAAGCGAAATGACATTCAATGTGATTCCGCTGAAATACATACATACAATCGCCGTAATCAGGCTGATTGGAATGGAACAGGCTACGACCGCCGTAGGACGCCAGTCTTTGAGAAACACTATCAAAATCAAGATTGCGAGCACGGCGCCAAACAGCACGTTATTCAAAATGGAATCCATAATGAAATCGATGTAGATTCCCTGGTCCATCAATGTAATCAAAATTAAGTCTTCGTTTTCCGCCTTTAACTGTTCGAATTTATCCTGAATCCTGTCGGAAACATCACCCGTGGAATATCCGGTCTGTTTCTGAATCGTAACCATAATGCCGGGCGCACCGTTCACATTGGCATAAATATCATCGGCATTATCCGTCATGAATACATCCGCCACATCTCCGAGCGTGATAACGTCTACGCCGTCCATTTCCGGATTGATAAGAGGCATTTTTTTCAGAGCCTCGATATCTTCCGGCTTATCGCCGACCCTCACAAGATAGTCGATTCCTTCTTCCGTCACATAACCGGCCGGCATGGAAAAGTTCTGGGCCGCCAACAGAGATTTCACCGTGTCTGCCGTAAGAATGCCATTCATATCGGCCTGGTCATAAGCGTTTTCCCTCGCTTCTTCCAAATCTTCCTCGCCGTCCAGAATCTGCTGTAATGCGTCGGAAAGCTGTTCCGCCGTCTCATTCAGCTGTTCCTCGCCCTCTTTTAACTGCTCCAGCGCGGAATCGAGCTGCTCCTGTCCGGCTTCAAGCTGTTCTTCCCCGGCTTCCAGCTGCTTTTCGCTTGCCTCCAGCTGCGTCTCAGCGGTAGTAATCTGAAGTTCTCCGATGCTGATGACCGTCTGTGCATTGGCAAATTCAATGGCTGCCGTCAGGTTGCCCTGATACAGCTCAACAAGCGCACTGTCCAATTTATCGATATTTTCTATAATCGTAGGAAGCTGCGCCTCCAATGTGGCAATCATCGTTTCCTGCATCGCAACCGTTCCGGCAAGTTCTTCTCTCTGCGCCTTCATCGCTTCTATGCCTGCAGCGCCGCCCATCGCATCAATTGCCGCATTTAGCGTCGTCTTCATTGCCTCCAGCTGTACTTTGATTTCATCGACACTGATATTGTCGATATCAACCGGAAGCAGCTGAGACAATATCAACTTCTGCTCGTCGGAAAGCGTCCCGGAATCCCCTATTGACAATCCGTCTATCATCGCAATCGTGGCCACTGCCTCATTGTACTGTTCAATCGCTTCATCAATCTGGTCGATTCCCGCCTGCGCCGCTTCTTTTGCCGCCTGTGCGGTTGTAATTTCCAGCGTCAGATGTGTCTTGGCCGCTTCGAGGTCCGCTTTGGCAGTAATGATTTCCGTCTCGGCCTCCGCCAGCTTTTCCGTCATTTCCCCCTTTTTGCTGTCGAGTTCCGTTTTTCCTTCTTCCAGTTTCGTCTTATTTTCGGCGATTTCCGCTTTACCGTCTGCGAGCTTCTGTTTATTCTCTTCCAGTTCCACACGGCTGTCATCGAGTTCCTGCTGGTTTTCCGCAATTTCCTGCTTACTGTCGGCAAGCTCCGTTCTCGCATCGGCAAGCTCCGCCTGACCGTCATAAATTTCCTGCTTTCCGTCGGCAAGTTCCTGCTCAGCATCTTTCATTTCTTCATCTATCGAAGAAAATACCTGTTCATTGATGACGTCTATCTTTTCCTGCCGGATTATGACGTTGACGCTTTCCTCAAATAATCCCGTGGCGCTGGCGGAAGCCACACCTTCGATGCTTTCCAGTTCGGGAATGACGATTTTTTCTGTCATTTCGCTGACCTGCGCGTCGGTCATGTTCGTATTGCCCACAGCTGCAATCATGATGGGCAGCATGTCCGGATTCAGTTTCATAATAATAGGGCTTCCGATATCGTCGTTCCAATAGCTCTTAATCTGGTCCAGATTCTCCCGGATTTCTAGAGATACCGCATTCATATCCGCAGACTGCGCAAATTCCAGAATGACCATCGAATAATTTTCGCTGGAAATCGAGTTGATTCCTTCTATATTGCTGACCGTCGCCATCGAAGCTTCCACCGGCTTCGTTACGGCCATCTCTACCGTTTCCGGACTGGCGCCCGGATAAGTCGTCATGACGATTACATATGGAAGGCTGATACTTGGCAGCAAATCCGTTGACATTCTCGTAAAAGAAACGACGCCCAGGACAATCGCCAATATTACCGCCACCAGAACCGTATATGGTTTTTTTACACTGAACTTTCCTAACATATGTACCGCTGCTCCTTTTGTTTCCGTCCGACCGGTCGGTCGGTTATAATAGACAAAAAAACGCAGTCCTGACAACTTGCGTTTTCTGTATCGTTTCGCAGGGCCTCGCCCGCTATCTGCCGATTCTATCATACCGGCATGAGAATGGATGGAGGTGGATTCGAACCACCGAAGCAATTTGCAGCAGATTTACAGTCTGTCCCCTTTGGCCACTCGGGAATCCATCCATTTGCGTGAGATTTACCTCACATCTACCATTTATATCACATCATTCCTGAAATTGCAAGAAATTTTTCTTCTCCGGTCTGTCAGTAAGATGCTGCAAAATAATTGCGGACGTCGCCGGCAGCGTAATTTTTACTTTTCCGGCAACCACAGGATATTCTTTCGCTTCCGTTGAAAAACCTTCCGCCGTCGTAATAAGCAGCTGCTTTAACATGCACTCTTTCGGCATACCGAGATACCATACGGACAAATGCTGTGTCACCTCGTGGTCATTGTTATTCACCAGAATGACAGACTGCGCGTCTTTCGTAAAACGGCCGTAACCGATAACGTTATATTCTTCCACAATATACTTTAACGAACCTGATATAAATTCCCGGTTCTGTTTATGAATCTGAATGACTGCCCTGTGGAACGCTATCAGTTCTTTATCCTCATGTCCCCAGGGATAAGTACGCCTGTTATCCGGGTCCGTAAAACCACAGACGCCCGCTTCGTCTCCATAATAAATTGTAGGAGCCCCCATCCAGGTCATCTGGATAACGACTGCTTCCCGGAATACAGCCTTGTTGATTCCTTCTTCGGCGGCCTCCGGCCCCAGAGTATTGGTTCTGCCGACTTTCCGGTTCGTCCTCGTCAGAAAACGGGAATGGTCGTGATTGGACAGCTCGTTCATTGCCGTCTGCAAAGACTGTATCGGAAAGCAGGCACAATGATGTCTCATGGCGTCCCAAAAACTTTTGGCATTTCCGTACAAATCCTCGCGATGGTCATCGCTGTGTTTCTGCATACCGGTCAAAAACCAGGTAACCGGCTCCATAAACGCATCGTAATTCATGACCGTATCCCATTCGCTGCCTTGCAGCCATTCCTTCGGGCTTCCATAATGTTCGGCCAGAATAATCGCATCTGGGTTTGCCGTCTTGACCGCTTTCCGAAATTCCTGCCAGAATTTATGATTAAATTCCGGGCTATGTCCCAAATCTGCCGCCACATCCAGCCGCCATCCGTCCGCATTGTAAGGCGGAGACACCCATTTTTTCGCAATATGAAGAATATAATCAAATAATTCTCTGGAATTTTCAAAATTCAGCTTTGGAAGCGTGTTATGCCCCCACCAGCCGTCATAGGTGTCATTGTAAGGCCATTTATGCTGGTCATGAAAATGGAAATAATTATGGTAGGGGCTTTCCTTCTCAATATAGGCGCCTTTTTCATACCCTTCCACATTTTCATAGATTCTTTCTTTGTCCATCCATTTATTGAAAGAACCGCAATGATTGAAAACACCGTCCAAAATCACACGGATTCCTCTTCTGTGCGCCTCTTTGACGACTTCGGCAAAAAGAGCGTTGCTGGCTTCCAGATTTTCTTTGTTGGACACGCGATTGATATATTTGGAGGCAAAACGGTTCTCATGCTGCCCCGGCTGCAGTACATCTCCCGTATCATTGACAATTTTTCCAAAATGCGGGTCAATATTATCATAATCCTGTATGTCATATTTATGATTCGAGGGAGAAACGAACAACGGATTAAAATAAATCGCATCGATGCCCAGGTTCTGTAAATAATCCATTTTATCCAGGACTCCCTGTAAATCTCCGCCGTAAAACTCTCTTACACCCATCTGGGCCGGGTATTTATCCCAGTCCTCCACTTTAACGGTTCCTTCCCCGATATACTGGTACTCATTCGTCAGAACATCGTTCGACGGGTCGCCGTTATAGAAGCGGTCTACATAGATTTGATAAAAAACGGCGCCTTTTGCCCAGTCAGGCGTTTTAAATCCGGGAACAATCTGAAAATGGTAATACTCATTAATATCCCGTGCGACTCCTCTCGCGTCGAAGATACAGGATATCATACCCGCATGTATTTCAAAATAATAGGTCAGTTTTTCGTTCTCTAACTGTTCCGAATGCGCATAATAATCAAAATATTCATCTGATTCGGATTTTAACATCAGGTGCTTTTCATTCTTCGTCACAAAAAATACTCTGTCGATATTGTTTCTGGCAGTACGGAACCGAATCGTAACTTCCGCATATGCACTGGGTTCTGCCGGTGAAATAAAGTTTCCCGTCACATCTGTAAATAAAGCTTTCCTGTTAAAAACGGGACGCATTGACGAAATGTACTGATAATTTTGTTCTGCCTTAAAAAAACGGTTAAAATCCATATAAGCGAGCCTCCATCATCCATTATTACTGTCTTGTCTTTTTTACGCCAATCACATACTTTTTTCATGAAATCCGTTAAAGTAAAAAAGACAGCTTTGGAATCGCTGTCCTTTTTAGAGAAGGTATTTCTTCTTATGGGGTATAGCAAAAAACTATATAATGTA
>ERZ777305.2013-NODE-2013-length-19483-cov-6.142681_pt1 | contig 19483 bp, 19 predicted proteins | sample MGYA00374965_ERZ777305 | MGnify/ENA primary metagenome ERZ777305 (study PRJEB29328, sample SAMD00013331) | mouse gut metagenome | study: EMG produced TPA metagenomics assembly of the Metagenome analysis of fecal microbiota from mouse which was promoted... | reverse complement strand
TTGAAATTTTAAATTCCAGTGCAGAAGTAAATTCCACTGTAGTTTAAAATTTATATGAAAATAAAGATTTTTAGGAGTCAAAAAAACAGAATTCTGTTATAATCAAGACAGCTTCTTACAAAATATCTGATTTTCGGGTATAGAAAACAGACCGCTGGAGAGTTAGTGTGCCTGACTAAATTCCACCGGCAGCATGGTAAAAATGTGAAAACCTGAATTCCATCCTGACAGCAGATTTTGTGAGAGTGTTAACGGTTATATTTGATCAGCTTAGGCGTCAGGTTGACTTCATCAGGGTCGACCGGTCTAAGCTGAAGTGCTTTCAGGACAGCTTCACCGTATACTTCCAGTGCGACAGCATAGGGTGTCTTTCCCGAAAGGCTTTCCCGGGGAGTGGAATTGATATGGTTTACGATCAGGTTCACATCCCACTGGGTAAGGAACTCAAAACTGGTGCCTTTAGGCAGTATCATGCGGAGCATGGTATGGGCATTTTCCACACCGCCCTTCTGGCCGCTGCGCATGGGGTCACAGTAATAGATGTTTGACCTCTCTATGCCGTTTATGTCAGTCTCCAGGGCATCAGGGTCACCGAACTCAGAGCCCCTGTCCGTCAGGAGGGTATGAAAAAGGCAAAGGAAATCATAAGTGCCAAGCTTCTTTTCCAGACGGTCGAATACGGCACGGACAGCGCCCTTTGTACAGCGGTTCATCAGGAATGCAAGAAAGAGTTTTTCCCGTTTTAAAAAGAAGGTCAGGAGTACCTTTTTTGACTCATTAGAGGAGTGAACGGTATCCATCTCCGTCCAATGGTCAGAGGAAAGCGCCTGAAAGTCAGTATACATCCTGCCCTGAAAGACGGTACGGTCTTTGATCTGTGTGTTATGGCACTTACGAGGTTTGAATTTTACCTTGCGTTTGAGATCGATGTTCCTTGCGGTAAAGAGGCCCTCATCCAGATAGGTATAAAGAGTCCTGACGGACATATCCAGTTCGGGGTGGTTTGTGATGATCTGGTAAGGGGACTGCCCCTGTGAGATCAGCGGGGAGATGACCATATCCTTCTGCCTCAGTTCATGCTTTGTCATACTGATGCCGGAACGGGAACTGGTAAGAAGTTCCCTGTACTTCCTGTCGGCAAACTTTGCATCGTAGCAGTATTTATGGGCGATGGTACAGTGGTTTATGGCGTTGGTGCATCCGTTGCAGACATAAGGTGCCTTATCGAGGCGGCTGCAGCGTTCCCTTACAAAGTCAGGGCAGGTCTGGTTACAGGTAGGACAGGAAGCGCACTTCACATCGCAGAGGATGATCTTACGGCATACATTGGTCTTCCTGCAGCGGTAGCGGTGGATACAGAAGTTGTGGGCGTTATAGAAAGTGCCTTTATGGTACCAGTCACTAAGCCGGTGGGCCCTGACCTCTTTGGAGATGGTGGTAGGGTCTTTGCACAGGTACTTAGCGATCTCTTTGAAAGAGAGACCTTGGTTTAAGGAACGTTCAATATATCTGCGGTCATCAAGGGTAAGGTGTTTCTGGTTGCCTGGTATGTATCTGCTCATGGGGAACCTCCTTCTACTGCTGTCAGGAGGGCATGGAGAGTATAACACTGATATGTGAAAGAGTAAACTCTACTCTTGCGGAGGTAAATTCCACTGTATGGCGGAGGAGTGGAATTTAAAATTTTAATTTTGGAGATGCACAAAACTTTTGTTTTTGCTATGTAAATGCGGGTTTTTTTGATATAATAATAAATACGGCGGGAGACTGGTACAAATCCTTCATCATATATGGTGAGTGGACGTTTGTGCAGGCGGAAAGGAGAGAATTTGCGATGTACCTGAAGCGGAAGGCGTATGATGAGCTGACAGCCTGGAAAAAGCGTCCGGATCATTCCACTCTGGAAGTATCCGGTGCAAGGCAGGTAGGTAAAACCTATATTGTAAACCGATTTGCAGATGAGCAGTACAGCCAAAAAATATATATAAATTTGCTGGATCTTTCCGGGGAACTTTTTTTGGAGCAGTACCGGGAGTTGTGGCAGGAAATGAAATCGGGAAAAAGATACCAGAATCCAATATATGAACTGATTAAAAGGTATCAGCCTGACTTTGAGGATTCAGAGGACACAATTGTTATCATTGATGAAATTCAGGAATCGGCGGATATATACAACCGCATCCGGGAATTCACACGCACACTGAAATGTGATTTCATCATTACAGGGAGTTATTTGGGAAGAATATTGAAGAAAGAATTTAAGTATTCTTCCGGTGATCTGGATTACCTTGAAATCTGTACGCTTGGATTTGAGGAATTCCTGACAGCCCTTAACTGCATAGATCTGTATGAGAAGATGAGCCTATGCGGAGAAAGTGATACAGAAGTCTATCAGGAACTGCAGAAATTGTATAACGATTACTGCAAGATTGGCGGGTATCCGGGCGTTGTCCTGAAATATCTGGGAAAGGCGCCCTTGCAGGACTGTCAGGCAGAATTGCTTAAAATTATCCGTCTTTTTACCAATGAGAGCAAGAGGTACTTTGAGGACATATTGGACGCCGCTGTTTATGAAAATATCTTCTCCGGTATTGCCCGCATTCTGGCCAAAGAAAAGAAAGGCTTTGATGAGGACAGCTTCAGCGAGGAACTGCAGGGCATTGTTGTGAAGGATTATTCCAGCAATATAACCAAGGCATCGGTAAATAGGGCGATTGACTGGCTTTACAGTTCAGGAATCATAGGATTTGCCGGCAAGCTGCCTGAATGCAGTATTTTGGATTACAAGGCAAAGGCAAGATGCTACTTTATGGACATCGGGCTTGCAAATTACTTTCTGACAAAGGCAGGCGTCCCTAAAACCACGGTGTCCGGTATTATAAACGAAAATTTTGTTTACCTTGATTTAAGGCGCCGGATCGCTCACCCAAGCGAGATCGCACTGGAAACCCCTGCTTTTGCAACCTTGGGTAACGGTGAAATTGATTTTTACGTAAAGGAACTGGCATCGGAAAGGACATATGCAGTCGAAGTAAAATCCGGAAAAAACAGCGGAAAGACTGTAGCAGAAGCTTTAGAAAAGAAAAAAGCCGATTTCGTTCTGTATGCAAAAGGCAACACTTGCGGCGGAAAAGTGGATAACACAATTACTATTCCAATTTATGGAATCCAGAAGTTTAAGTTTTGAATAATATAATAAGGAAGGAAAGCTGCTTATGACTGTCGTGGTCAATGAGCAGCTTTTTTTATTTGGAGGGTTTATATGGAACTTATGACAAAAGAAATTGAAGAAAGGCTGGAACAGATAGGTTTATTTCCTGAAATTGAAGATATGCATGAAGCAGAAGTAATCGTTAAATATTTCAATCCCTGCGGAGCCGGTACATGGCTTGTTGTGGGTGGTGAACGTTACGGAGATGACTGGGAGCTGTACGGATATGCCAACATAGGATATGAATGGGAATGGGGAAGCATTATGCTGAGTGAACTGGAAGCTTACAGAAGTCCTCTATTAATAGGCATAGAACGAGATTTATACTGTGCGGGAAAATGTGTCCGGGAACTCGCCAATATATGTTAAGAGGTATGGACAAATGCTGATTTTATCCTTATTCAACTATAAAAATATTTCAGGAAAGGAGTAATAACGAATCCCGGTAAACCGGGTTGACCTGTGAGGGTGTCAAACACAGAGAAGAAAAGGGCAGAGCAGCGGCGTGAAAGAGGTATGGTGGAAGTTGCTCTACGAAAGCCATATTTAAGTAGCATGGGAGGCCAGATGCCCTATCCACGAACGGAATTTGTTTCGTGGTGTTATGAAACAGAAATTAAAAGTATGCTGGATCTCGGCAGGAATATCATCATTCATGGCAGGATACCTTGCAGGAGATGTCGATGAGTGGATTTATATTGATATTGCCGATCAGCACGAGGACAGTATGAGATTTATCCATGACTGCGAAAAAGCAATCGGAAAGGAGATACAGATATTAAAATCAAGCCAGTATACGTGTGTGGAAGATTGCGTCCGGGCATTTGGCGGTTTCCGCAATCCCCGGAATGGGTTTGCGCCATGTACGAACTGGCTTAAAAAGAGAATACGGAAGCAATGGGAAGCGGAACATCATGAATATGCGCTTACGTATGTGTGGGGCTTTGATTTAAAAGAAAGGAACAGGGCAGACAGGACTGCAGCAGAAAATCCGCAGGCAGAGCACGAATTCCCTTTGATTGAGAAAAATTTATCAAAGAAAGCTGTTCACGGCCTCTTTAAAAATCTGTTTTCCTTTCCCAGACCCAGGATGTATGAAATGGGTTACCCCAATAATAACTGCGTAGGGTGCGTGAAAGGAGGGTTCGGTTACTGGAACAGAATAAGGAAAGACTTCCCAGAAGTCTTTCAACAGAGAGCGTCACTGGAAAGAATGGTTGGACACTCAATGCTGAAAGATTATAAGGGACAGCCGGTATATCTTGATGAGCTAGAACCAGACAGAGGAAATATGGATACTGAAATATTTCCGGAATGCAGCATCATGTGTTATCTGATAACAGCCTCAGAAAAAGCCAGATCTGAATAAAGAGAAGAATGGATACAATCATGGAAATCATTGAAAGGGCAGTCATGCCAAACGGAACAGAAATCCAGCTAGAGGATTGGAACAGTCGCAACACACTCAAATATCCCGATGTGTATGGACTGGCTATTGGTGCTTATCCGATTGCAAAGAACACCGGAAAAGGCAGATGGGTAGAAAGCAGTGAAAGGTTTCGGCTTACGATTTCCCACAATAACCACTCAGGCTATTCAAATGACGATGTAAAAGCGGATTTTATTGCATTAAAAACGGGGGAAAGCGCCTGGAGGACCTAGCCGCACGTTTCTGGAACGGAAAAAGGGATATGTATTATCTTGGAATGATTCAGTCGCAGGAACTATAGGCAATAGATTGCGGTATGAATAGTAAATTTGATCACGATGGAAAGGAACTTAATTGTCGCTACTCATGTAAAAATATGGAAGCAGCCTTAATAAAGAAAGGATGAATTTCTGATGAAATATCTCCGGGTGATTATCAGGGATAATGCAGCAAGAGAAGAAACGAGTTATACGGTCTGATTTTTCATTTAGGCTATCAAAGAACACAGTGGGAGGGTGATATCGATTCAATTCGTATCACCCTATTTAATATAACAGACATGCCCGTGTTCTGCGATAAAAGTCCACTTAGGCGTAGCTGTCGGTGAATTTTATAGCGACTACCAAGGTTTACACTGTGAGGTGTGGGCGCGAAGAAGGGATGGCGAAATCGTAGCCCTACGAACAGAAATTTGATAATAAGGCTTTATAATACAGTGGGTAAGGTGACTAAAGGCAGCGAAGTCTAAAAGGTTGCCGTGACCCATATATGTAAATCAGGAGGGTAGACGATGAAAGAACATGAATTTATCTCATGAGGCCTCACAGATAGTCTCATTAGCTGTAGTAGCAACGAACTGTGAAAAGTCAACAGAGGCCATAGTAGACAGCCTATAAAAATGGAGATAAGCCGAAAGGCTGAACAATGTAACAGTGCAAACAAATGTATGTACCGGTGAGCAACTGACAGCAGATGTAAGCGAAACATATATGAACCGTAAATGCACAACATAAGAGTTGCCGCAGGGAGCGGAAAAGAATGAGCGCACAAAGGGGCAGACGGAATAGACGACATGGAACTTGACGGATATATCCGTAAGAACTGTGACAGTATCAGAGAAAGGAGTTATAAGCCCAGCCAGTTAGAAGGGTAGAGATACGCAAACCAGACGGAAGAGGAAAAGATGTGGTGTAGAGCGACAGATTACTATGGGGGAGGGGGAGCGCTATCAGTGGATAGTGACGAAAACATGTGTGATCAGAGCAATCTCAAAAGAAAAGCTGTCACAGGTGGGACTGGTAAGTTGTTTCGATTATTATATGGAGCGTCATGCTTTGAAGTTATGTTGAACCACCGTATGCCAAACGGAACATACTGGTGGCGTAAGAGGGGTGATTTAATTTCCCATACTCAATTACGCCAATCCATTTAGAAAATTTGCCTCCTAACGATATATGGCGTGGAACGCAGGAAAATCTCCCTGCCAGATCAGAAAGAGGAATTATGGAACATATAAATATTGATATAGAAAAACAGCGGCAGCTTCTGAAGGGAAGCAGAATTCAATGTAAATTGTGTAGCAGTTATTTTTAGTTTGCGAATTTAATCTGCAGGAAAGCTGCAGCAGGTGGGTACTTTATTTTGTTGCGTCACACTGAGGACTGACTATTCAGCTTTTTCTCTGTTTTTGTTATATTATGACGACAGTTCTTTTGTCACTGCCAATACGAAAGGGCATATTAACTAAATAACAGGTCTGAGCTGTCTCGTCAGTATTAATCGCCAGCCCTATTAATAAATCAGGTAATAATGTAAATAATCATTCCTGACAAGGCAGATAATGGAATATAAAAAAGCAGTTCCGTTGGAGATATCAGGCAATTCCATAATTTATTTTTTTTGATACCCGAAAAAGCCCTAATGTCCATGTTAAAATCAATTTGATTTGGGGTTAATTCAGTCACGTGCTCATATAACGCCCTGTAAGAGCGTTCTTTCGATAAATAAAATGCATCAAGTCCCCAGAAAATAATAATTGGAATAAACAAAAACCAAAAATTTGTTCCGATAGTATCTCCTGATAATGTAAATATTCCAGCTACCAAAGTAACTGTCCAGCCCTTTAAGGCAAAAGAATTGTTTGCCATTCTGCTTATGACTTCTTGTATCATTTCCAAGTATCTCATTTTTGACTCTTCCATAGGTACTCCCTTTTCAATAGTATGATCTCAGCGGATTTTGTCAGAAAAGAAATGCAGCCGCCTGTCCAGCAAAAGATATTCATTTTTTATCTCGCCATGAATTTCTGATTCCAACACTACCTTCCCATCGGGAAGTCGAACGAACTCAATCCGATTCTGTCGACCGAAAACAAGCATCAGTTGTTACATATATCGATAAAACATGACATATATTTTCTGTCTTTGCTACATCTGCTGATAAAAGTGTTTATTCATTTATATTATATTTCCTTTATTTAATTGAGTATAAAGTTTCAATTCGCCCATAACATTCTACTCCATTTTCTGACATTATAATATTTTTTGTATATGGAAAGAGGAATCTGGCATTATAGAAATCTTGTTAAATTCTTTCCCGTATTTCCATATTGTAACGATACCGTTACTGTCCACTATAATGATGGTATCATATTGCTGATATATCTAAAGCCTGATAATATCTTTTTATGGATGCTACCCATTAATGATAAGATATTACTTTTAAGCTCCATAAACGTAAATATTCTTTGGCTCAATCGATTAAAAAATTTTTTCGCCAATAAAAGTATATGTATTGCATTCGTAAATTTCCTAATTATGTTCTGTTTATATGCTTTCTTAAATAGAATTATAATTATACGACTATTATTATGCAACTAATATTTGTCATAAATTTTTCGTTTTTAAATTACTACATAGAAACGTACGTATAAGCAAGCAGGATACATAGCTGACTTGAAATTTTAAATTCCAGTGCAGAAGTAAATTCCACTGTAGTTTAAAATTTATATGAAAATAAAGATTTTTAGGAGTCAAAAAAACAGAATTCTGTTATAATCAAGACAGCTTCTTACAAAATATCTGATTTTCGGGTATAGAAAACAGACCGCTGGAGAGTTAGTGTGCCTGACTAAATTCCACCGGCAGCATGGTAAAAATGTGAAAACCTGAATTCCATCCTGACAGCAGATTTTGTGAGAGTGTTAACGGTTATATTTGATCAGCTTAGGCGTCAGGTTGACTTCATCAGGGTCGACCGGTCTAAGCTGAAGTGCTTTCAGGACAGCTTCACCGTATACTTCCAGTGCGACAGCATAGGGTGTCTTTCCCGAAAGGCTTTCCCGGGGAGTGGAATTGATATGGTTTACGATCAGGTTCACATCCCACTGGGTAAGGAACTCAAAACTGGTGCCTTTAGGCAGTATCATGCGGAGCATGGTATGGGCATTTTCCACACCGCCCTTCTGGCCGCTGCGCATGGGGTCACAGTAATAGATGTTTGACCTCTCTATGCCGTTTATGTCAGTCTCCAGGGCATCAGGGTCACCGAACTCAGAGCCCCTGTCCGTCAGGAGGGTATGAAAAAGGCAAAGGAAATCATAAGTGCCAAGCTTCTTTTCCAGACGGTCGAATACGGCACGGACAGCGCCCTTTGTACAGCGGTTCATCAGGAATGCAAGAAAGAGTTTTTCCCGTTTTAAAAAGAAGGTCAGGAGTACCTTTTTTGACTCATTAGAGGAGTGAACGGTATCCATCTCCGTCCAATGGTCAGAGGAAAGCGCCTGAAAGTCAGTATACATCCTGCCCTGAAAGACGGTACGGTCTTTGATCTGTGTGTTATGGCACTTACGAGGTTTGAATTTTACCTTGCGTTTGAGATCGATGTTCCTTGCGGTAAAGAGGCCCTCATCCAGATAGGTATAAAGAGTCCTGACGGACATATCCAGTTCGGGGTGGTTTGTGATGATCTGGTAAGGGGACTGCCCCTGTGAGATCAGCGGGGAGATGACCATATCCTTCTGCCTCAGTTCATGCTTTGTCATACTGATGCCGGAACGGGAACTGGTAAGAAGTTCCCTGTACTTCCTGTCGGCAAACTTTGCATCGTAGCAGTATTTATGGGCGATGGTACAGTGGTTTATGGCGTTGGTGCATCCGTTGCAGACATAAGGTGCCTTATCGAGGCGGCTGCAGCGTTCCCTTACAAAGTCAGGGCAGGTCTGGTTACAGGTAGGACAGGAAGCGCACTTCACATCGCAGAGGATGATCTTACGGCATACATTGGTCTTCCTGCAGCGGTAGCGGTGGATACAGAAGTTGTGGGCGTTATAGAAAGTGCCTTTATGGTACCAGTCACTAAGCCGGTGGGCCCTGACCTCTTTGGAGATGGTGGTAGGGTCTTTGCACAGGTACTTAGCGATCTCTTTGAAAGAGAGACCTTGGTTTAAGGAACGTTCAATATATCTGCGGTCATCAAGGGTAAGGTGTTTCTGGTTGCCTGGTATGTATTTGCTCATGGGGAACCTCCTTCTACTGCTGTCAGGAGGGCATGGAGAGTATACCACTGATATGTGAAAGAGTAAACGCCACTTATGCAGAGGTAAATTCCATCGTATGGCGAGGGAGTGGAATTTAAAATTTTAATTTTTGAGCAGGATACATACAACTAAAATGACTGGAATAGATTTATATTTTATGATATGATAATGTAAGTACGCATCTAGTTAAATATAGTTTGGTTAGTAGTTCAGAAAATGACAACAACAGTATATTCAAAGTAGTAGAAAAGAGGGATTCAAAGTGTTTACAGGTTTTAATGTTCAAATTGAGGATAAGAAAAAATTTGGGGAATACCATGATGTAGGTTCAGACATCTATAAAAAACAAATACAAATAATTAGCACCAGTTTAGAAAAATATATCAATCCGGATGGTTCCTTGAATGAAATGAGAATAGAAGATGATTGGTTTCCGGAAGTTAAGGCACATGTTTTTCTGTCTCATTCGCACAATGATATAGATTTTGTTAAATCATTTGCCGGATGGCTAAATAAAAAGTTTGGGATTATAGCATTCATTGATTCCAGTGTGTGGGGTAACTCGGATGATTTATTAAAGTCAATTGATAATAAATTTTGTGTTTCTTCACGAGATGATAATGGTGCAATTGAAACATATGCCTATAAATTGAGAAACAAATCAACAAGCAATGTTTATATGATATTGTATACGGCATTGATGAAAATGATAGACAATACAGAATGTTTAATGTTTATTAATACACCTTCATCTCTGAAATGGTCCGACATGATTTCAAAAAAGGCATCTACTGAATCACCATGGATTTACGGTGAGTTGTTGGCTTCAAAGCTTATAAGGAATCGTTCAAGAGAAGTACACAGGTGTTTATTCCAGACGCGGGATTTAAAACATATTGAGGAAAGTAAGGATTTTGATGTTGAATATGTATTTGATAAAAAACATTTGATAGATATATCGGACTATAATTTGAGATGTTTTGAAGAAGAATCACGCTATTATAAAAATGCATATGAAGCGTTGGATAATTTTTATCAACAGAATGGAATAGACTTAGAACAAGGCCTCATTAACGATTAACGAAATAAGTTTGCTTTGTGTATTTAGTGGTTATTCTTCTTGATGAAAGATATTAACAAATGTCTTTATAAAGTTGTCACTTTTAATTTGTGGCAGCTTTTAAATTTAAAATCATTAAAGGCAAAATCATAATTCTTTTACGCTTTAATTACAATATTTTGAAAAAGATTCCTCTTGATAAGAATATTCTTACGAAATACAAAAACAGAAATTTTCCACAATTCAAGCTGTTCACAATTACAGATCTGATAATCATTTAAATGGTATTACCATTTTTATATTCCATCGCTATATATAAAATTCATAAAGGGATACACATCGCCTAAAAATCACATTAGTCTTTACTCTATTATCCGGACATCAATACACAAAATAACTATATCAAATATCGTATAAACTGATAGGTAATGAATATAGCTTTTGCATCATGAATATTTTGAAATTACTATGTGTATCTGATTTGAAATTCTTACTTGTACAAAAATAATCAAAAGTTATTCACGAAAAATATGAACTACAGTTACGTTCTCAATGCAATCGAAAAATGTTAATATACACTATATTAAATGAGTTTTGGATTTATGCCAAAGTCAGATTTGCGCCTAATTGCAATATTTGAAAATATATTTTCAAACAACTCAAATATATTAATGAATTATATATGGTATCCGTAGTTCAGTTGGCTAGAGCGCCAGATTGTGACTCTGGAAATCGCGGGTTCGAGTCCCGTCGGATACCTTGCCTAAAAAGGAGCCAAGGGCGAAAACATAGAACGTAAAAGAGGGATTGTTCTTTGGTTTTGCTATAGGCTCTTAATTTATTTAGCGAGGTGATTAGTATGAGCGAAATTATTACTAAAGTCCTTCCTGGTTTTATGGAATTGTTGCCCGAAGAACAAATTGAGTTTGACCGTATAAAAAATATAATTGCTACAACATATAAACAATACGGTTTTACTGCTCTGGATACTCCAATCATTGAACGTAGCAAAACGCTTTTAGCCAAAGCTGGCGGCGAAACGGAAAAACAAATTTATTGTGTAGAAAACGGAAATGGTGCAGGGGTAGGTAATTCAGACGAAAACGGAAAAACAGATTTATCCCTTCGATTCGATTTAACAGTCCCTCTTGCAAGATATGTTGCCGAACATTTCAATGAATTATCTTTTCCATTTCGGCGTTGCCATATATCGAAAGTATATCGTGGAGAACGGCCCCAAAAAGGTCGGTTTCGTGAATTTTATCAGTGCGATATTGATGTAATCGGAAAAGATAAATTAAGTATACGGTATGACGCAGAAATTCCCAGTATTATTTATCAACTGTTCAAACAATTGAATTTTGGGAAGTTTACAATACGAATCAACAACAGAAAAATTTTAAATGGACTTATAGACTCGCTGAATATTGATACAGATAAAGTTGAAATTTTAAGAATAATTGACAAAACAGAAAAAGTTAGTAGAGATGACTTGGTTTCACAGTTCAAAGATCAAGGATTAACCAACGAATCTGTTGAAAAATTACTTAATTTTATTGACATAGAGGGTCCTACGAGTGAAGTAATATCAAAACTTAAAAGTTTAGGTATAAATAATGCCCTTTTCTTAGAAGGTATTGAAGAATTAGCAACCGTTACATCTATGATGGTTGAAATGGGGGTTGAATCTGACTATTTCAAGATAGATTTATCAATTGCACGAGGACTTGATTATTATACTGGCACTGTATACGAAACGGTATTGAATGATTATCCTAAAATAGGATCTGTTTGCTCTGGTGGGCGTTTTGATAACCTTGCGTCTTATTATACTACAGAAAAATTGCCTGGGGTTGGTATTTCCATTGGCTTAACACGTTTGTTTTATCAGTTACGGGAGGTTGGATTAATTACATGTACAAAAAAAACCATTGCTGATATTGTGATAGTACCTATGGATGATTCAAATATAAAAACAGCTTTTCATACAGCAAATTGTTTAAGAGCAGATGGTTTTAATGTTGATGTATTGCTTGAGGACTTAAGCGTCAAGAAAAAATTCACATATGTAAGGAAAAAGGAGGCTTCTTTTACAATTGTTATAGGATCTGAAGAAGAAGCAACGAGTCAATTAACTATTCAATACAAAACAAATGGGGAGTTAAAAAAAGAATCAATGACAATTGATCTGATTTCTGAATTTATAAAAAATCATTATTATGAAGTGGGGAATTAGTAATGAAAGAATTTTCATATCAAATATTTTTGCCTGGCGGGAATGCAACTGCATTAGTATTTGACTCAGAAAATAACCTGCAGTTTCGGAAAACAATAAATGATACTATAATGAAAACCTTTCCTTACATTGAGCAGGTCGGGTTTCTTTCGTCTGACACTGAAAAACCAGAACTTATTATGGCCGGAAACGAATTCTGTGGAAATGCTACGCGTTGTGCGGCATGGCATTTTCTTAAAGGCATCCCGGGAGAAATAAAAATAAAAGTTTCTGGAGTTGACAGAATGTTAAAAGCAGGTGTAACTAAAGAATATGAAGCATGGGCGGAAATGCCGGTCAATAATCATCTGACGGATATTAAAGAAGTGTCGGATGGATTTTATCTTGTCGAAATGGAAGGAATCAGTCACATCGTTATTATACCTGAACAATCAAAAAAATATATAGGACAAGCGGATATAAAAGCTCTGGGAAAAGAAATTCTTACTAAATATCAATTATTAGATGTTCCTGCTGCTGGAGTTATTTTTATCGAAGCAGAAACTGGTACATATAAAATACATCCCTGTGTTTACGTTTCTGCGATAAATACTCTATTTTATGAAACGGCATGTGGAAGCGGTACAATAGCAACAGGATTAGTAATTGCAATGTTAAGGAAAAAAAGTGTTGAAATACCAATAATGCAACCTTCGTCAAAAATAATAAAAGCTATTGTCTGTTGTGAAGATTCTACAGTAACAAAAGCTTTAATATCCGGAAAAATAGAAACTAACGGATTGATTTATAAAGGATTGGGATAAAATGCAAAATTTACATTATATACAAATGAAAGATCAAGAGGATCTGTATTCTTTACTGAATAAAAAATTAATCCTTAAATTATATAAAGATTGTTTTAAAGAACCTCCTTACGAAGAGGATTTTAACGAAGCAGAAATAAACTCCATATTCTTACATTATTTGAAAGAAGGAGTCTTAATGTTTTGCTATACCGATAACATGGAAAATATAATTGGATTTGCAGCTGCTATACCTCTTAAATGCGAAAAAGAAGTAGCTGATTTGGCTCAAAATCATGGATATGATCCCTCAATCGATTGGTATTATGCAGATGTAGGTATTGCAAAAGAATTTAGAGGCAATGGAATATGTAAATACTTAGCAACAGAATTAATTAAACGTATTCCTGCAAGTAGAATCATCATGCGCACGCAAGAAAAAAACGCTGCTTCACTAGGATGTCATAGAAAAATAGGGTTTGAAATCATAGATGGAATGTATCAAGTTATTAAAAAAACTCGAATTTCAGGTATCGAAGAAGAAGACAAACGAATTTTTCTAAGATACAACAAAGATGTAAAAGGAGAATAATGTGCATAAATCTCTTAATGCAGAAGTTATAAAATATTTAGATAAGTATAATAAAGATTTTGAAAAGCAATATGGATATTGTTTCTGTCGATGCTACTCCTGTTTTTTACCGATACTACTAGATGTATATGAAAAATCAAAAACAGATAAATCACTGCAAGATAAAATATCAACGGCGGTTCAGACAATAAATGACGATTACCTTTACAGCGCAGATTTTAAAATGGGAACTCGATTAAAGTCTGGTTTAATATGCGGGTATGATTGTAGGCATTACGAAGATACTCCTGAGGCTGCTCCTTTGTCCTTTTGGGAAATAGATAAATCAAATTTGCGGTTATTATTAGAATTATTAGATAACCTTGACAAATTTGATATTGTTAATAATATCAAGAAAAGTTAAAAGCGAGGTAATGGTTGTGAATCAAACTGCTGCACAATATAAACAAGATATATTAAAACGTTTGGAAAATAAATTTGTCAAATACAATGATTTATTGTCTGTTCAAAATAGTGATGGAGACACTGACAAGGAAGGATTTTATGTTATTCCCAATACAGGTTTTGGTGTCATTGGTCGTTTCCAAGCAATAAAGGATATGGAAAATGATACTCATAATATTATAGTCAGAGAAACAGTATACAAAAAATTGTGTGATGCAGACAGTGTATTGAAACGCAAAGCAGGATATGAAACTTGTCAGCTTGTTGTAACCTATGGTTATAGAAGTCCCGAGATTCAAGAAGAACTTTTTAAAGATAAAATAAGTCAAAAAAGAGAAGATTATCCTTTAAAGTCCGAACTTGAATTAATTGAAATGGTGCATCGTGAAATTGCACATCCAAGTGTTGCCGGGCATCCAACAGGAGGCGCAGTGGATGTTACAATTTATGACTATAAAAAAGAAGAGTACTTAGACTTTGGAACTAAGCTTTACGACTTTTCTTCAAAAAATATTTATTATGATTCTAATGATATAACAAAAACAGAAAAGAAAAACAGAAAAGTATTAAGATCAGTAATGTGCCAGCAGGAGTTTGCTCCATTTGATGGTGAATGGTGGCATTTTTGTTATGGGGATAAAGAATGGGCTTTTTATAAATCCAGAAGGAGTAAGTTTAGTAAGGGCGCTGATAGTATTGAATATAAAGCACTTTATCAGCAAAAAGAATACAAAGAGATTTCTCAAATTGTATACAATGAAAAATTTAAAACACACGTTCACGATAACCAACTACGTATTAGACTTGCTATGCAAAAGGATGGTCGCTTAACGGAAGAAACATTAGCCATTCTTAAAAAATCTGGAATTGAAATAACACCGGACAAAAGAGGATTCCTAACAAAATGTAACAATTTTCCTCTTGAAGTATTATTTGTCAGAGATGATGATATTTCAAAGTTAGTGGATGCTGGTGTTGCAGATATTGGAATTGTAGGAGAAAATGTTTATAGGGAAAACAATAGCAAAAGTATAATAAAAAGATACTTGGGATTTGGAAAATGTTTTTTGGCATTGGCAATACCAAAGAACTCTAATATAAAAACACTACATGATTTAAATGGGAAGAAAATTGCAACATCATACCATAAATTGACCGAAGACTTTCTTAATGAAAAAGGCATCAAAGCGCAGAGTATAATAGACATAGCAGGATCTGTCGAAATTGCGCCTGTAATTAAATATGCCGATGCTATTGTCGATTTGGTTTCAACAGGTGGTTCGCTTCGTCAAAACGATCTCGAAGTTTTTTTTAATATTCTGAATTCTCAATCAATTTTGATAGAGAATCCAGAAGTTGTAAAAAATGAGAAAAAAGAACGGATTGTATCACAATTAGTTCAGCGCATTGATTGTTACCTGATTTCAAAAAAATATAAACGCGTAACAATGATGGTTCCTAATGAACAATTAGATTATGTTGTCCAAATCATTACCAAAGTAAACATAGCGGATAACATGGATGATGACCCTATTGAGGACGAGGTCACAGAAGAAAATAATAGCTTTGATGAAAGCAATAACAAAGATGATACAATAATTGATATGCGAGCGCCTATTTCTACTCCTCTACAAGGTTATGACGGAAGATGGCATTCGCTTCAAACTATTATGAAACTATCCGAGTTGTGGGAGAAAACAGAAGAATTAAAATCTCACGGTGTTAGAAATATAGTTTTTTTTGATATAGAAGGTATAATTGATTAGAATATAAAGGTAGATGTATGGGAGAAAAACAACTTAAATTAAGGGAACAATTATGTTTCTTATCTGAAGCAATGTTGCATCTAGAAACTCTTGAAGAATATGAAAATTTTTTGCATGATATTTTAACTAATCAGGAAATAGGGATGTTATCACAGCGCCTTCGTATTGCCATACTTTTATCAGAGGGAAATACATTTAAAAGCATTTCAGATAAGACGGGGGTAAGTTCTGCTACCATTGAAAAGGTAAAACAGTCATTTTTCTACGGAGAAGACGGTTACAAAACAATAATTGATCGAATGAAAAGTAATGATCATTCTAAGAGGGATACACATGAATTGTGACGTTTTTATTTGTCATCGAAGCGAAGGACCAAGTGGTATATTTGCAAACTGGTTATATAAAGAATTGAAAGATATAGATTATCTAGATATATTTTTCTCACCACTCACTGTAAATCATGGATGTAATTTTATAGAGACTATTGACAAAGCAATTAAATTAACCCATGTGTTTATATTAGTACTTAGTCCAAATTTTTTTAAAAACTGTATACGAGAAAATGATGTTGTAAAACATGAAATTAAGGTTGCAGCCCAAAATTCTAATATAACCTTTTACCCTATCGTATTAGAACATTTTAAGTATGATAATGAAGACTTATCATGTTTTACATCGGAAGAAATTAACCGGTTTAGATACCAAACTCCGATTTCTTATAATGGAATATACAATACCTTATTTATTGATAAAATTAAAGATGATATATTATATATACTAAATCATGGACTCTGTATAGAAGACTTAAAAAGACGTAACAAAAACCGCTATTGGGGTGCTAATGAGGAAAAAGAGAAGACATTCCTTAAATGCCAAACCGATATGTTATTGAAATACGACAAAAAGATTTATGAAAATATTACCTTTCCAGAGCAAATTATTTTAGATCTTGGATGCAATGATGGCTATGATACAATGGTTCGATTTAAAAATATTTCTAACGCAAAAATTGTTGGGATCGACCGGGATTCTGATTGTATTCAATCTGCAAATATTAATTATGGCAATGAAAATATTCATTTTTATTGCCACGATATAGAAAATAGCAATTTCAATTCTGTTTTATGCGATATAAAGAATAACTTGCATATTAAGTGTTTTGATTTAGTAAATTTATCTATGGTTTTATTGCATACCGTAAATCCATATCAACTTCTAAAAATAATACGTTCTCATATAAATAAAAATGGCATACTGTTTATTAGAGATATTGATGATGACTTCAGTTTGGCATATCCAGATAAAGATAAAATATTCCATAAAATGATAAATATTTGTAGCTATTGCGATATTCTCGGATGTCGAAACGGTGGTAAAGCAATTTACTCCTATCTAAAACAGAGTGGATTTTCAGAAGTATGCATAGAAAAAATAAGTCTAAATACATCAACAATGAATTATGAAGAAAAAGAATCTTTATTTAATTTATATTTTGGATATTTACCAATAGCACTTAAAAAAACAATGGAAACCCACCCCCATAATATAAAAATTCAAAAAGATTATAATTGGGTTTGTAAAAATCTTGAATGTGCAAATCAAGAATTTCATCAAAGTGATTTTATCTTTTATGTTGGATATATTATTTATACTGCAAGGATATAATAATTCATATATGAAAACAAGGGAATATGGAAATTTGCAATTTACGGAGCCCAACGTCCACTGTTGCGTTTTTGAGCGACCATCTTGCGGAATAAAACGAATCAATCTCATATGAGCATTGATAATACATTGCAGCCGTTTTGCTCCGCAAAACCAATCGTTAAAGGATGCCATATGCAAAGGTTTGCTTTATATTAAAAATTGTGTTTATCTCGGTATGTATATAAATACGCAAATTTGGAAAACTAGGAATAAAAATCTATAATTAGAAATATAGAGCGATAAACCTATCAAATTATAAACTGCATATTGGGAGTAAGGATTTTGGGAAAAAAAAAGATTTTGGAAATGCTCATACAAGAATTGATTGAACAGGCGTTAAGTTTTCGTAGAGAAAACTGTAATCCCGTAGAAAAAAAACTCTATCATGAAGTCGGGGAATTATCTAAACAAAAGGAAGATGTTATAGCAAAACTTGCAGAAAAAGATTGCCAAGTGATTAAGAATTATATTTTAAAAATGAATCTTATTGCTGATCAAGAATGTAAATATCTCTATGTTCAAGGTGCAAGAGACTGCGTAGAAGCATTAAAAAAGCTGGGCGTATTGTAGCCCTAAATTGGTATTCCAATTATTTTGCAATTTTTTAACAGCTGAATAACTCAATTTTGGCAGCATAAAAACTTCTAAAAACTACATTAAAGTGAAACCACCTCTAATGATGATAAGGTGGCTTGCATTATTATGTGTTCAACATTTCCTGCATAGTAGAACAAATGATCTTTTTATCTCTAATACTCAACATACAAAACATACGAATAATCTGTTCTTCCTCGTTATCTATAGTTTTTCGATCAGGATAGAAGATTGCATCAGCAGGTATGTTCAAGGTATGTACAAGTTTTAAAAGATTATCAAGACTTGGATGCTTATTCTCATTTTCCAATGCCATAATATACCGGGCAGTAACACCTATTCTTTCTGCAACTTCTTCTTGGGTAAGATGAGCAGAAAGACGAGCAGCTTTAAAAACAGATCCCATATAAGAAGTATCGATATTCTCCACAAGCAGTTCACCTCCAATACCATTTTACAGTTCAGGTATGAATTCGTGAACGCTTTGATGTTTCATGAAAAACACGAACAGAAAAAGCAGATATCGTTCCAACTATGAAACAAATATTGATTTATTTCATAGTTAATTTAAATTAACATCCCTATTTACACTATTTATCTATAATGATAAACTATCTTTATCTATTAGAAACGGAGGATTTATATTATGACAATATGTGAATTGTATGGAATAATATGTCCTAATGAATTCAAAGATGTTAAACTTGATATTGAAACCATTCCAAACATAGAAAGCTTAAATGGGAAGTCCCCTATGGCTTTTTCTGTTCTAAATGCTGATGAGTACAATTTGTATGAAATGAGCCAAAACAAGGAAACTTTCACAGGAACTACAGAATCTATAGTAATATATGATGTTGATGTAGAAGATTTTTATAATCTTCTACTTACCAACGATCAGTCTACCACACATAATCTAGTAATGAAAAAGCTGCGTAAATATTGTAGTGATATACCTGCAGCATATGTTTATATTTCACATATGTTACTTCACGAATTGGGACATTATAAACAATATCTTGACAGAGGGAAAACTGTATACTCCTACATGAATTGGTGTTCAGAAGAAGTGTGCCTCATACCCCATTTGATAGACATATAGAACGAATGGTATAATCTATCCAA